>WNFY01012735.1_pt1 | contig 11563 bp, 7 predicted proteins | sample 5400091 | NCBI WGS metagenome assembly WNFY01 (sample SAMN13153364, study PRJNA577476) | soil metagenome | isolation source: 60 cm soil or saprolite under grassland replicate 1 | place: USA:California | collected 2016-06-15
TACCTACAATCCCTCGCTTGGCATTTTCCAGCTCTTCCGCGCTTACCGGGTCGTTACGTAATCGCTTCAACTCAAACATGAACTCCTTCATCGCGCCAGCGGTAACATCAGTTCTTACTTCCGAACTCGAGACCCAGATGCCACGAAATTTCGAACCACTAAAACTGCTGTAGGCTCCGTAGGTATAGCCGTTAGCCTCCCGTAGATTCAAAAACAAGCGCCCTGAAGGTCCGCCGCCGAGGACTTTGTCTGCCAGCAGCACGGCAAAATAATCAGGACTTGTGCGTTCAATCCCCAGGTTGCCGAGCTGCAGCACGGTCTGCACCGATCCCGGCCGATCGATCAGGAAGATGCGCGATGCTGATTGCGCCGGTGCCTGCGAAATCGTCATTGCCGGGACATCGGCCTTTTGCCAATCGGCGAACACCTTCTCAATCTTCGGCATGACGTCTTTCAAGGTTACATCGCCCACGATTGCAAGCATTGCGTTGTTTGGTCGATAGTACGTCGAGTGAAACTCAGCCAGGTCTTTCGGAGACAGCTTGTTGATCGAATCCGCTGGGGGTGACACCAGAGCGGCCGGATGGTCTCCATAGATAGCCCGACTAAATTGCTCCTGCGCAAGGAACTGAGGGTTTGATCGTTGAACCTGAAGTTGGGCCAACGTGCGCGCCTTGTACTTATCGACTTCAGCTTGAGGAAAAGTTGGATTTCTCACGACATCAGCAAAAATATCGAAAGTTTGATCCAGGTTTTCGATCAGGCCGGACGTAGCCACTACAGAGGTTAAACTCGAAAGCCCGGAATTCGCAGTGAGTGTTGCACCAAGCGTGTCTACCTGCTGGGCGATATCCTTGCTCGAGCGTTTGGTGGTTCCTTCCCGCAGCAGCGCTGTCGTAAAACTAGCGAGGCCGTGATAGTCAGGGCGATCAGCAAGCCCTCCGCTCATCACGACTAACTGCATGCTGAAGGTTGGCACCTTGTGGTTTTCCAGGACGATTACTTTCAACCCGTTGGTTAAGGTTGCTTCCTGTGCTGTCGGAAGCTTCACCTTCAAAACGTTCCTGTTTACCGGCGCCTTGCCTTTAATGACTGCGCCTTTTGTAGTTTGACCCGCTGGTCCGGTTGTCATCCCGCCCTGCCCAAATGCAAGCGAGGAGACAAGCGCAACCAAGGCTAATGCGACCGCTATTTTGCTTTTGTTGTGTGTGTTTCTCATTGCTAACTCCTTACTGCCCCATTGCGGCGGTTGTGCTTCTGGCTTTAGGCATCGTGATAACTACGGTGCGATTCGTGTCGACCAGATACTTGTTCGCCACGCGCTGAACGTCTTCCTTCGTTACCGCAGCGACTTTGTCGAGCCTCGTATTGATCAAGCTCGCTTCGTTGTAGTAAACCGCATACTGACCGATGATGATTGCTTGCGTGAGTGAACTCTGGAAACCATTAATGAATCCACGACGAGCACTGTTCTTTGCCTTCTGCAGTTCCCAGTCGGCGATAGGTTCTTTCTTGAGACGTTCAATTTCAACGTAAATAAGAGCTTCAACGTCTTCGGTTTTGACACTCGGTCTGAGCGTTGCGTTCGTGTAAAGCGCGCCCACACCGCGTTTCTCGTCCATGAAACCACCGACGTTCGTCACCATTTCTTTCTCCTTTAGCAGCTTCTGGTAGAGACGTGAACTCTGGCTGCCTTGCAGGATGCCCGACAATACTTGCAGAGCGTAAAAGTCAGCCGTGTTTCCGGGTACGGCTTTGTAGGCGATGTCGACACGTGGCGCGCGGGCCAACCCATCATCGACACTGGTTCGCCTTTCAGCCTTTTGCTGCGGTTCGGTCATATCAACGCCGGGAGGATCGGGTTGCCGCATGATGCCTTCAAAGTTGGTGCGAATTCGGGCCAGCGCGTCCTTAGTCTCGAAGTCTCCTACCAACACAAGGACGGCGTTGTTCGGTGCGTAGTACATCTTGAAAAACGCGGCCACATCATCGACGCTTGCGGCGTTCAAATCTTCCATCGAGCCAATGGTCGTGTGCTTGTATGCGAAGTTGTCGTAGAGCAGTTCCTGTTGAATCTCGGCGCTCTTGCCGTAAGGCTGGTTATCCACACCAAGTCGCCGCTCTTCCTGGACAGCGTTTCTCTGGTTGTCGAGATTTTCTTTGGTTATAGCCAGGCTGCGCAGGCGATCGGCTTCAAGAAACAGCGCCAGGTCGAGCTGGTTAGCGGGCAGGGCTTCGAAATAGTTTGTGCGGTCTTCGTTGGTTGTTCCATTCATGTTACCGCCGTTGTTAAAAACGAGAAGAAAATGCTCGCCGGATCCGACATTCTCGGAACCTTTGAACATCATGTGCTCAAACAGGTGAGCAAAACCTGTGCGACCCTCACGTTCATTGCGCGAGCCGACATTGTAAGTAATGGAGAGTGACACCACAGGGGCTGTGTGGTCTTCAACTGTGATCACGCGGAGGCCGTTTTTCAACGTGGTCTCTTTGAAATCCGCGCGCACGTTGCGCACTGATTGCGCCTGAACGTGGAGTACGGCTGCAGCGCAAATCAAGAACGAAAACAAGAACTTCGGGACTCGTCTCATAAATCGACTCCTTTTTATTGTTGAAGAGGTCTCACTGAACAGGATGCATGGACCGACGAGTGGAGACTCGGGCCCGAACCACACACAGGTGGACGATATGTGCTAGAGGTCTGCCCGGGGGGAGGCTTTGTTAATCCTTGGAGTTCTCGGTGCGGGTCGCGCGGTCACCCGCGGGGAACCATTTGACGCTCGCTTGCGTGGCAGGGAATGTATGCGCTTGACCACACCCTTTCAAGAGAGACAGGCCACAACCTTTCGTGTTAAGCAAAATTCTTGTCCACAGAGAGCCAGGGCAGGAGGAGGAGCAACTTGTCCTAGAAGGGGCAACCACGCGGTCTGGCTGATGAGGATCTCATTTCTCGGGAAAGTGGTTGGAAGCAACGTGCAGGGCCAGCCAACCGCCCGGCGGTTCTTACCATCCAAAACACTCGACCGCTACAGAACGCCTTCGGGCACTGGGCCGGCAAACTCGGCCTCGAGCCCCTGAATCCGCCGTTTTCTGAGCGCTCTTTCGGTCCTAATAATCCAAGGTCGCAGCTAATGCCCGCTGCCAGTAAGAACGGCTGTATAATCGTTTGCAGATCCAAAAACTATGACACGAACCAAGCCTACTTTCCCCGGCACTCTGGCGACGCTTCTCGTCGTGCTAACACTGGCAGTTTCAGCAAAGTCGCAACAGCCGGCACCTCAGCAGAGCGCCAGTCGTTACGATGTTACAAACTATCGCATTGAAGCCCAGATCATTCCTGACCAACACATGCTTCGCGCAGGCGCCGATGTAACCTTCACTCCACTCGATGCCACTCGTTCAATTGTTTTTGAATTGAACGGATCATTACACGTGGAGACCATCGAAAAGGACGGTAAACCTCTGACGGGCTTCGTGCAGGACGCTGTAGGTGTAAGCGCACTGGGACCGAGCGTGCGGATAGACCTTGGTCAGGTTGTGCCGGCGAATCAACCGATCACGCTGCGAATACGCTGGAGCGGCGCCCTTGTCTCCCCGGAAGGGGGACCGCTAGCCACTAAACGCCTGGCCTATGTTGGACAGGAGGGCTCGTATTTGATGTATGCGTCACGCTGGTTTCCATTCCATGATTACGCTGCCGACCGTGCTACGTCCGATATTACCCTGATCGTCCCGTCGGGCTTGCAGGTCGCCGGCACCAGCGATGATCCTGTTGTAGCTCAGCCTTCACCAAAAGAAGGCGCGGTGCGTTATCACTTCGTGCACCGCCAGCCCGTCTTAATTGGAAACTTTGCCGCCGGTCAGTACATCAACAAGAATTTGCGTTTCGGCGGTTACGAGCTTCAGCTTTACGCGATGCCCGGCAGTGAAAATCGGCTTGATGCTTTCGCAGAATTGACGGGTCATGTACTCGAGTTTTATTCAAAACATTATGGTGCACCCCTGTTCGGCAAACGTTTGGTCATTGCCCAGATCGATGATGAAAGTCTGGATGCCTACTCCGGTTCCGGGATCATCTTTCTTTCTGCCAAAATGTTCGACTCTTCACGCCCAGTGCCTGAAGAAAGGATCGAACGCGAAATAGCTTATCAATGGTGGGGACAAAGCGTAGGTCTGAAGTCGTTTGACGACGCATGGATCTCCCAGGGCCTTGCGGAGTGGAGCGCATTCGCTTTCCGTGAAGCCAACCTGAGTAGCGGCGGTCTGGAGGCCGCCCAGCGCGAGCAACAGGAACGTGCCCTTACTTTCGAGCAAACCGCTTCGATTGCCCGCGCCCCGGGCGCACTTGATGACCAGTCGGCGGCCTATCAATCAATCGTTTTCTACAAGGGCTCAATGGTCCTTCGCATGTTACGCGAGACGATCGGCAAAGATAAGTTTGATCAACTCCTGCACACGTTTCTCGAAAACTATCGCGGAAAGAATGCCTCGATCGACGAGTTTGAAAAACTGGCCTCAGCAATCGCAGGCGAGAACCTGCGCTACTTCTTTGCGCAGTGGGTCGAGGGTACCGAGACACTGACCGTGCGTGTGGAAGGCCGCAGCGAAGATTTTGATTTTGAGTCCACCGGACAGCCCTTGGAAGTCGTCGTCGATCCGAACAATAAGATCCTGCGCATGTCTGACGAACTCCGCGTCTCAATCATTGCCCGGCGCGGAATCGAACAGATGAAAGAAGGCGTTTACGCTGAAGCACAGCAGCAATTCGAAGCCGCGCTCAAACTCGATCGCTCCAATTCCTGGGTCTACTACAACCTCGGCTTGCTATATCTCGAGCAACGAAACTGGCAAAATGCCCTCGACAATTTTCAAGCCGCGCTTGACGGCACCTTGAAGCCTTCCTGGATTGAAGTCTGGGCGCACATCAAGAAAGGCAATGCGTACGATGCCAAGGGCGAGCGCACTCGCGCGGTTTCCGAATACAGACAGGCCGTGCAATCGGGTATCAACTATGAGAACGCCCAGGCGATTGCGAAGAAATTCCTGGCCTCACCATTCGATCCAAAAGCCGGACAAACGGCGGAAGCGGTTTCACCGGGTAACTACTGAGCGCTCCTGTTGTGTTTGAGAAATTTGAGAAGTGCCCATTGGAGCCGGAGAGTGGGCTGCTGACTGCCGATTCCTTTCTTATACAGCCACAACCGCAATCTTGTTTTCGTTGGCAAGGTGGATCATTTCGGCACTATCGAACATGAGCGTCTTTCCTGCTGTAATACAAAGACAGGTGGCTCCGGCCTCGACCATAGCCGCAATTGTGGGCACTCCAACTACCGGCACGTCGAAACGCATGTCCTGATTCGGTTTGGCAATCTTCACGACAGTAAGACGGCGTTTTGCCAGGATGCCAGCACGCCGGATAGTTTCGTCGGTTCCTTCCATCGCTTCGATCGCCACACAGGCTTTGCCCCGCACTACAATCGTTTGTCCCAAATCAAGGCGAGCGATTTCGCGAGCGATTTCCAAACCATAGTCAATATCATCTCGCTCCCGCTGGTCTGGTTTGCGACGCGTGAGAGCTCCGCTTTTTGGTAGGTAGTCTTGCAGAAAATAGGTTGAGTCAATCAGTTCGATGCCTTCGCTCTGCAATTCTGCAGCGATGGCCCCGATAAGCGAGTCGGTGTTACGGCTCGGGAGTTTCAAAAGCACCTTGAGCATACGTGCATCAGGAATGGCCCGGCTGAAAATCTGCACGTGCTTTACCTGGCCGGCCATGATCGCCTTCTCGACACCTTCGTCTTTGAAGAAACTTATCATGCGGCCCAGTTGCCCAATACCGACCCAGGTCATCCGGTCTGCTACCTGTTCGATCTCTGGATCAGTTTCTTCGCGAATGGCGGCGACGGCTATTTGAGCGCCTGACTGACGGGCGCCTTGCAGGACCATGAAAGGAAACTTGCCGTTACCCGCAATCAACCCGAATTTCATTTGGTGACGCCGCGACTGGATCCTTCGATGAAGCGGATCAGATAGGAGACTTCCTGAGAGTCCGTAATCTCTTCGCGAATTCTCTCCGTTGCCTGGGTGGTATTCAATTTGGCGGAGAGCAGCAGATGAAACGCATGGTGAAGAGAAGCGATTACTTCGCGCGCGTAGCCACGGCGTTTCATTCCAGTGATGTTGAGGCCATAGCATCTTGCATGGTTGCCGACCGTCAAAGCAAAAGGCAACGCATCCTTGACGACAACCGAATAGCCGCCGATGTACGCTTCTCTGCCGACTCGGCAAAACTGATGCACCCCGGAGTAGGCGCCGATATTGGCACGGTGTTCAATACTGACATGTCCTGCAAGCGTGGCTGCGTTAGCCATGATGACTCCGTCGCCGAGGATGCAGTCGTGCGCAATGTGGGCCTGCGCCATAATCAAGCAGTCATCGCCAGTTTGTGTCAACATTCCGCCGCCTGCCGTGCCGCGATGAATGGTTACGAATTCCCGAATGCGATTGCGTTTGCCAATCTTTGTTTCCGAAGGTTCACCTTTGTACTTCAGATCCTGCGAAGCAAGTCCGATAGATACGAAAGGAAAAATATGCGTACCGCCGCCGATACTTGTCCGGCCATCAATTACGCAGTGAGACTCCAGCCGAACGCCATCACCCAACTCAACCTCATCACCGATGATTGAATAAGGTCCAACGTAACAGTCGTACCCTATCCGTGCGCGCTGACTAACTACAGCCGTGGGGTGAATGTTTGCCGGGTGCGTAGCTGTAGACATAATCAGCAAATGAAAAACTGGACGATAGCTGGAATGAGAAATCTGGAAACGGCTGGCGATGGGAACTTGGAAACGGCGGCGCCGGAGAAGGCTGGATTAAGAAAAAAGAGTTTAGTCATCTCAACTGTGTTCTAGGTTGTCCATTTCCCGATTGACGACGATGCTCATGATCTCTGCGTCGGCGGCCAGCTGGCCGTCAACTTTCGCTTCTCCGCGCATGCGTTGCACTCGCGAACCGATGCGCAAGGCGGTCACTTCAAGGATCAACGTATCGCCGGGCACCACGGGCCGGCGGAAGCGCGCCTCCTTGATGCCTGTAAAAAACACCAGTTTCTGATCTCGGTCCTCAATTTCACGCAATGCCAGTACGGCGCCTACCTGAGCCAGCGCTTCGACTACAAGCACGCCTGGCATCACTGGAGACCCGGGGAAGTGGCCCTGGAAAAATGGCTCGTTGATAGTGACTTGCTTAACGCCAACGATGCGTTCGCGAGGCACCAGTTCAACTATGCGGTCGACCAACAAAAATGGGTAGCGATGCGGCAACAGCTTTTGTATGGCCTGAGAGTCGAGAACGATTTCCATAGCGAGAAGAAAGAGACGCGGGGAAGCGGGACAAAACGCCGCCATCTCCGCGTCTGAAGTGTAAACCCCCTGATTTACTCGGGAGAAGTTACGGATGCGGTTGCCGGATTCTTCGCATTGAACTCGCTTATGAAAGCGGTCGTGATATCCATGCTGTCCGCTGCATAGAGCAAAGGTACTCGTGCGCCATCGATAATCACGTTGATATTGTGCGCCTTGGCGAACACCTCGAGAGCTTTGGAGATGTCCTGCTCGAGGGGAGCCAGAACTTCCTGGCGCCGCCTGGTGAAGGAGGTCTGCGCGTCTTCACCTTTGCGCTGGTATTCCGTCTTGAGTTGTTCTAATTGATCGACCTTGGCCTGGAGGGACTTCTGATCTATCGGAGTTCCTGCCGGGGCAGCCTGGAGTTTGGTGATCTCGTCCTGGAGTTGCTGACTTCTTTTTTGTATCTGGGTCAGTTCATCCCTTGGCTTTTGAAACTCGCGATTCAACGATGCCAACAATCCGTTGAATTTGGTGATCCCTGTTTTTGGATCCAGAAAAGCATCCGAATAGATCAAGGCCATCTTACTAATTGGTAAGTTGACATTGGCCTGTGCATTCGGAGCCGGCTGACCGGGTGGTGTAGCTGGTCGCTGCGCGGAAACAGAAGCAACGGCGACGAGTATTAGAAAACTGGATGGCAGCAAACAATTCCTGGTCATGGTTTCTTGCCGCGAGAGCCCCGAAGGAATCGAGGCTCATCTCAGGCGTGCAACGTTTGCGCCCGCAAGAGCGATACTATGGCTTTATCACCGATGCAGTTGCGGGATTCTTGCTGTTGAAGTCGCTAATAAAAGCGCGCGTGATGTCGATGCTGTCCGACGCGTAAACTACCGGCACCTGGCTACCGTCCACAATCACGGTGATACCACGTGCTTTTGCAAAAACTTCCAACGCTTTACCGATGTCTTCTTGCAATGGCGCGAAGATGTCCTGTCGGCGCTTACCATAGGCGGCCTCGGCATCCTCACCTTTGCGCTTGTACTCCGTTTTCAGCTGCTCGAGCTGCTCGCTTTTCTGTTGAATGGTCTTTGGATCCGCGACGGCCTGAGTATCCGCAATCTCTTTCGTCAGCTGAGTAATCTTCTGCGTCAAGGTATTCAGGTCAGTCTGGCGGGGCTGAAATTCCCGATTTAAGGTACTTAGCAAAGTGCTGAATCTCGCGATACCCGTCTTAGGATCGAGAAAGGCATCCGAATAGATTAAGGCCATTTTGCTATCGGGCACTGCTCCGGTGCTCCCGGACGTGGCCGGGGCACCTGTGGGTGCCGCTGGTTTCTGCTGTGCTGAAGCGGAAGAGATTGCAACGGTCGCTAGCAAAGCGATGGAAGCAATTAGACGATCTATTTTCATAACTTTATTGTAATGCTCCTTACTGTGAAGGCGGCTTAGTTAAGCTCTTAGTTGTTTATGCAGCCGCCATGGTTGGCCTCATATGATCAAAAGGTGCGCCCGACGCTGAAGCGAATGACTGTCTTTTTCTCATTGAAGAAGAACGGAAATCCATCGATTATCTGGTTTTTCCGGGCATTTGGATTATACGCAAAGATGAGACGAAAAGGTACATTGATAACGGGCACCTGGACCCGCACCACCATTCCGAGACTGGACCGATAGTCGCCTATATTACTGAATAGACTCTGTGATAACTGCACCACTGTATTTGTTTGGGCCTGACCACGTAGAAAAACCTGCTGAAATCCGAAAGGCAGGCCGGTGGTCGGATCAAAGGGGCCCAAACGCTGGGCGCTGATGAGCTCGTCGGTCGATACAAGGCGATTGTCTCGCAACACCAGCCCAAAGCCGCCGGTCATTGCCAGGCGATTATTATTGCAACCAGCCAGAGTCGACAAGCTAACGGGCGCAATCCCTCCGGAAGAAACTGCGCGCTGACATGAAATAAAGCCGATGGTGCTCAGGAATGGCTGATCATCCAGAAAATTACTGGAGAAGCTCTGATCGTTCTTTGTTCGTATATTGAACGCAGAGCCAATATCTGCGAACGCGGCAAGACTTACCGTGTCTCCGATAATGGGAATCCGGTATTCAAAGTTACCTAGAACCTGCGTGTCGCCGCCGATCGAGGTAAAGGAACGAGGCAAGCTCACGACGTTGGCGCCGCTGGAGCCGGTAAAAACACCGACGTTAGTAGTCGTTGCCGGCACTCCGGTTAAGGCCGTAGGAGTGCCGGAAGGATTGGTGGCCAGTACGACGTCTTTGGAGGTAACGAAAGTGTCCAATGGCGCCGCGGGACTAATTGACCGAACGTTGTAACCTCGAATCGTGAATTCATCGCCGAGGAAGAAGCGCTCGAAGATGGGCACGCCATCGACGAACGCCAGTGAATTTGAATTCTTAACCTTGGCGGAGGTCGCAAAGCTACCGACCGTTCCGGCCAGGATCCGATAACCAAACACTTCCGGGTGTGGTGATTTCTTCCTGCGCACGGGGATAAACTGTGTATAGGACAGAGTTGGTTCGTAGGTGCGCACATCACCGCCAAGACCGGCAAGCGCGATCGCGATCGACAGCTCTTTTCCATTTGTCGGATCAACGCTGGCGTTACGCGTGTCGTAGGTAAAGGTGGTTGTAACCCGGCTCGTAAGGATATTGGGCTGAGTATATATCACCGGAATGAACTGAGCGCTGTTCGTCGAGTTGACCGTTGGATCTTTAACGCTTGAGAGCGAAAACTGGTAAGACGCACCCACGCGGGAAAACTGCGTAAACCGGCGCTTGCGATAAAACTCGGAGAGGGGGGCGCTGGCAAAAAGAGAAGCGCCATAGGAATTTCGCGTGAACAGATTCTCCTCGTTTACGTTGGCCAGGTTGGCCTGGGAGTTAATCAGATCCACCTGAGCATTTAGGTTTTGGGATAGGAATGTTCCTTCGCCAAAGAACTTCTGCGTAAACGCGAATATTGAAAACCCGGCACTAACCGGTCGGTCTTTTATGTATGGCTCGGTAAACGAAAACTGGAAGGAGCGTTGGCGATTACCCGCGGCAAGATTGAAGGAAAGCACTTCGCCGCGACCGAGCAGGTTATTGGTTGAGTATTCGAGTCCAAAGAAAGAACCGCCAATTCCGGATATCCCTCCGTTGAATGATATCTGCTGCCGACCGCGTTCGCTGACCTTCAGGTTAATATCGACAGTCGCCTCTTCCTCGTTGGTGCGAAAGTCGGCGTCCTTATCCTTGTCAATCGGATTGAAGTACCCAAGCTGGTTCAGTTTAACAACGGAGTATTCCCACGCCACCTGATCATAGATGTCACCTTCGTTTATCAGGACTTCACGACGCAGCACGTTATCGCGTGTGAAGGTGTTGCCGATAAATTCGAGGCGGCGCAGGGTAAACTGCTTGCCTTCTTCGATCGTGACTACAAAGTCAACAATTCCTTCGTTGGGATTCTGTGGATTGTCTTTGAAAGTCGGTACTGGCTCAGCGGTGTATTCAATAAATCCCTGCCGGCCATAATACTTTTTTAGGTTTTCAAACAACGCCTTGCTTATCTTCTCACCATCGGCAACGTCGCCCTTGTTCAAGCCAACTACAGCGCGGATCTGCGCCTCCGAAAAGATTGAATTACCCTCGACCTTCAGCTCGCCCAGACGGTAGAGCTTCCCTTCGAGAATGGGTACGGTGATTCGCAGCCCTTCGTCAGTCGAGGAGAGAAATGGAATTGGCAGGATAGGAAACCCTGTGCGCCGCGGGCCGACGCTCTCAACACGCGGCTCGCCGTGGCGTGCCTGGAGATAACCCTTAGAGCGCATGTAATTGTCAACGAACCGAAGATCGACATCGAGCTTTTCGCGATCCAGGATGTCAGTACCTTTGAAACGAGTGATGAGCCCGGCCTCTTTGACATACTTCATCGAGCCGCGCAGCTTGCTATCGCTGAAGACCGAGTTCCCGTCGAATTGGATATCAACAACTCTAACTCGCGGGCCCTCGTGTACGACAAAGGTGATGGCCCGAGAAGTGGCCGACACCTCTTCTCCACGTTCCTCGACAGTTGCATTAGGGTGTCCCTTCGAGGCCAGGAGCTCCTTGATCACTCTGACTGCGTTGCGCACCTTGACTGGATCGTAAATACTTTCTTTGGAAACTCCGACCCGTTTCTCACGGAATGCCTTCAGGACATCCGACTCCGCTACGCT
>WNFY01005399.1_pt1 | contig 11561 bp, 9 predicted proteins | sample 5400091 | NCBI WGS metagenome assembly WNFY01 (sample SAMN13153364, study PRJNA577476) | soil metagenome | isolation source: 60 cm soil or saprolite under grassland replicate 1 | place: USA:California | collected 2016-06-15
ATCTGGTGGGTGCTAGGAATATTGCGATGCGAACGCTCTGTGTCCGGCAGGACTGGATACAGACGGGGCAGTTATCAGTTGCCCCAGGATCACCGAGCGATCCGGATGCGTCGGATGATGAACTCAAAGCTGCAAAGCGTGCGAGACTCGCGCGGTATGCAGAATTGCGATGGGAGTCCTGATGCAAGCCTATACCTTTAGGTATCAGGCGTCTGAAGTAGCTTCTTCAACTCTGCTCTATCCAGTTCCTTGCGACTGGATGGTGATGGAGCAGGTTCTTCTTGTGCAGGTTGGCTCTCTACCTTTTTCTTGACAGGGCTATCTGCTCGTGGTTGTGGTGATATAAGCGGTGAAGGATTTGGATTTCCTTCATGCAGCAATGGAGGTTGTTGCTTTTTGGCCTTGAGTTCCTGCATCTGCTGTTCAATAAACTGCTCTTCAGAGATCTGGTCAAGTTGTGTACTCAGGTCGCGATTATGCAATTCCGCCAGTGCGCGAGCGCGAGCTTCTGCCTCCAGTACTGCATCTTGAGCGCGAGCTGCGCGCTCTTTTTCTTTTGGCCCGCCCGTCTTATTCAGCACGTCGAAGACGCGCTGTTGAAGCAAAGCGTTGCGCTTGCGCGTGACAAGTAGATCAATAGTTGTTTCGACCTCGGAGATTTTCGCTTCAAGCTGGCGCAGCGCACCGCGCATGGTTATTACCAGCTGTTCCTGTTCCTTTTGAAGTTGTTCATAGCGCCTGGCCTGCTTGAGGATCTCGTTGTAGTGGCTAAGCGCCTTGCGTGCTGTATCGTCGTTGTTTTGTTGGATCGCCTGCTCTGCTTTTTTCAACCACGTATCAGCCTCAACCATCCTTTCCTTGCTGCGTTTTTGCAGTTTATGGCTCTCAGCGATAGCTGTGGCAACCTGTGTCTTGACCTGTACCAGCTGGTTCCGCATATCAAGCTGTAGCTGCCGCAGGACTTTCTCCGGGTCATCTGCTTTCTCAATCATCGAATTGAGATTGGCCCCGAGCAAGGTGAGCACTCGTTCCAACAAATTCATGTACACTTCCCCCGACAGTATAGAAGAGTGTATGCTGAAGATCTTCAGCATACACTTTTTACACGCGAACTACTTTTCGTCCGATGCAGCATCAACAGGTGAGCCGGAGCCAGTACCATTAACCCTGGTGGTTGTCTCCTTGGCGTTGCCCGGGTTTCCGTCTTGATTGGCCAATGCTGGCACACGGCTCATCAGGTCACCGATGCGTGTGCCGCTGAGCAGTTCAAAGAGGGCAGGCACCTGGGCCACCATGCTCATGACATCACCGGTGATGCGGCTGGCTCCAAGTCCATGGCTGTTATCGCCACCGGTGGAGACAATGGTTACTTTGTCAACCTTGCTCAGTGGCTCAGCGATAGCGCGGACCATTTCGGGCATACCTGTGAGGAGCTTATCCAGAACAGCGGCCTGGTTGTATTCATGGAAGGCGGCAGCTTTGACTTTCATGGCATCAGCTTCCGCTTCACCTTTGGCGCGGATAACCTCGGCTTCCGCTAAACCTTTGGCGCGGATAACCTCGGCTTCGGACAGACCACGGGCACGGTTGGCATCGGCGTCACCGACACCACGGGTTTTGGCGGCATCCGCCTGGCCTTGCGCTTCAAGGATGAGGCGCTGGCGTTCGGCTTCAGCGACCGTCTCAATACGTCGCCGATCGGCCTCAGCAGCTTTCTGGACAGTTGCTTGCAATTCCAGTTCACGGCGCTTAATTTCAGCCTCTTGCACTCGAATCTGCGCGTTTTTCTCTACCTCTGTGACTTTGACGGCCTCGGCGATGACCTGCTGCTGCGTCACGTTAGCCTGGATATCATAGGCTTTGTCGGCAGTGGCTTGCTGCTTCTTTACTTCGCCGTCAAAGGCGGCTTTTTTCAGCGCCAGGTTACGCTGCGATTCGGCCTGGAAGCCAAGAGACTCAGCTTCAGCCTTGACTCGCTCCTGATCGGCGGCGGACTTGGCGACGGCGGCTTCACGAGAAGCATTAGCTTGCTGAATCTGGGTATCCCGTTGTGCCAGAGCGGCGGCGATATCAGCCTGTTTGCGGATCTGGGCGATCTGTGGTCGTCCCATATTAGAGATGTAATCGTTGTTATCTCGCACGTCTTTAATGGTGAAAGAGATGACTTCCAGGCCCATCTTATCCATATCCGGAGTGACGGTCTTGAGCATCTTGGAACCAACGTTCTCGGGGTCTTTCACCAGTTCTTCAACAGTGAGCTGACCAACGATACCACGCAGGTGGCCTTCCATGACGAGGCGGATGAGATTCTCTCGGTCTTGCTGGGTCTTACTGAGGAACTGCTCGGCGGCAGTTGTGATACTCGCGTCGTCAGAGCGCACTTTAATCTGTGTGACGGCCTCAACATTGACAGCAACACCTTGTGATGTATACAGGTCTTGCCTCGGTGCGACATCAAAAGACATCAGTTCGAGTGGAAAAACATCGGCCCGCTGGGTCAGAGGGATGACAAGTTTGGAGCCACCCGTGATAATCTTCGTCCCCCCTGCTCCATAAACAATGAGCGCCTGGTTTGGCCCAACCTTACGCAGTAGCCTTCCATAGGTCTGTATGAGAATAAAAACTACGACAACTGCTACAACGACAACACCGATAATAGTGAGTAGAAAGGAATCCATGGCACGTTACTCCTTTTGTAAGTCTTTTCGCATGACTAGTTCTGTGTTTAGCGGATCTGATTCTTCAAGTAATGCACGCAGTTTCGCCAGGTCATCTTCATTGGAAACAGGCGTTTCACTTTGAGTTTGTGGTGTATCCTCCTCATTGATAAACCGTTCCCAGGTATCAACCTCTGCAACTCCGTGCTGATAGTTTATCACAACCACTTCCTGGCCGCGTTCAAGACGGCGTCCATCAGCACTTCGTGCAGCGATACTCTTACGCAGCCCCCCAGGGGAGATGTAGATGATTTCACCCAGGCTATTCTCGGGGATAGTGATACTGACTTTTCCCAGAAGCCCCGTTCGGTCCACGACATCCTGTACTGTGTTCGCTTCGCTGTCACCGAATATACGGCTAAGCATTACCAGCAGCAGTACCGCAATAATGACCCCGCTCGCACCTGCGAATAGTAGTGTAAACGGGAGTACTAAATGGGCTGTATTATGAAAGACGTAACCGAAAAAGCCAAATCCAAGCAGGAAGAGGACGATTGAGGTAGGGTTGAGGTAAGACAGTAATGATGCGTTTCCCTGTGTGCTGGTTGTTTGGCCTGTGCTGTGCGCAGGCCCATGAGTGGCTACATGCGTACCATGACCAACTGCATGTGGGCCTCCGACATGAGGCGCGTGAGCATGTCCTGCTATGTGTATTCCAGCGTGATGCGCGACACTATGTATACCTGCATGTCCTAAGTTTCCTAGCAGCGCTGTTCCAAGTAAGAAGAGCAGGCCAAATAGAAAACAGGCAATGAAAACCAGGGAAAGCGCGTCTGTTGCGATAAGCATTGCTAAGCTCCCTTCTGTTGCGGGAACGTTGTCGTCCGTAAACGATGACGATCAATACCCTCTATAATAGTGATGATGCTGGCTAATACGCCAGACACACCTAAGACAAATGCGACTGAGAGGCATACAAGCGCTCCCGGCGCACCAATCAATGCCAGTACAGGAAATAGGGTGTCTGCAGAAAAGCTGGCGATGCATAGCACGACCGAGCCAATTATAAGCACGACGGGTATCAGCACGGGATGTCGCTGCAGCAGGAGGCTTCTACCTGGTACCAGGATATACTGCTGCTGGCCAGACGGTTCAAACTGGCCTGAAATCATGGATTGCTCCTTATATTTATTGCACAGCTATACATGACAGGCATCTAAAAGAACAGTGCCTCATTACATAGACGCAAAACTCGTGCGTAAATACAATATTAGTCTACACCACTTTCAATAGTCGCCAAGTTAGCATGAACGAGAGTCTCAAGTTCCTTTGTTGGCAGGTCCATCAGTTGTTCAAAGAGGGCGAAATAGCGCCGTGGGTCTTCGACGTTGGCGAGATGCTGGAAGAAACTTTGGATCACTGGCTCAGCATGCCATTCAGCTGCTCTGGCGCTCAACCACGTTGCCAGGCGATCTGTCCCCGTCTCCATATCCGTCACGAGGTCAGTACTATAATCAGGAGGATCACTGACCAGGTATCCTGGGAGGACCTTAAAAAATTTGGCTAATAAGTCACGACTGGAAGCTGTTAAGTGAACTCGTTTACCGCCTTCCAGTTGCGATAAGTATGCCTGGCTGATGCTTACATGGAGTTCTTCTTGCATGGCTTTTACGACTTCCATTTGCGTCATAGGGCGATTAAGTCCCCGCAGTTCACCCTCGACCTGACGTAAATGCTTGATTTTTTCTGATAAATGCATGAGAATTACTCCATAGCTATTTGTTATATTAACAATATAGCTGATTGTTATCGCGTTGTCAAGTGGTAGCCTTTTGACTTACTGACCGGCAGTAATTGCTCCGGTTGTGTTATTTATGTGAATAGGTACATCTGTTAAGGGGGTTGCGGCTGGACCCTGGACGACGGCAGCGGATTTTGCAGGATCAAACGCGGCCCCGTGACAGGGACAGACCAGAAGCTGGCTGCTTGGATCGTAATCGACAGGGCATCCCGCGTGGGTACAAACTGCATCATAAGCTACAAACTGTCCATTGTTGAGGCGCACCAATATGCCGGGGTCGCCATTTGAGGCAAGGGTAAAGTTGACTGCACTATTGTTCTGGACCGCATTGACCCTGGCAATCGCTGGTGAGCTTGAGGTCCCAGTTGCTGTCGCTGTCCCGGTCGCTGGAGCAGAGGGAGTAGATGATCCCGTGCTGGGACTGCCGCCTTCAGTCTGGCTGCCTGGAAAAAGATGCAGGTTACTCCCTAGCCAGGCCAGGACAGCGATACCTGCGCCGCCTGTCAGCATGCTCCATAAGAAGTTGCGCCTACTCTGCTGCTTAGCACGCTGTACCTGCGCATATCTGTTCTGCTGGGCGGGACGTTTATTGCCAGTCGTTTGCCGGCTCTGTCCTTGATTTGCCGTGGCAGGAACAGGAAGGGGCGCCGACAATGAACGTATCCCCAGAAAAAAGGCGATCATGGCAGCGTAGTGTGTACGCTGCTCGTCTGACAGGACGCGTCGGACGAGCCATTGGTCTAATGAAGGCAACCCCGTATTGACCGGGCCTGAGATGAGCAGAGTGAGCCAGCAGAAAATGAAGACGATGTCTGAACCGTAGAAGTATGGATAGACGTGCCACGTGGCAGAAAGGAAAAACAACAGGTTGATCAGGATGCCGAAGAAGGCTGCTGGACGGAAGAGCAGCCCAAGTAGCGTTCCCAGGCCTATAGCGATCTCTCCATAGGCGACTAATGATCCGAAGAAGGCAGCATGGGGCACTAACCGGATGAGAATGTCGTGCAGGGGTGAGGCTGTCGCAAATGCCATGATTTGTTTCCCGATGTAGCCCCGTGCCGCCGGGTTAAAAAACTGCGGATCAGCCAATTTTTGCAGGCTGGCATAGATGAAAGTTATCCCGAGAAAGAGGCGCATGGGCAGGAGCACCCATTTCGCCATGTGCATGGTCTCTGGCTGTTCGGACTGGTTAACCTGGCCGGATTGATACGATGGATCTGGTTGATTCGTCGGATATACATGTCTGGGCTGGTTAGGTGTTGTTTTCATAAATTCTATTCTTCACTCTTCAGGTGTCATCTTCAGAATACCTTCTGCATTGGCCTCGATAGCGCTGCGTTCAAAAAGCATGGGATGGTGTTTGACCTTGCGCCAGGGTTTGATAAAATCGGCGTAATGTTTGCTGGCAGGGTGGCCGGATTGTCCTGGCGAGTGGCCGGAGAGGGACGCTTCCATCTCTGCCAGGTTGACAATTTGACGGAACGAGGGTACCGTGATAACGGTTTCTGGCTGGTGCGGAAGCGAGGCTCCCATATTCACTGTGTCGATGTCGCCGCCCAGTGGGAACGGGCCGCGGTTGAAGATCTTGTCGAGGGGTTTGATCATTCCCAGTACATGGTTATAGGTCATTTGATGGATTTTGCCATACTGCCATTGTGAAATGTCATTGCCCAGTTTTTCTCGTAGTTCCTCAATGGCAGCAGCGAAGGCGCTACTGCGGGCCGTATCCCATGACCTGGGACCATTAGGGATAGCCGAATCTGCGAACCAGCTATCATCGTGCTCGTTCAGCAAGCGAATCAGGAATGGTTTGCTGCGGCTGGCGTAACCATTTACCGGGGCGAGAATGCTGGAGCCTCTACCCAGGTAGCCGTGTATGAGGGTTTCATCGTCACCGAACATGGCGCCGAAGACGATAACCTCCAATTTATTTAAAAATGTAGCGTAGATCGCCGCGCCCGCACTTTCGGGCGCAAGGATATGGTTCCAGGTGCGTAAAACATCCAGGGCCCCTTTTTCCAGGGGTGCGTTGGTCTGTAAAGATAGGATATGGGGTACAATCTCAACGGCAGGAAGGGCATATTGATCGGCTTGAATCATCGCCATATCCGCTGGGGCTAGCTTGCCTTTGCTGGTGAGGAGGTCACGAATGCGCTGTGCCCGGTAGCCGTTCAGCCATTCATTGGTTATGTAGTAGGGATAGTCATCGTCCACTACGCGATTATTCGCGGTGACAATGAAATGCCGCTCCGGGTTGTAGGTTTGAGGTAGTTCATCGAAGGGAATAAAGCCCGTCCATTCATACTCGCCAGTCCATCCTGGGGAGGGAAGCAACGCCTGTCCCCTGGCACGAATGGGAATTGCGCCAGCCATCACATAGCCAATATTGCCCTTTTTATCACCATAGATCAAATTCTGTGGTGGCACGTCCCAGTCGCGCAGGGCATCGCGGAACTCTTCCCAGTTGGTGGCCTGGTTCATCTTTTGTACCGCCGAGATGACATTACATTGCTCCAGGCCTGTCCAACGCAACGCTAGCGGAAGTTCCGCAGAAGCGGCGTCTGTGCCATTCTTGCCTGCCTGGTTATCTTTGTTGGAAGAGGGCAGGCTCGTCAAGATCGGGCCATGCCGTGTAATACATACTTCCTCGATAAGCGGTGTTTTCGCCCCTCTGACTTTGATCTCTTCACGGATCACCTGCGCCTCTTCCCACTTGCCTTGATATTCGTACTGGCGGGTGTTCTGCGGGTTGAATTTCTCGATGTACAGGTCTTGAGCATCGGAGACTGCATTGGTGATACCCCAGGCGATGTGCTGGTTGTGTCCTATGACCACACCGGGAGTGCCCGGGAAACTGGCTCCGATGACATCAGTATCTCCTGCTACCAGGTGGCACTCGTACCAGATCGATGGAGCGGCCTGGCCAAGGTGTGGATCGTTGCAGAGGATAGGTGCGCCTGTTGTGGTCATGGTGCCATCGACAACCCAATTGTTGCTGGCCCCCATTATACCGAACCCGCTAAGCTGTTTGAGTTGTTCGTACTGCTCCAACATGCCAAGGTTGACTCCTCGATACTCGACGCCAGGGGGAATAATCAGTGGATGCTTAGGGTCATAGCCGGCTTCTAATTTGGCGGCACGTTTTGCGCCCAGCATGGCCACAATGCGAGCGCGGATGATCTCGGTCTCCCAGTTGCCGCATAGGTTCCAGCCCATCATCTTTGCCCACAGAATGCTGTCCATGATTTGCCAGGGAGTGGGTTTGAAACGCAGCAAGCTAAATTCGATGGGCAACTTGTTTTTATTATGCTCGATGTAGGCATTGACGCCATGTGCATAGGCATCCAGGATGCGCTTGCTATGCTCAGACAGGCGCGGAACTTCGGCTGCCGCTGCCCGGTGCATGCCCAGGCGACGACTAAAGCGATCAGTTTCAATAGCGATCTTACCAAAAATCTCGGAGAGGCGGCCAGACGCCGTGCGGCGATTGAGCTCCATCTGCCAGAGTCGTTCCTGGGCATGGATGTAGCCCTGGGCAAAATAGAGGTCATCTTCATTCTGGGCATAAATATGGGGCACGCCATAGCGGTCAGTAAGAACTTCAACACCTTCGTGCAGTCCTTGCAGTGTCAATTTGCCGCTCTTCTTTGGCAGAGGACGGCGCATAAACATGTAATATGCTCCCCATGCTAATCCGGCTAGTCCGGCTAGTCCTGCTGCCATTGTCACTGTTTTTCGCCGCCATGACGCCATCATACCCCTCCTCTGAATAGCTATTTTTCTAATGGGCTGTCCAGCCGCAGTCAATTGATTGTGCGCTGCCGGTAATGCCGCTGGCAGCATCGGTACAGAGGTAGGTGACTAATTGCGCAACCTCTTCGGGCTCCAGGAGACGGTGAATGGGTGCTTCGGCCACCATGATCTTTTCCACCACTTCGGATTCGGGGATGCCGTGGACCCTCGCCTGGTCGGCTATCTGTTTCTCAACGAGTGGAGTTCGCACATAGGATGGGCAGATAGCGTTACAGGTTACACCATGTTCAGCCCCTTCGAGGGCCGTAACGCGAGTCAGTCCTAAGAGACCATGTTTGGCGGAGACATACGCGGATTTAAAAGCCGACGCGCGTAAGCCGTGCACGGATGCAATATTAATGATTCTTCCCCACTTGCGGGTATACATTTCTGGCAAGACAGCTTTGGTGAGCAGAAATGGGGCCGTGAGCATGAGGTCGATGATTTGCCGCCATTTCGCCTCTGGAAATTCGGTAATAGGTGCGACATACTGGATGCCTGCATTGTTCACCAGTATGTCTACCTGTCCTTCGGCGGCAATAGTATCAGCCACAAGTCGCTCAATATCAGCACTTTTCGTCATATCGGCAGCCTGGAAACGTGCACCAGGCAATTCAGCGGCGGCAGCCTGTCCTCCTGCGACGTCGATGTCAGACAACGTCACACGTATATTGTGCTTTGCAAAATCGCGAGCGACCGCCAGTCCAATACCAGAGGCCGCTCCTGTCACAATAGCGACCTTGCCTTCTATACCGGCCATAGAAATCTCCTTCCTAATAGGGTCAACATATCGGTTCGACTAATATAAAGATCTGGCCTTCAGACAGCCAGAATCGTGAATACGAGCCAGTGCATATCAACAACGCCTATACCAGCTCAGTGCCCTTAGGCGTATCCCTCACCTCAAATCCCATCTCTTTTAGCCGGTCGCGTATCCGGTCGGATCGCTTCCAATCGCGGGCCGTACGGGCTTCGTCACGTTGCTTTACCAACTCCAGTACCTCGTCGCTTAGTACACGCCGGGCTTTTGGCTTAACAGTATCAAGGCGTAAACCCAGAACCCGGTCGAAATCGAGTAGCAGGCGAACCCGCTCTGCCGGGGAAATCCTGTTGTTCCGCGCTACCTCGCGAGTAATGCTGAGCGCTGTTGGCAGGTCCAGGTCGTCGTTGATCGCCGTATGGAAGGCATTGCGCGCACGCCGGGCTTCCTCTAACCATATGTCCGTATCCCGCGTGACTGCTGGCTCAGCTGCGAGCAGCTCGGCAAGATCATCGCGCAAGTTGTTCAGGCCGTTCTGTGCTGCTGTGATGGACTCATCGGTCAAGTTGATTTTTGACCGGTAGTGCGCGGTCAGCAGCAGGTAGCGCAGGGCCATCGGGTCGATACCCTGCTCTACGAGGGTGCTTAATAAAACGACGTTGCCCTTCGAGCGTGACATCTTACCATGTCCAAAATCCAGGTGTTCGCCATGCATCCATACTTGCACCGGCTGTTTCCCGCTCACTCCCTGGCTCTGGGCAATCTCATCTTCATGATGGGGAAACCTCAGATCGATGCCGCCGGTATGGATGTCGAATTGCTCACCCAGGTATTTGGTTGACATGGCGGAGCACTCGATATGCCATCCTGGAAAACCAATGCCCCAGGGACTTGGCCAGTTCATCTGCCGGCCAGGATCTCCATGTTTCCATAAGGCAAAATCTTCAGGGGCGTCCTTGTCTTCGGCGATCTCCATTTGCAGGCGTCCATGACCGCCTTCTCGCAGGTTCTCAATGGTGTTACCAGAAAGCAGCCCATAATTGGGGAAACGACTGACATCGTAGTAGACATTCCCGTTGGCTACATAGGCCAGCTCTTTCTCGATAAGTTGCTCCGTCATTACCTGCATTTCTGGGATATGATCGGTTGCCCTGGGATTGCGATGCGCAGGCAGGATGTTCAACTCATCCCGGTCCCTGAGATATTTCTGAGTATAGTACTCGGCTATCTCATAAGCGGTGCGTCCTGTAGTACGTGCCTCGTGCTCTAATTTGTCTTCGCCGCTTTCTACGTCATCATTTTGCAGGTGTCCAACATCGGTAATGTTCTGCACCAGGTAGACATCATAGCCATTGTATTCAAGCATACGGCGTACCCAATCCGTCATCATAAAGGTGCGGAAGTTGCCTACGTGAATATCACGGTAAACGGTGGGGCCGCAGGCGTAAATTCCCACGTACGGGGGATTGAGTGGTGTGAACAGGTCTTTGCTTCTTGTCAAAGTGTTATATAGGTAGACAGGTTTATCAGAAATTGTAGACATGAGCAGAACTCCTCGATATTCTAATGTATGCTAAAAGTTTTAGAGAGGTAGTAGCTCAGACGGGGGACGTGCGGGGACACATGTTTAATTATTGTCTGTTGGAAGGCACGTTATTACGTTCGTAGAGGGCTGAGCTACCGGTGTTTCCTCTACGAACGCTGGGACAGGTGCAATAGCGCATTCTATGTTGGTTCACGGTCAATCTTCTCCAGCGAGGCTCAGACTTGTAAGTAACTTTCGTTACTGGTAGTATACCACACCTTAGACGCGTTGCCTAGCTCATTTCCTATCTGGCACTTTTGGTTACCCTCACACTGACTGATCCGCAAGGGAACACGCCCTATATTTAGTGTTGAACTGGTCGTCGATAGAATTCTATCGACGACCAGTTCAACACTAAATATATTTTAGACAGCATTCAGTAGATGACAAACTTTTGCAACTGCAAATCATAACAAATTACTCATTGATAAAAGATTTATGCAATTTTAAGTAGGATTCTTATAGATTTTAACGTTATTATTAATAGGTGATATGTCAATGTATGGTGTGCTGCACATAAACACGATTGAGAAGTTTAAATAAAGGAGAAAATGTGTGACACAAGATGCTAATCCTGGCCCAGAAGATGATGATCCTCCCGAGGAGAGGGAGGGTCAGCAATCTAGGCGAATTGAGCCAGGTCCACAAGACGATGATCCACCACCACAGAAGCGCCCCCAAGCTAGCTCTTTCTTCGGCTCATTGCGGCATATGCTTGCAAGGTTCTTTCATCGTCCTTGAAGAGGATACTACGTTGTTTGTGCTGCCAGTGCTGCTTGTTCTCTTACCGCAAAGTACACTGCTTGTTGATGATGCACTACAATAGCAGCCGTTGATTGTTCTGGGACCAACTGGTACGCCCCGGTAAGCTCTACACCGATGGTATCTTTGGCGGGTAACAACTGAAAGACCTTTTCGTGATCCTCGAGATCGGGAATGGCCGGGTAGCCCCAGCTATAGCGACGT
>WNFY01005400.1_pt1 | contig 11558 bp, 7 predicted proteins | sample 5400091 | NCBI WGS metagenome assembly WNFY01 (sample SAMN13153364, study PRJNA577476) | soil metagenome | isolation source: 60 cm soil or saprolite under grassland replicate 1 | place: USA:California | collected 2016-06-15
CTGCTTTTCCAACCGAAGCAGTTCCAGTCGCGAGCGAGCGAGCGCTGCCGCACTCTGCACTGAATCGTTAGCCAGTCGTACCGGAGCTTGCAACAGTATGCCGGCACGGGACTCTTCGCGTACTGCTCCGTGATTGTCCAGCACGAGGGAGTGCTCTGCACCGGCAAGCGCTCCGAAAAGCAAGAAAAGATTCTGGCCGCGCTGCCATGCTAGTCGTTCGGTGAAGACGGCAAAGACGTCCGGACGCATGGACCGCAAAGAATTCAACCTCGCGGTAAGCCCACCGGCAGCTTCAAACTGCAATCGCGAGATTTCCTTGATCTCAGCATGCGGGTAGTAACGGGCGAGGGTTTCGAGAGCGCCGCGGGTATTACTGCTGAGGGCAAGCAGGACCACTCTCATGGTGCAGTTATCTTCTGACAATCTCTCATGGATCCAATAGATGAGTGAGATGCTGACAAAGCTTTTCTTGTCGCTTCGTAGTACTGGATAGGGTCTCCCTTTTTCGAAGATTATTCCCCAATTACCGGACTTTTTCTGTATCGTATCCGGCAATAAAGGAGAAAGCAAAATGGAGGGCGATTATCGGAGCAGATTGTTCTCGACCTACGACGCCACCCACATCTCCCATCTTGATACGGAGGATTCAGCAAAGCTCGAATGGTTTGCCAGGTATGCGGCCCTGAATTATTTCAAGCTTCTTGACACCTTCGATAAGAACACTATTGAAGTCCTGGAAATTGCCTGCAACAAGGGCTACCTACTCAAAGCGCTCTGGGATCATGGATTACGGCGACTCCATGGAGTCGATCTCTCAACCGACGCCGTGGCGAAAGCACAGGGGATCATTCCAGGGGCAACGATCGTCTGCTCTTCTGCAGGCGCATACCTTCAGGAGCATCCGGCAAAGTTTGACGTAATCTTTCTGAAAGCAATGCTGGAGCACACGCATAAGGACGAGACCCTGCTTTTGTTGGAGCAGATCAAATCAGCTCTAAAGATCGCCGGCCTTGTCATCGTTGACGTTCCTAACATGGACTGGCTCTTTGCCACGCACGAGCGCTACATGGATTTTACTCATGAAGCCGGATTTACGAAGGAGTCGCTTGCTCAGGTGATGCGAAACGTTTTCGAGAACGTCGTCATAAACAAATCAACTCCTGTGGTCGAGCGCGGTCTAAAGACACGAGTGGGTGCGCTTCTGCGGCCGGCTTTGATCTCAGTTGTTGACATCCTGTTAAGGATTGTTGGGGAGGGAGCGTCAGATGTTTGGTGGCACAATCGCAGCATTATCGCGACTGGCAGGAACACTACTCCGCGAAAACTTTAAACACAAATTGCGACCTGGCTCTCACTTCGATCAGTCGAACCTCCAGTTCCCGCGACACTGAATGTCACACTGCCCTCAGCCTGCGCCACTCCTCGCGTCGCAGGAACAGAAAACTCGACACAGTATTTTCCGTCTTTGAGCAAAAGTAATAAGCGACCAACGTAAAGATAAGCGAATAGCTGAGCGTAGATGCGACCGCTGCGCCACGTGCACCAAATTTCGGCACGAGTGCGAACACCAGGCAAATGTTGATAACCAGTGTCACAAGCCAGAAGATTGGAATTGCAAAGGGCATCCCGGTCGCCGTGAAATACTGCACCAGCACGGCCTCTATTCCGATTAGAAAAACGCCAGGCAACAAAATCCACAACTGTATCGAGACATCCTTGAATGCTGCACCATAGAGCAGCGGCAACACAAAGCTCCCTGGTATTGTGGCCAAACAAATCAGCAGCATAATAAATGTAGTATGGCGAGTGGTGCTGCAAGTAAGCTCCGGTCCTCGTCCCTGCTCAGCGGTCACGCGAGGAAACAGCAAGGTCGCAATCACCGCCGGCAATAACATCAACATCATTGCCACCTGCGAAGCGACGCTATACACACCAGCTTCGGCCGGTCCGCGAAAGTGGTTTACCACGAGCAGGTCAGCACGAAAAATGAGCGCGCCCGCTAGAATGGAGATGTGAAACTTAAGTCCATAGCGAATCATCTTTCGCAGCAGCGCGAAGTCAGCCCGCCACTTTTCTGATCCCGGCGCCCGACCCTCATGCAACTTCCTGCCGGAGTTCACAAGTAAAATTGTGATGACTAAGCTCACGACCACAGTCGCCACTGTATTGAGCGACACAAGCATTCCCAAACCTCGGTTGAGAAGAATGAGTACGACTACTGCGTTAACCAGTACTAACGACTGTCCGATTAGATCCAGCAAATTGAATTGTCTGACCTGTCCGAGGGCAAGAAAGACGTTGAGCCCTATGAGTGCGAGCAGTTGAAAAGGAATAGAGATGGCGGCGATGCCGATTAGTTGTGGAGAGACAAAGCCAAACCAGGCGGGGCGCAGAGTGGCAAGCTCTGTCAAACCCAGTGCGAGGGCGCTCCCTACGACAAGAGAAAACAGCAGTGAATTGACTGCCGCCGATGCGAGGTGGTTTCGATCATGAGCAATGAAGTAAATGTTGGCTGAGGGAAGCCCGAGGCTGCCAAGTTGGACGATTGTCGCCACCGATACATTGATAACGGCAAGCTGTCCTACGCCTTCGGGTCCAAGCCAGCGCGCCACGATGATTCCCGCGACCACGCTGTTGAAAATCATCAGGATCCGCGCCGCAAAGGTCCATGCGACCTGAACGGAGAATCGCCGCCGGGACGAGACGGTTGCCAACGCTTGATCTAGAGGCTGTTCTAACATTGCATGTACTTAGATGGGCATGAATCTACGCTCGATATTCAGCCAGGACCGCAATGAACCATTGCAGAACGGAGCGAGGTAGCAACCCGGTCTCTTCCAACGACGCCGCGCTGATGCGAATCGACTGACCCAGTCGTTACCCCACTCAGCTCATTCGCGATCGATCCACCGCTCGTACCACAAACTCAGATTCAGTAATGCCCAAAGGTGAAATCCCCAATCCTTTTTCTGGCTACGATGTTCTTCCATCAGCCTGCCGACGAATTCATAGTCCAGGAGATCCCGCCGGCGCATCGTCGAGTTCATCACATGCGACTCAAATAAGTCACCCAGGCCGTTGCGAAACCATTCACGCACGGGTGCCCCAAAGCCCCGTTTGCGGTTGTAAAGCAGATCTCGCGGCAATATCTCCTCGAGCGCTCGTTTCAAGATGTGTTTGCCACTCGTGCCTTCAACTTTCAAGGAACGCGGCAACGCAAGCGCGTATTCCACCAGATTGTGATCCAGAAACGGAACGCGCGCTTCCACGCTCGTGGCCATCGTGACCTTATCCACGCGCATTAATAGCAGTTCGGGCAGCCGGAGTTTTAGTTCCAGATAAGTCATGCGGGCCAGAAAATCTGACGCCGGTCGTTCGCGTTCGATATGATCCAGATACGAAGCAACAACCTCGAGTGACGACAGGCCGCTCATACGCTCACGCAGTTGCCTCGAAAGCACACGCGGCTTAAACGTTTCGTCGTAAACAACTGCGCCACCCCAAAACAAAGGTTCATCCGTCCCCAACCTGCGCATCAATTCTATTGCGAGACGCTTTCTGCCGGTTGCTTCCAGCATGGGACGTACCAGACCTGAAATTACACGACGCAGCGTAAGCGGAATGTTTTCAGCGTGCCTCCAGAAGTTTTCGTAAATCCTCAGATGCCTTACGTAGTTTTCGTAACCACTAAAAATTTCGTCAGCCCCTTCGCCCACCTGCACGACAATTGTTCCCGAATCACGCGCCAGCCTGGAAACATAGTAGAGCGGGACACAAACAGGATCGGCAATAGGCTCGTCCTGATGGAAAACAAGATCGGGCAGAAAGTTTCGCATCTCCTTTTCCGAGATGATCACTTCATGATGGTTTGTCTGGAAGTCTTTGGCGACGCGCCGCGCCGATTCAAGCTCATTAAGATACTCGGCATCGCTAAACCCGACAGTAAACGTCTCGACTGGCCGCAACATTTGTTCCGACATCAGCGCAACGTTGGCTGAAGAATCCACCCCACCCGACAAGAACACACCGAACGGGACGTCTGACATCATGCGCTTTCGTATCGAGTCGCGCAGAAGTCGCAGTATTTCAGCCTGGTGCTCTTCATCGCTGCGTACAATTCTTCGTTCGGGAGGCAATGCGTCCCAGTATTGTTGCACGTTGAGTGCGCCGTCGCGCTTCAGTGTCAGCATGTGGCCCGCGGGAAGTTTTTGTATGTCGCGAAAAAGAGTATTAGGCGCAGGAGTCGTCAGGAAAGTGAGATAGTGATAGAGCGACTTCTCGTCCATCTCCGGAGTCACGCCCGGATGTTGCAGAATTGCTTTAATCTCAGAGGCAAAAATAAACCTCCCGTTCTTGTAATAAAAGTAAAGCGGCTTAACGCCAATCCGGTCACGCACCAGCACGAGTTGCTGCAGGTCGGCGTCCCACAGCGCTATCGCATAATCGCCCTCAATGTCATTGACGAAGCCGAGCCCGCGTTCTTCATAAAGATGGAGAATGGTTTCCGAATCTGTGCGGGAGGCGTAAATGTGGCCGCGTTTCAGCAAACCTTCACGCAATACGGCGTGGTTGTAGATCTCGCCGTTGAATACGAGCCAGACGCTGTCGGTACAACCGTGCATCGGCTGATGGCCCGCTTCGGAAAGATCGATGATCGACAAACGACGAAAGCCAAACCCGCCCCGCCCAGCGTCAAAAATCAACTCGCCGGCATCGTCCGGTCCACGATGAGTCATTTCGTCGCGCATGCGCGTCAGCAATGAAGCGTCGACTCGACCCACCGCGGATGCATATTCCCAAACACCGCAGATGCCGCACATCAGTTCTTTTCCTCAATCAATCCATAAACCTACTCACATCAATGACTGTGTGTGTGAGACTCCGGAAGACTACTCGCGGGAGACGCTAAGAAAAGAAAAGTCGTTTCCCAGAGTAAGAGAAATTCGCCACAGATTAACGCTGATGACACGGATCGGAACAGATAAGTAAGAGCTCTCGTTTTACTAATCCTTTTGATCCTTGTCATCCGAGTTAATCTGCGGCTAATGTTGAGTTCGTCAATCAACCGGTCCCTAATTGCGACTTGAAGACTGAGATATCAAACGTGCTACCGAGGCCAGACGTTCCGCTTCATTCTCGCCACTGCATACGGGGACGATGGCCCAACGAAAACTGCATGGAGCAGAGCCAGAGACTGACCACCTGGCGGCGATGGACATTCGCTTTTCACAGTAATCTGAAGAGGTAAACTGGGTTTCGCATTCTGGCTTTGTTTTTGCGTCAAGAGGCAAAACGAGAAGTTTGGCGCCGCTCCTCTGCTCGTAAGCCATGGCACTCGTCTCTTCGTAGACGCTCACGTCGAGTCCCGCGTCAAAGTGGAACCGGACAGCAAAGATATGACTGCCCGAGCCTAGAAAGTCATCTTCAATCAGCCACCAGCGTTTGCGTTTATCAAAAGAAACGGTCCGGCGATGCGTAATTGGCTGAAGTAGTCGCGCGTATCCGGAGTGCTCGGCAATTACACGATCCAACTCCGCTCCCGTCTCCCAAAGCACTACGCGCGGACGGGCTTCATCGCCAATAACGAACGGGGCCTTAACGTTTATTGTGTTCTGATCCACAGTGTCGACCTCGACCGTTGAATGGTAGGCGGTTGAGCGAAAGATATGACGCTGCTGCAAATCTGTCGTGTAAACATAAGAACCTGGATCAACAAGAAAAGCGCGCCCACACGCCGAGACTTCGACACTGAGGGAGTCGTTATGTCCGTGTGAGCCTCGGCCCTGGATTCCACTGCCGCTCGCATTGAACAGCAAATAGAGATCGTTCTGACGCAGAACATAAGTGCCCGCATCCGGAAAACCCCGCGAACCATCATCCACTGAATTCAATTCTTCAAAGCTTCGGACACCTTCCTCGCCCAAAATCCAAAACACTTCCTCCGGCACTATTGAACCGGATAGTTTGAGGCGACCATCATTGAATAGCGCCGCGCCCACAGCCGCTAGATAGCCGTGGTCTGTCCCAATGCGGTGACGGATCGGAAATACCTGACCGCCATCAGAATCGCCAATCAGAGGTGCGCCGCCATCCGGACGCAGATAGGCGCGCAGGTATTCCAACATCGAATGAAGCTTGCTCCAGTGCTTTTCTCCAACCTCAATCCCATTGGAGCGACAGAGAATGAACGAATAGAGGAACAGCTCGAGTACAAAGCGATGGTAACCTGTTGAGGCTTCGAAATCTGCACCATCGTTCAGCACCTGCTTGTCCATTTCGCGGAGCACCTCTCGCAACCCAAATGCACGCCATTGCTCGGCGTCACGTAACTCCGGCAGCATTATTCCCAGCCAGAGAAGCCCCACGACGTCCGAAAGATAATGATTGCTTGTAGCGAGGTAAGAAAACTCGAGGTTTCGTCGTATGTAACCGCCGTGCTGATCGAGCGTAGTCAATACAAGAGCAACGGACTGAGCCTCCAACAAGGGAGAACAACGAAAAATCTCAAAAGCACCTAACAGATTCATGGCCCGAAGGGCGACCTCCATGGCGCAACTCCAGTTGGGACCGAGGCCAACGGGATTCTGCGCGCACCAACTTTGTAGCTCTTTGAAAAACTCCGCACTCAGACTCTCGTCTTTTGTGGTCGCGTAAGCGCGTGCCAGTGTGATGAGATGTCCCAGCCGGTTCAGCTCCCAAAGGACTCGCACATCAGACCCATCTGTTCGTGTCAGTTGGATATCTCGATGGTACTTAAGCGGCCAGACAACCCCGGAAAGCGGATCGCGGCACCACTCGATTTCCACGCCAAAATGTCTTTCACCCAGACCCAGTAAGGGCCAGCGGTGGTCGTCGACGATCCGCCGGGCTGACGTAATCAACTCTTTTGTTTGCACTGGAAATTTGTTTTGCTGCAGGCCGGCGATTTGTGCTAGAGGCTGAGATAAGCCTGGCAGGAAATGAGGCTCCGGACGATCTCGGAAGTAAGCGGTGAGCTCAAGCGCGTCCATCCGCGCAAAGCGCGTTTTCAGACGCGCAGCTTGCTTGCGGTTCCGCTCGAGGTTTGGGCGTTCACTCCATCGCTGAATTGAAGCGCCACTACGCCTCATCAGTTCAAGCGCCACCGTTCCCGGTTTTACTTCCCCACGAACAGCGCGTTTTAGTTTGTGGATAACGCTCATCAAACAACGATCAGTCGGGGAAGGAGATTTCCTCAAGCGCGTCAAGTATGCGCTCCGCCGCGTGACCATCCCACAACGGCGGCACGTGACCTTCTCTATTTGAAGCTCCGTTCAAAGCCGCGTTGGCCTCCATCAGGATCCGCGCAGGATCCGTCCCTACTATCGTGTTAGTGCCCAACTCGACTGTGATCGGACGTTCGGTATTTTCGCGGAGGGTTAGACAGGGAATGCCGAGGGCAGTGGTCTCTTCCTGAATGCCTCCGGAATCCGTCATGACGAGACGCGCACCGCTATAGAGACTAAGAAAATCCAAATAGCCGAGCGGGTCGATCAAGCGCAGGTTCTTCATGTTTTCGATGTGGTCGCTCAGCCCCAATTCCGCGATTGTTTTTCTGGTGCGAGGATGTACGGGAAAAATGACAGGGACTGTCGCACTGATGCTTTCGAGGGCCTGTAGAATTCCCCGAAACGTTTCCCGGTGGTCGACATTGGATGGCCGGTGAAGGGTCAGCACTGCATAACTGCCTTCTCTTAGTCCTAACTGTGCCTTGATTTGCGATTGGCGAGCTCGCTCGAGATTCTTATGGAGCGAATCGATCATCACGTTTCCTACAAAACGTATTCGTTCCGGAGGTATTCCCTCGTTGCGAAGGTTAAGGTCCGCATCTTGCGAAGTAGTGAAGAGCAGATCTGAAATCTGATCTGTGAGCAGCCGGTTGATCTCCTCAGGCATTGTGCGGTCGCGACTGCGCAAGCCCGCCTCGACGTGCGCCACCTTTATACCGAGTTTCACACAAACGAGAGCGCAGGCGATCGTCGAATTAACATCGCCTACGACCAGTACCCAGTCAGGCTTGTCCTGAATGACGACCGGTTCGAAGCGCTCCATGACGGCAGCGGTTTGCGCCGCATGTGAGCCGGAGCCCACACCGAGATAAGTGTCGGGTAGCGGAAGCTCGAGATCGCGAAAAAACGTGTCAGACATGGCCGCGTCGTAATGCTGCCCGGTATGTAAAACGAGCGGCTGGAACGCGGAAGGCCGCTTTTTCATCGCGGCTACGATTGGCGCCACCTTCATGAAGTTGGGCCGAGCCCCGACGACGTTGATTACTTTGAGCATGGAAGGGCAGTTGTCGGTTGTCAGTTGTCAGTTGTCAGTTGTCAGTTGTCAGTTGTCAGTTGTCCGTGGTCAGTGGTTTGAACTATTGAACCTTGTGGTTTGTTCTTAGTACTTTGTTTCTTGGGGTCCACCGACTCTCGGCGATCGAAAAGCGCCACTATTAAAACGAGGTACTAAGAACAAAGTACAAAGCACAAAGTACCAAGAACCAAGAACAAAGCAAGCGACTTGACCACAGGGAACGGACAACTGACTAGAGTCGGATTATTCGCGCGCTGCTTCTGCTTCTCAATTCTCCATTGAGGGCATTCCGGGTGTCGACTATCAAAGGAGCAAGTTCACAGATTCGTGTGTAGTCGATTTCGCTGTGGTCAGTAACGATAATGAGGCAATCAGCCGCACGCAATTCTTCGTCCGTGAGTGGCACCGATGCTAGTGGTTCGCTGCCACCCTCGGTGTGGGCGTCGTCAAAACGAACTTCCTTTACAAAAGGGTCGTGATAACGCACCTCCGCTCCGCGGGCGCGCAATCGATCGATGATTGACAAGGCCGGACTCTCACGCACATCGTCGATGTCCTTCTTGTAAGCAACGCCAAGCAACAAAACCTGCGAACCCTTCATCGCCTTGCGTTCATCGTTTAGACCGTCCGCAACCAACTGCACCACATGTTCCGGCATTCGGGAATTGACCTCTTCTGCCAGGCTGATAAAGCGTGAATCGAAGCCATGCTGCCGTGCCTTCCACGAAAGGTAATGGGGGTCGAGCGGGATACAATGGCCGCCGATCCCCGGACCAGGATAAAAGGCCATGAAACCAAACGGTTTGGTGGCGGCGGCGCGAATCACTTCCCAGGTATCAATGTTCAAGGCATAGCAAAGGCGAGCCATCTCGTTTGCCATTCCTATATTGACGGCGCGAAAAGTGTTTTCCAACAGCTTGGCTGTTTCGGCAACACGGGCCGAGCTCACTGCATGCACATCTTTGACGATTTGGGAGTAAAGGTGAGCGGCGCCCTCAGTCGAGTCCGGAGTGACGCCACCCACGACCTTGGGAATATTGTGGGTCTGAAACTGAGGATTGCCTGGGTCGACTCGCTCAGGCGAGAAAGCCAGCAGGAAGTCCTCGTCAAGTTTAAGACCAGTCTCCTCAAACATCGGCAACAGCACTTCGTCCGTGGTGCCCGGATAGGTGGTTGATTCCAGCACAATCAACTGACCGCGACGCAAACGTTTCTGGATCTCTTCTGCCGCTGCAAGTATGTAGGAAACGTCCGGCTCCTTTGTTTTGCGAAGCGGCGTGGGCACGCAGATGATAATCACATCACACTCGCCGAGCTGTGCGAAATCCGTGGTCGCTTCAAGGAGGCTTGCATCGACCAACTCCTCCAACCGACCTTCGGCAACGTCACCGATGTAAGAATGGCCCTCGTTGATTTGGCTGGCCTTGTGCTCGTCAACTTCAAACCCGACGCCTCTAAAACCATTCCCCGCAAACTCCACGAGCAACGGCAAACCTACGTAGCCCAGGCCAATGACTCCGATGCGGGCCCGCTTCTGAGTTATGAGTTGAATGATCTGTTCTTTAATCATAGTACCGGTACTATTTCCTGTTTCTGTTAAAGGATTTGAAGACGAAAAAACCACCCTACGGTTTCAGACTCTTTCCCAACCAGTTGTATGGCCTGTCTATGTTGAAGTAGTAAACCACGGTCTCCTCAGTCTTTGGATTGACCGCAGTCATTTTGTCATAGTGGTGATCCTTGTCTGCCACCAAGGCCTGGTTAGTGGGCCTTAATCCGAGCACATTGAACAATGCATATTCCTCATCAGTTGAGATCACCACGAAGGCTGTGTCCAGACTCTTTCCGTCTCCTGAATCCGTGATTGATTTGAGCAAACTCGTCACTATGTATTTGTGATAGGCGGCCTTTTCCGTTTTTCCAAGTTGTTGATTGGCAATATAGGACCCAAACTGGCCATTGATATCCAGAAAGTTAGCGGCCAACATTTTCTCGCTCTGCTGCAGAACCTGCTCGTAGTCTTTTGCGGTCATGGCGGTAAACATCGCTTTTCGAGCATCGCTGACGCCACCATATGGCTGATAGACTGCCGTTTCAGTATAAGCGAAACGCAGTTGTTGAAAATCTACTGAACGATCGTCCTTCTTAACCTTTGCGAGAAGGTCATCAAAAGAAGTCTTGGGAGCGGATTGTTGCGCGTCCACGGATATAACAGACAAGAAAGCAAGAAAAAGGAGAGTTTTTATGAACATTATGGAGGAGCCTTGCTTCAGTCGGTTGGGTCGGCAGGTGTGCCTCGAGTTTGTGAACATTTGGACGCAGCAAGACTATTGGAGCGCTGCGCGCAGTGTCAAGCAAGGTTATTGGCGCAGTTTGAAATCCCACCCACAGCGGAGACTATGCGAAAACTGAGAAAGCCTTCTCGAAAAGAGGCCACACACTGGAATGCGGCGACTTGTCGCATCACTTCAAGGTTGAATTACTGCTCAAGTAAGGTTTTCCTTGACACCTGCTCCCGACAGAACTATACCCACACGGATTAATGAGCGAAAAAACGAATAGTGGTCCCGCCAAACTCGTCCGCGGCCTCGGATTGTTGGATGCGACAATGATCGTGGTCGGCTCCATGATCGGGTCAGGGATTTTCATTACTTCGGCCGAATCTTCGCGACTGGTCGGCACGCCCGGTTGGCTGCTGGTCGCCTGGGCGCTTGCGGGCGTGTTGACGATAACCGGCGCCCTTTGTTGCGCGGAACTAGCTGCCATGTGGCCACGAGCGGGCGGCCAGTATGTCTTCCTGCGCGAAGCCTATGGACCATCCATTGGCTTTCTTTTTGGCTGGTCCTTGTTCCTGGTGATCCAAACCGGAACCATAGCCGCGGTGGCTGTCGCGTTTGCTAACTTCGCCGGAGTATTGACGGGTGGAATCTCCGCGGAAAAATATCTGGTAGCGCCACTCGTAATACTAAAACCGCTTACGGTAGGCTCCATATCGTTTAACGGCTATGCGCTCAGCTTATCCACTCAGCAGCTCGTTGCAGTCGTAATGATCATACTTCTCACGCTGACAAACACTCGTGGTTTGAAAACGGGCAGGTTGATCCAGAACACTTTTACTTTCACAAAGACCGCCGCATTGCTCGGACTGATCATCATCGGTCTGACGCTCGGCTGGAATCATCAAAGCGCGGCCTATACATCATCGTGGTGGAATCCTGTCGCCAATGGGTGGCATC
>WNFY01007676.1_pt1 | contig 11558 bp, 13 predicted proteins | sample 5400091 | NCBI WGS metagenome assembly WNFY01 (sample SAMN13153364, study PRJNA577476) | soil metagenome | isolation source: 60 cm soil or saprolite under grassland replicate 1 | place: USA:California | collected 2016-06-15
GCGCAATGACAACAAAACGCACTGCGGAATTCGGAATTTCAAAAAACGGGAAGACCTGTGTTGTGAGCTGCGTGAGAAACCACGCGACGACCCCGTAGGCGACCGCTGCGCGATAAACGTTTCGCCGCTTCAGCTCGGTTAAGATATTCTTTGGAATCACTCTGCGCGCCTTGAACGAAGCGCTCGTCACCTGGAGCACTCTACTTTGATGCGCGTAACTTGAAAAGTACGTGCGGGGGGAAACGGGGATCGCGTTAGTCGAGCATGGTCGATTGGCTGCTGAGTCGCTCGATTTCAGGAAGCGAAGAAGGGGGGAACGAAGAAGCGGTCGTGTCTAAACTCCGAAAGCTTTCGCCCACCACTTCGCCACGGCGAGCAGGCTTTGGACAGGCTGAGCAGTGTATTTGTTTTTTTCTGCTGCGAACTCGCGGAGACTAAATTTATTTGAGCGGAGCGTGAAATGTGGCGGCGAGGAAAGTTAGCCGCCTTCGCACGAGACTTCCATCTTCGCCTCGGCCAATGGTTGATTCCTTGGTTTCAGACAAGGGCGGGCGAGAGGAATGTTGCGGAAGAAAATGCTTGAGTTGTTGACCGTTTGATGGTGGCCTTAGCGCAGGCGTTTCCATTCAAGCCAAGCATTAGTTATGGCCCCCAAGATCAAAGTCGCCGTCTACACGAACAGCGACGATGCGTTCGTTGCGTGGGCTCCAAGCGATTTTATTCCCGGGTGCCGGGGCTTTCTACTAGAGCGCGCGCGGAAAGCTGGCGCGGGAGAAAAGGTTGAGCCTGTTGAGAATCGCGTAGGCTTTCCCAAGGATAATCCCAAATCCGGAGAGCATAGGTCCTCCCGGGAGTGGCCGTTCCAGCGTTTCAATTGGACGGACCATGCCGTAGACGTGGGGAATCGGGTCCGTTATCGCGTGACGGCGATGATTGATACAGGCGGCGGCCGTCCTTACAGTGATGGGCCTGCGAGCAACTGGACCCCGTGGGCGACGCTTTCCAGCGACGCAGGCGGTAAATTTTCCTGCTTCTTCAATCGCGGTCTGGTGCTTTCGCAGTTTGTCGCCCGTTACCTGAAAGAAAAGAAGCTGACGCCGGCGAAGTTTAAAGCCCAACTTAAGAAAAGTGTCGATCCGAAATTCCGTGGATTTCTGGAGGGCGATTTGGGCGCAAAAATCGCTCAGATTTTGAAGGACGCAAAGGTGAAGGACACGCAGCTCCATGCCGCACTGTATGAGCTTGGAGACGCGAAACTCGAGGATGCGATGATTGCACTCGGGTCGAAGCTGGACCTGATACTGGCCAATGGGTCAGACCCAGCCGACGGCAATGCGGCCGCGCGCAAACACTTGAATGACGCGGGAATCATAACCATTAACCGAATGTTAAAATCCAAAGGTCTCGGTCACAATAAGTTTGTGGTCTTATCGAACAAAAAGGGACCGCTAGCGGTGTGGACCGGCAGCACTAACTGGAGCACAACCGGATTGTGCACGCAGGTTAATAACGGTTTGCTCATCGGTGATAAGGAGGTTGCTCAACTCTATCGTACGCACTGGGACGAGTTGAAAGACGCCTCGCCGCCGAAGCTCGATCCTGCTGGTTTCCCGGAGGTGCTGGTGGCCGCGAACGATAAATCTCATTCTTTCACCATTGGCGGAGCAAAGGTCGAAATATGGTTTACGCGCACCTCCGACGGCCGTGATATGGAGGCTCTGCGCAACCTTATTACCTCGGCACAAGACTCAATTCTGTTTCTCATGTTTACCCCGGGTAAAGCGGGTTTGCACACGCTGGCGGGTCAGCGCGCCAATGAGAAAGGCATGTATGTGCGCGGCGTGGTGAGCACACTTGGCACTACCCAGGCGGACAGCGACAAGAACGTTTTGGAGATCAACTTGGTAAGTAGTAACCAACAGTTCAAACCTGATCATTACACGGTGGTTCAACCGCAGGCTGTCGAGGTAGATCTCGGACCGTGGATCGCAGAAGTCACACGTAAGACTTTTCTTTCACAAATAGGACATGCAATTGTGCATTCGAAAGTGCTTGTGATCGATCCACTGTCCAAAACTCCGGTGGTGGTGACTGGAAGCCACAATTTCTCTGCCCCCGCTAGTGAGAAAAATGACGAAAATCTGGTCATCGTTCGTGGGCACAAAAAACTTTCCATCGCATATGCGGCCTATGTCATGTCGGTGTACCAGCATTATCGCTACCGGTCGTACGTTCGTGAGATGCTCGCGCAAGGGAAAAAGCCCTGGAGCTACCTCGATGATGACGATCACTGGCTTAAGATAGAGCTGAAATCCAAAGCGCTGGAGATCGGCTACTGGACGTGACAGGGACGCACTAACCTCTTTGTTCCGGCTGTCGATGAGCAATCGTTGAATCGCCGGAAAAGAACGCTCGGCAAGAGCGTTAGAGCCGTACAGCAGGCGAGGGTCGATTCCCTTCACTAAACCAGATGGGCATGTGCCAAAATCATTCTCTTTACGCGAGGCCGTTTGGGTTACCAACACTACCGACCGGAAAGCGTGTGTTAGCGCCCACAGTTGATTCGCTCGCAGACGAGATTCGCGTTGTACTCGGCCTGGCCTTTCCGCCTCTCCCCTTGGACAAAGGGGAGAGGACGAAGGGGGTTCGGAGCCTCATGCACACGTTGCCATGAAGACAACCTTCACCCTCCCCCTCTCCCTGTAAGGGCGAGGCGACCCAAACGGCGTTAAAGAAGAGCGTGACATCAGCGAGGTTTGTCATTAACTCTAGATCCAATCGTCGCTTCGCCTTGGGCGCGAGCGGGAGGACACATTATGAAGTTGAAGAATTTAAGGAAAAAGATCCGACGACTTGAGAAGCGTCTGCAAGAAGGTTCAAGGAAGCTGGCCAGGCTGAAACAAAATCTTCAGGTGGCAGAGGCGGCAAAGGCGATGAAAGCCGCAAGAAAATCGGCCGCCCGCGCTACTGCGGCCAAGTCTTCAACTGGCGCGACGAAACCGAGCAGCGTCAAGAAACCGAAGAAAAAACTGAATCTCTCGCCAGAACGTCGCGCGCAACTTTCGGCCGCGATGAAAGCCAGGTGGGCTGCCAAACGCGCAGCCCAGGCAAACGCGAAATCCGACGCGGCGGGTCAAGATTTTGCGCAGCGACCACCGCCGCAGCCGCCGGAAAACAGACCTGACGGCGCCTAATCGTTTAACAGAAGGAAACGAAGGTAACAAAGGTTTACAGAGCCCTTCGTTCTCTTTGTTGTCTTCTGTTCCGTTTTTCTCAACTACTTCACCTGCGGGATTGATTCGAATTGGACCCTCACCGGCGCTTTCGCGTCAGCCTCTCCCTGGCTAGGGAGAGGATCGAGGTGAGGGTCGGCTAAAAGAACGATTATGTCGGCCGCGCCATTGTGCCGCCAATCTCGGCGTGTCGCGGACATGTCACGAGGTGATCGTTTACCATGCCGGTCGCTTGCATCAATGCATAGCAGATCGTTGAGCCGACGAATTTGAATCCGCGTCGCAGCAGATCGCGGCTCATCGCATCGGATTCGGGTGTGCGCGCGGGCACGTCGGCCATTCGCCGCCAGCGATTCTGGATTGGTTTGCCGCCGACGAAGTTCCACAGGTACGCGTCGAAAGTCCCGAATTCGTTGCGCACCGCGAGAAACATCTTTGCGTTCTCGATTGTGGCCGCGATTTTCAATCGGTTACGCACGATTCCGGCGTCGCCAAGCAACCGCCGCACATCGCGTGCGCCGTAGCGGGCGATTCTTTCCGCGCGAAATCCATCGAATGCCTTTCGATAGTTCTCTCGTTTTTTTAGGATAGTGCTCCAACTCAGACCCGCTTGCGCGCCTTCAAGGATTAGAAATTCGAAAAGCACTCGATCATCGTGCACAGGAACACCCCATTCCCGATCGTGATAAGTAATGTTCGGCTCGGTCGTAGCCCAGGGACAACGCGGCATAACTTCAAAAATTAATCAAAACCATCACCAGGGTAGCTCGTACCGCACCCGAAGTAACTTAGGCTTCCAGCCTGAGAGGTCGTGCGGGCTTCCCAGCCTGCTCGTCCCCGACCAGGCAGGATGCCCTTTCGACAAGACAGGCAAGATGCCTGTGTTACGTGCCACGCGGGCACATGAAGAATTTTGTGCAAGCTGCGAAAATTTTGATCGATAGGCACTGATATTGGCAACACAGATTTTTCAGCTGTGCATGCGTTGTAGCCGGCGTCAGCGTCGGTGCCGGCTCGACTTAGGATCATCCGGATCGTATTCGTACAGCCGCGACGGATCGCCAAAGACCGCACCGAGCGCACGCTCGGGCCAGATCTCGAGATAGCTCAGCAGCAACGCCATCAGCGGCACCAGAATGAAGGCGAGGCCGTGGGCGGCCATCATGAACATCGCCAGCGCGCGCAGAATCAGGAGATAAACATCCCAGCGCACCCGCTGCTTCAGCTGGTTGTCGGGCATCGTGTCATAGCCCGACTGGAACGCCTTCCAGAAATGTCCGGCCGCAAGCGAGCCGAAGGTGAGCCAGAGTGCCGGAGAATGCGCGAGTTCGCTGCGCAGTTGCTCACCGAGCAACAGATCGTGAAGGGGAATGAGCACGATCCAGTACGGCAGACCGACGATGCCAACGAGAAAAATCCAAGTGAGAACGCCGCGCACGACGTTCATCACCCAGGTTGCGCCGACTGATTTCGGCTGCGTCTCACGCAGCGCTCGCGGTATCAGCGCAGCGACGATCGCTGCCAGCGCGGTCAGGCCGTCGAACCAGTAGTTGAACACGGCGAGCGCAGCGGACCAGCCGAAGCAGTAGATGCCGACAACGGGAATCAGATTGCGCGCGAGCACGCCCCATGCGTGAGGCCGCGAGGCCAGCTCGCGCAGATGCTGCGAGAGTGGCGGCGGCGCGATCTGTCGCGGCGCGGTCGAGCCGGTCTTTTCCTGAGGCTTCGCCACCTCGACAGATTAACAGACGGATCGGGCGGTACGGAATCATTTCGGTTCGAATCTGGTGCAAATCTGTGAATGGAGCTGACTGGACCAGGGCACTTTTTCCTTGACCCACGAAGCCCACGAGCCGTATATATTTTCGACCGGCGGCCTTTTCCGATTGGCGGAATTTTAGCAGATCTTCATCTTCCCCGTTACCGCGCACCGGCTTTCCATGGCAGAGATTCCTTCATCAGCGATCCGATCTCCTGAGGGGGATCCACAAGCCATCCGGCTGACTTTTTCGTACGACGGCGACGCCATCGAACTCGTCGCCGCGCAACGACTGGCGAAATTTGTGCCGCGGAGCGATCCGTTGGACGAGGCCGACGAGCGGAGTGGTTTCTGGATCGAGCTTCGCGGCAGAGACAACGTCCGTCTGTTCCGACGAATCCTCCCTCATCCCATCGCCCGTGACCGGGAGATTTTCCCGGAGAATCTCCACGGTGAGATCATCCGTCAGCCGATCGCTCGACCGAAAGGGATCTTCAGCGTCGTCATCCCGGAACTGCGGGACGTCCACACGATCCACTTGATGGCCAGCCCATCGGAAGGGCACCGCCGGTGCGAGCACGCCGTCGAGCGGACAAAATTCGATTTCGCCGCCATCCTCCGACAGGTTGAGGAGTACCGGCCGTGAGCACGGCGGACGGCACGGTCGTGAGGACCGTGCAAATTCTCAACAACGGGTCGCCAATTTATCGCTACAACATCGCGATTCTCTCCGAAGGCTACAAGACCGGCGAACTGGGGCAGTTTGCGAACGATGCCAGCGCTTTCGTGAAGCGGCTCAGCCAGACCTCGCCTTTCCACCTCGTGATGAACTCGATCAACATCTATCGGGTGGAAGTGTCCTCGACCGATAGCGGCGCCGATGATCCGAAGACCTGCGGGAGCGGGGCGAGCCTCGTGAACTGTGGTGGCTCCGGCGCGACGGCCAAAACGTATTTTGACGCGACGTTCTGCAGTGACGGGGCAAATCGGCGGCTCCTGGCCGTCAATGCCGCCACGGCTCAACAGGTAGCCGCGGCCCAAGTGCCGGGTTACGATTTGGCCATTGTCCTCGTCAATACCGCCGTCTATGGCGGCTCCGGCGGCAGTGTCGCAGTTTACTCCCTCGCTGCGAATTCAGTGGAAATCGCCATCCACGAGATGGGTCACACCGCCTTCGCACTCGCGGACGAATACGAAACCCTCGCGGGCTGCGGGTCCGGCGAAACCGGACACAACAGCCATGCCCCGGTCGAGCCGAGCGAGGTGAACGTGACCGTGACCAACGCCGGCAGCCGGACAGGGTTGAAATGGGGACGCTTTGTCGAGCCCTCGACGCCGCTTCCCACGACGGTCAACCCCGATTGCACCAAGTGCGATCCACAAGCCAGCCCGGTGCCTGCCGGAAGGGTCGGCGCCTTTGAAGGGTCGCACTATTTCCACTGCGGCGCGTATCGGCCCGAATTCGATTGCAAGATGCGCACGCTGGCCGCCGGTTTCTGCCGGGTCTGCCAGGACGTGATCCTGCGGAAGCTGATCGATTTCTCGCCGCTGACGTTCCGCTTTGCCTGGAAGGGCGTCGGCGGCGACCAGGGCATCTACGCTGGCTTCGGCAATGATTCAGATCAGAGTTCTCTGCCCGGCCGGGGCACCAGCACTGGTCCGGCGCTGTCGAGCTACTTCGGGACATTCATGGCGTGGAAAGGCATCTTCCGCGACCAGGGCATTTACTACAGCCGGCAGACGCACATCGACCGCGTCACTTGGGAACCACAGCGGTCGGTGCCAGGCGTGGGAACGAGCACGGGACCGGCGCTCGCCGTCTTCCAGAACAATCTCTACATGGCTTGGAAAGGCATCGAAGGCGATCAGGGCATCTGGTTCACCACCCTCGACATCAACGGCAACTGGGCGCCGCAAAGAAACATTCCCGGCGTCGGGACGAGCACCCGGCCGGCGCTCGCGGTATTTCGCGGCCGTCTCTTCATGGCGTGGAAAGGGATCGCGGGCGATCAAGGGATGTGGTTTTCCAGCTTCGATGGGCGGAACTGGGCTCCGCAGGCACCCATCCCGAACACCGGCACGAGCGCCTCCCCGAGCCTCGCCGTGCTCGGCGATCGTCTTTACATGGCTTGGAAAGGAATCGAAGGCGACGAGAGCATGTGGTTCACTAGTTTCGACGGCGCGAACTGGCAACCGCAGCAACCGATTCCCAGCGTCGGCACGAACACCAGCCCCTACCTCGCACCCGGCCCGGATCGGCTCTTCATGGTTTGGCGGGGAATCTCAGGCGATCCGAGCCTCTACTACACCGCCTTCGATGGCACGTTCTGGGGTCCGCAGCACAACTACCTCAACACCGGTTCGAGTTCGGTTCCTGCGCTCCTCGTCAATTTTTAGCACCGCCTGAGGATCATCGTCCCGTGATCCGGCGCACGTCGGTGAAAAGAGCGCGCGGATTTTCATAATCCCGCCGTAACCAAAGGTCGAAGGTCAGAAGTCAGAAAGTCAAAGTTGAACGTCAGCGTGTTTCGACATCGCTATCAGGCGGCGGTCATTCTGTCAGACGCTTTGAACATTTGCTGATGCGACCGATACTGAAAGTTGCGACATGGCCGTGCATGAACTAAACACGATCGCGTTTCCAACGCTAAGCGAGGAACAAATGGCGAAGTGCAAATCTGTGAATAGAGCTGACTGATCAGCGGGCATTGAAGACAAAGCCGCGAGCAGCGCGTCGATTCTCGACAAGTTCATTGAGTCGGTCAGACTGGAAGAGTGACCAGTGGCAGTGGTATAAAACGAACGTCGTGGTTTGTTCTGTGCGGGTTCCTGTTCTCGCTCGCGGCGGTACGTTCTACGCCGGAACTTACGCTGGATGACTTGAGGAAGCTGGAGATCATTTGCTTTGTTCCTTCGTATCTGCCGCAAGGATTCCGATTAAAGACAGTCGAGATCACGTACGACGACGTCGGTCCAGACGAAAACAAGGAGCAGCGTTTTCCGCTTTACTCGCTCGAATATGGAGACAGCGGCAAGAGAACATTCTCGATTGAGTCTGCACGCGAAGGCATCGGCGATCGAAACATCATGGAGAACGAGGAGAACGCGGAGGAAACGGAAATCAAAACGCCGCTCGGTCCTATGGATCTAATCTACCAGCCGAAAGGAAAAGAAGGTCGCAAGGACGAGATCAGGGCGAATTGGGTAGAGGACGCGAACATGAACGCAGAAAAAGCCAAGGGCGCGAACAACCATCCTGTTCTCGGCAGATTTCACGGAATTTCTGCGACCGGAATCACACTCGGGGAATTCACGAAGATTGTTCAGTCGCTTCGCCCGATCCGGGACCAGAAGGCTGCCACCTCCGCCACGCCGGCTGCGGCGCAAAGTTCCGCGCTTAAGGTTCACCCGAAAGTTTTCAGCATGATCAATTGCTGGATCTCGGATTCGGAGAGCCCGGTGGTAACAGAAATCAATCTGGATGCGGTGGAGAAGAATGGGAATGAGTTCAATCAGGATGGAGTGAGGCAAGACGACGAATGGCTAAGATGTCGGGTGCCCGATACCAACGGATTCATGCGGTACCGGGTGCTGGAGTCGAAAGGTAATCATTACAAGGTCGAGTACCAGGAAAACGGAGGCGGCACGCTCACAACCGCGTCCATCATCGAGTTCGAGATCGAAAAACGGAACATTCGTCGCGATGGCAAGCCGGTGACGATTCGCGTGCTTCGCGTGTCAGCTTTCAATCAAAAATAAACAACAGCGTTGTGTTTGAGTCAGAACAAACAGGCTGGAGTTTTTCTTCTTACTTCCCAACTAGCCCCAAAGTTCACGAGACGGCATCCTGATCTTGCCATGGCGATACGCGAGTCCGTGATCGCGATCGCGGGCGAGAAGAAGCGAGCCATCGAGGTCCACGTAATCAGCAGCACTGGCGAGAAGGCGAGCCGGCGCAATCCCTAAAGAAGTGCAGACCATGCAACCGATCAATAGTTTGAATCCGCTTGCGCGTGCGCGCTGACATAAGAGCAGCGCTTCGGTTAGGCCGCCGGTCTTGTCGAGTTTCACGTTGATTACTTCGTAGCGATTCGCTAGGCGGGGAAGATCGCGAGTCGTGTGGCAACTTTCATCCGCACAGACTGGAATCGGATGATCGAGAGTTTCGAGCACTTCGTCGGAGTCAGCGGGAAACGGTTGTTCAATCAATTCGACGCGCAGGTTGTTTAGCGTCGGAACGATTTTGCAGTAATGCTCAGGCGACCACGATTCGTTAGCGTCGACCAGGAGATGCGCTGTTGGTGTGGCTTCACGGACAGCTTCCACGCGCGCAAGATCCGAAGAATCGCCGCCAAGTTTGAGTTTCAAAATCGGAGAACTCGCGGCGGCTTTCGCTGCGGTTGCCATCTTTTCGGGCATATCGAGACTGATCGTGAATGACGTTTCTACTTCGGGAACGATTGGAACGTTGGCTAGTTCATTTCGTGCTGCACCTGCAGGCAGCAGCTTCTGGAGGACGTATCGATCCAAGCTTTTCTCTGCTTTGATCGATTCGATCTGCGCCAACACCGAGCCAGTGGTCTGATGATAACGGGCGATCGGCACACACTCGCCGTGTCCCGTGTGTGCGCCATTCCGCACAGTCACGATAATAACTTGCGCTTCAGTTCGGCTACCGCGCGAAATCCGAAACGGTTCCTTAAGCGGCCAGATTTCTGCGCGAGCTTCGATTGCGAGACGATGTCCCATCACCGAAGGAAATGGATCTGAACCGAAATCTTTCAACAGAAGGAAACGAAGGTAACGAAGTTGTTTGTGTAAATCCTCTTTGTTTACTTCGTTATCTTCTGTTGGTTCAATGACGAAGCGCCGCTTTTAGATACGGACGCATGCACGGATTCGCAGCGCTACTTGATTTTCGCCGGTTCGTACCGATGCCAGCTATCGTCAATCGGTTGCCACCGTTCGATTTTATCAGATCGCCGATAAACGCGGTAACGGGCGACCACCGGACTCGTTTCGGGATCTCCGCCACACTTGGCGTCGTGTTTCTCGCGACGCGCAAACTGAAAGTACGCATTGGTCGTTTCTTCCGTGTCGTAGGTGAAGCAACCCAATGAGATTCGTTTCGCATAAACACGGTCGTGCTTAAGGGTGCGAACGAGCAACGCCAGGGCAGCATCTTCATCCATCGGATGGGAAGCTGCAGCCTCGGCAACGGCTGATGAAACTAGAGCTAACGCGATAGCAACTGCTGCAATTAGACGGAGCTCATTTTTCATTGGTCAGACGAGGGAATGCGAAGTTTTTGGTCGCTCAAGATTCAACGATTATCACCTCGCGAAGCAATCTACAAGATCGACCTCATGAAAATCACAAAAAATATCGGCATGCTTTTGCTCGCGGTTTACCTGATCATCGACGGCCTGTTAGGGTTCGGCTTGAACCTTGGACCGGCCATCTTCCTACTGTACGTCGTGGCGCTGGCTGCCGGCATATTTATTCTCATCGGTAAATAAGAAACACTGTCGAGTGACGGAGACATTTAGCTCCGAAGCGCTTTGGTGAAGCGAACCAGCTCCTCTGCGACTTGTTCGATTCGCTGTGTGATTTTCTTGTCGCTGATGCGCTCCCCGTCAAAAGCCTCGGCTGTGGCAAAAGCGAATCGCGGAATAATGACGCAGCGAAAGTCGAGCATCAGACTATTGGCGTAGGCCATCACCGACATGTAACTCGCATGACCTCCGGCAGCGCAAACGAAGCCGACAACTTTGTCTTCCCATACGCTTCCGGTGAGCTCGATCATGTTCTTCGTTGCGGCCGCAACATCGTAATTGTAAACCGGCGCAGCAATGAGGATGCCATCCGCGTGTTCAATGGCCGCGCTCAATTTTCTCGAACCCGGCATACTGTAGCATTTGTCGGCATCGCAGAGTGGCAGGTCCATTTCGCGGATATCGATCCAATCGCAGTCAATTTTCTTTTTTTGCAGATGCGCGAAAGCAACACGTCCCATGCGGCGGCTATTGCTGTCGGGGTTGCCGCTGGTGCTGATGACAAGATGCTTGGGCATACGGCAATGCTAGAAGTAAACGCTCAACGCACAACCCGCCTTCGCAATACTACGGTGCGGCAGGCGCTCAACTCCGAATATTTTCGCGAGCGGGCGTCCAATCTCGAATTCAGAATTTCTACGGAATGCAGGAACGCAGGAATGGAGCGAATGGGATGAGCGACATAGAAGGCAAAGCCGCGCGGGCAGCGGCGACGGAGTGTGGGAAACGACGGAGTTTCAATTCCAAGTCAGCCCTCATTCCGAGTCGAACTTTGGTTTCTTGGCGGCAACTTTTTTGTAAGTGCCTGCAGCGGTCACATTGTGGCCAAATCCGCAAATCCCGGTTTGAGTGACTACAAGTTTACCGCCAGTGAATTTTAGCGTGATGCGGCATTCTTCTTCCGCGCCTTCAGGTTTGAAGATGGCGGCATCGCCTTCAATCCTCGCGATGCCGCTGCCTTCACCGGTATTAGCGGTTGGGCCCTGCGCCGTTTTGTATTCGTAGACGCCC
>WNFY01022442.1_pt1 | contig 11558 bp, 8 predicted proteins | sample 5400091 | NCBI WGS metagenome assembly WNFY01 (sample SAMN13153364, study PRJNA577476) | soil metagenome | isolation source: 60 cm soil or saprolite under grassland replicate 1 | place: USA:California | collected 2016-06-15
CCGTGAAGTGGTTCAATGACGCCAAGGGCTTCGGCTTCATCACGCCCGAGGACGGCAGCAAGGACTGCTTCGTGCATCACAGCGCCATTCAGGCGCAGGGCTTCAAGTCGCTCGCCGAAGGCGAGCGCGTGGAGTTCGAAGTGGTTCAGGGCCAGAAGGGCCCCGCCGCGCAGAACGTCGTGAAGCTGTAAGACTCGCGCGGTACCGCGGAAAGAAACGGCGCCTCCCAACGGGAGGCGCCGTTTTGCGTTGTCAGAGGCGCGTCGGGGGCGTCACCGGCGCCGATACGGCCGGGGCCTCGGGCTCGGGCGTGAAATCCTCCCCGGGGTTCACGAAGCGGTCGTGCTCGAAGCGGTACTGCTTGTCGTACAGCTGGCGGTAGCGGCCGTGCTTGGCGAGCAGCTCCTGGTGCGTGCCCCGCTCGACGATCTCCCCGCCCTCCAGGACGAGAATCTGATCGGCGCTGCGGATGGTCGAGAGCCGGTGGGCGATCACGAACGTCGTGCGGCCGCGCCGCAGCGTCCGCAGCCCGTCCTGGATCGCGGCCTCGCTCTCCGAGTCGAGGCTGGACGTGGCTTCGTCGAGGATCAGGATCCGGGGATCGGCGAGGATGGCGCGGGCGATGGACACGCGCTGGCGCTCGCCGCCCGAGAGCTTCACGCCGCGCTCCCCGACGATGGTGTCGTAGCCCTGCTCGAAGCGGCGCACGAACTCGTCGCAGTGCGCGATGCGGCCCGCCTCCTCGATCTCGCCGCGCGTAGCGTGGGGCCGCGCGAACGCGATGTTCTCGGCGATCGTGCCGTCGAACAGGAAGTTGTCCTGGAGCACCACGCCGAGGTGCCGGCGATACTCGGCGAGCCGCAGGCCGGCGAGGTCCCGCCCGTCCACCACGATCCGCCCGACCTGGCGCAACACGTCGCGCCCGGGCACGTACGCGAAGCTCACCCCCTCGAAGTCGACGTCGCCCCGCACGTCGGGCACCGCCCCGCGCGACGCGTCGTCGGCGTCCTCGGTGGCCAGCCGCCGGATCTCGCGGATGCGGTCCAGCCCGGCGAACGCCTCGGTGATCTGCGTGCCGATGGACGCGATGTTGATCAGCGGCAGCGCCACCAGCCCCACGAACACGCCGTACATGAAGAAGTCGCCCAGCGTCATGCTCCCCGAGAGGATCGCGTGCCCGCCCTCGAGGATCATCAGGATGCCGATGGCGCCGACGATGATCGAGGCGAACGCGCCGAGCGAGGAGATGCCCGTCATCGTGGTGGCGACATTGCGGAACAGGGAGTGCGCACCGCGCGTGAACACCAGCCGCTCGCCGCGCTCGGCGCGGTAGGCCTTGACGATGCGGATGCCGCCGAGGGTCTCGCCCAGTCGTCCGGTGACGTCCGCGTTGATCTTCCCGCGCTCGCGGAACAGCGGCCGCAGCTTCGTGAACGCGTACGCCATGCCGCCGCCGAACAGGCCGAGGATGAGGATCGCGAAGACGGTGAGTCGCCAGTTGAGGTAGAACAGCACCCCCAGGGCGATCGCGGCGGTCACGAGCCCGCCCACGAGCTGCACCAGCCCCGTCCCCACCAGGTTCCGGATCCCCTCGGCGTCGCTCATGATGCGGGAGATGAGAATGCCGCTCTTGGTGGAGTCGAAGTAGCCGACGGGGAGCCGCAGCACGTAGGCCTGCACGGTGCGACGCATGTCCGTGATGGCGCGCTGCGCCGCGACGCCGAGGATCTGCGAGAGGCCGAACCCGGTGATCGCCTGGATCACGGTTGCCACGCCGGCCGCGACGGCGAGCGGCACCAGTAGCTCGGCGTGGCGCTGGTTGATGACGCGGTCGATCACCCACTTGGTGGACGACGGCAGCACCAGGCCGGCCAGCCGGTTGACGAGCAGCAGCCCGAGACCCAGCGCCAGCCGGCCGCGGTGCTGGTAGACGAGCGCTCGGGCTTCCTGCCAGGCGCCGGGGCTGAACGCGCGCTTCTTCTCGGCCATAGGGGTGCTACAATCTAACCCCGCCGGCCCACCTTTTTCCCCTTCATCGCGTATAGCCCGCGATCCGCGGCGTCGAGCAGCGCCTGGACGGTCGCGCCGTCACGCGGGTGGACCGCCGCGCCCAGGCTCACCGTGACGCGGGGAGAGTCGGTATCCCAGGTCAGCCGTTCCGTCACGCGACGCATCACTAGGTCGGCCGCCTTCTCGTCGGCCTCGGGCAGCACCAGGGCGAACTCGTCTCCGCCGAACCGCGCCGCCGTATCGATGGCGCGGCAGGAGAGCTGCAACACCGCCGCCACCCGGCACAGCGCCAGGCTGCCGACGAGGTGGCCGTGGCGGTCGTTGATACGCTTCAAGCCGTCCACGTCGAGGAGGATGACCGCAAAGGGCCGCTCAGTCCGCTGCGAGCGCTGAATTTCGCCCTCGAGGGCGGCCATCAATTGCCGGTAATTGGCGAGCCCGGTCAGGGGATCGCTGACGGAGAGGTGGCGCAGCCGCGCTTCGACCCGCCGGCGCTCGGCCACGACGGCCGCGAGGGGCAGGGTGGAAACCGATACGACCGCCATGAACGCCTGCAGCAACAGCAGCGATTCGTTCTGAGTCGGCTGGACGAAGGGCCCGTAGCCCTTGAGAGTCCCCCAGATGGCTAGACTCGACGTCAGGAGAATCGCGGTCGCCGTTTCGCGCGGGCCGAAGCGGAACGCCGCCCACAGGAGCAACGGGATGGTCGCGAACTCCAGCGGATAGTGCTTCACGTCCGTCGGGAACAGCCCGCCGAACACCAGCTCGCCGCAGACGATGAGCGCGCCCAGGAGGGCCGCGGCCTCGAGGGCCTGCGCCCGGGGCCACCGCACACGCGAACGGGTGCTCCACAGCAGCACGACCGGCGCGACCACGAGATCGCCGGCCACGTCGCCGAGCCACCACGTCAGCCAGATCGGGCCGTAGTCCGCCCAGCGGGCGAACCCGCCGACGGCGAGGGTGGAGACGCCGACGGTGGCGCTCACCGTCGTGCTGAGCAGCGCCGCGACCAACGTGAACTTGAAGACGTCCGGCGCGCGCTCGAACGCGTCGCGCCCGCCGGCGAACCGGTTCACGAGGTACGCGCCGACCAGCCCTTCGAGCATGTTGCCGACCCCGAGGCCGAACGAGGTGGCCACCGAGCCCGCCGTCGTGAGGTTGACGAGGAAAGCGCCGACGAGGATCGCCGGCCACACCCGGATGCCGAGCACCAGGAACGCGGCGATGGCGATCCCTGTGGGGGGCCAGACCGCCGTGGCGCTGACGTGCACGAACGCGAGACGCAAGCCGAGCTTGCCGGCGACGAAATAGATCGCCGCCAGCACGGTGAAGATGGTGATGTCGCTCCACCGCGCGGCTGTGCCCGCGGGGCCGATCCGGCCCGCGATCGAAGGCTTGGCGGTCACAGGTAAACCATATGCTCCCTCGCGGGCCATCACGTGACCCGAGTCACGCGTGCTTGGGCCTGTGGCAACAACTCAGCAGCCACGGGGATTTCCTGTGGCGCGCGCGCCACGGTGCCAGACGTCGAGGGCTTGGCGTGGTGCTCGCGGCGTCGGCCTCGTTCTTGAATGCGTGGCGTCGCGGTAGCACCAGCGCCCTCGGCAATGTCGGAGCCGTCACTCCGGTCGGTTTCCTCGGCCCCCCACTCCGGGGCCCCACGCGTCCGATCCCCACATTGGGAGTCGGCGTTCACTGCGCACTACGCCACGCTGTGTGACTACGTGCTGCGCTTTGTCGGGTCGGCGGAGGCCGCCGAGGACGTCGTGCAGGATCTGTTCCTCCACCTCTGGGACACGCGCGGCCCGCGCGATGCGCTCCGCCTGACCCGTCGCTACCTGTTCGTCGCGGCCCGGAATCGGGCGTTGAAGTACCTGCGCCACGCCCGCGTGGCGGAGGCGTGGATCGCGCGCGTCGATCGCGAGGCCGCGCCCGGCCCCGACACTCCGGAAGACCTCTGCCTGCAACGCGAGCTCGATGCCGCCGTGCAGCGCGCCATCACCGAGCTGCCGGGGCGGTGCCGCGCCACCTTCCTGCTGCGCCGGTCCCAGGCACTGAGCTACGAGGAGATCGCCGCGCGCCTCGGCGTCTCGCTCGGCACCGTGAAGTCGCAGATGTGGCGCGCCGCGACGCTGCTCAAGGCCAAGCTCGCCCCTTTCATACTCTGAGCGCGCTCGGGGGTTGTCTTCTTCGAGCGCCCATGTTCGCCGAGTCCGACCTCCTCCGGTACGTCGAAGGTGACTGCTCGCCCGCGGAAGCGGCGGCGATCCAGGAATGGATTGCCGCCGATCCGCGGCGCGGCGCCCTGCTCGACGAGCTGCAGGCGTTATGGCGCGTGACCGGCTCCGCCACGCGGCGCTGGGACGTCGCCGCGGCGTGGCGGCGCTTGCGGAAGCCCGACGCCCCCGGCGCGACTCCGTGGCTGTACCTGGTCCCGTCCCGCTCGACGTTCTGGGGCTCGCCCTGGCCGCTGCGGATTGCGGCGGCGCTGATCCTCTTGCTGGCCACCGCGCTGCTGTGGACGCAGCGTCCTCACGTTACGCCGTTCCGGGAGTTCGCCACCGGGCCGGGGCAGCGGGCCGAGCTGTCGCTGCCGGACGGGTCCCGGATTCTCCTCAGCGTCGCCACCCGGCTGCGGATGCCACGGGATTTCGGCGTCCGCGAGCGCCGCGTCGAGCTGGACGGCGAGGCGTACTTCGTGATTCAGCACGACGCGCTGCGACCCTTCGTCGTCCGCACGCGCTACGGCACCGCGGAGGATCTCGGGACGGAATTCGACGTCCACGCCTACGGACCCGAGGACGGCGTGGCGGTCGTCGTGGCGAGCGGTCGCGTCGGGCTGCGCGCCCCGGACGGCGCGGAGCGCCGGGCGCTGACCCTGGGCGCCCGCGATCGCGGCGTGATCGACGCGCGCGGGCGCGCCTCGCGCACCCGCGGGATCCGGCTGGAGAGTTTCGTGGCCTGGACCCGCGGGGGGCTGGTGTTCGAAGACGCGCCGCTGTGGTACGACCTCGACATCCAGACCGCCGACCGCTCCCTGGACGCGGAGCGGGTTACCATCGCGTTCAGCTTCCCCGCGGCCGACGACGCCCTCCTGGCGCTGGCCCGGGTGCTCGACGCGCGTTTCACCCGGACCGGCCGCGCGGTCCGGCTCCTTCCCGTCGTTCACGACCGGCGTCGCACATGAAGGAGGATTCGGTATGCACGTGGTGATCGCCTGCATCGGCCTGCTCGTCGCCCCGCTCCAGCAACCGGGCGCTTCGCCGCTCGACCGGCCGGTGACGCTCGCGGTCGAGGGCGTGCGGCTGCAACACGCGCTCGACGAGGTCGCGCGCCAGGCCGGCGTGCGGATCGCGTATTCGCGTCGGGTGGTGCCGCTGGACCGGCCGGTCTCCGCCCGGCTCGACGCGGTGACGGTCCGGGTCGCGCTGGACGCGTTGCTGCAGGGGACCGGCGCCGTGCCGACCCTCGATCGCACGGGCCAGATCCTGCTGACGGACCCGCCGGGCGACCGGCCCGCGTCCGCGGCGGGCTCGATCACCGGCACGGTGCGCGCCGGGACCGCCGCGACTCCGCTCGCCGGGGTCAACGTGATCGCGGTGGGGACGTCATTCTCCGCGACGACCGACAGCGGCGGCCACTACGCGATCGCCGGAGTGCCGGCGGGGGCGTATCGCCTGCGCGCTCGCGCGCTGGGGTACACTCCCGGGGATGCGACCGTCGTGGTGCAGGAAGGCCAGGAGACGGTCGCGGACTTCCTGCTGCAGCGCAGCCCCATCGAGCTGAACCCCATCGTGGCCATCGGCTACGGGAGCGCCCTGAAGCAGGACCTCACCGGCGCCGTCGCCTCGGTGACGGCGGAACAGTTCGCGACCAAGGCGGCGCCGATGATCACGCTCAGCTCGGGGCTGCAGGGGAAGGCGGCGGGGGTGCAGGTGACCTCGAACACGGGGCTGCCGGGCGGGGGCTTGCGGGTGCGCGTGCGGGGCACCGGCTCCATCACGGCGAACAGCGAGCCGCTGTACGTCATCGACGGCCTCCCCGCCGAGCAGGGCACGTCGTCTTCGGACCCCAAGGCCAATCCCTTGATGTCGATCGACCCCGACGATATCGAGGCGATCAACGTGTTGAAGGACGCGTCCGCCACGGCGATCTACGGCGCGCGCGGCGCCAATGGCGTGGTGCTGATCACGACCCGCCGCGGGCAGGCGGGGGAGAGCCGGGTCACCTTCGAGACGAGCGCGGGCTTCCAGCAGATCGCGAGGACGATCCCCGTGCTCAGCGGGCCGCAGTTCATGCAGTTGGCGAACGAGGCCCGGACCAACATCAGCAAACCCACGATCTTCAGCGCCGCACAAATCGCAGCTGCCCAGACGTACGATTACCCGTCGATGCTGCTGCGCACCGCGCCACAGACGAACCAGGCCCTGACGTTCGCGGGCGGTGTGCAGCGGCTGCGGTATCTGTTCAGCGTCAACTACGCCTATCAGCAAGGCATCGAAATCGGCTCCGACTTTTCCCGCTATGGCGGGCGCTTGAACCTCGACGCCGACGTGAGCCCCCGATTCCGCGTGGGCACCAGCCTGAGCTTCACCCGCGCCGCCCGCAACGCCCCCAGCGTGGAGAACGGCTCGCTCGGCAACAGCGCCAACGGCATCCAGGCGGCGATGGAGTTCGCCCCATTCCAGGCCCCCCGCGACGCAGCCGGCGCGTGGATCAAGACCTCACCCACCACCGAGCCGGTCCCCAACCCGATCGCCAACGCCACCGAGCTCACGGACCTGAACACGACGTCCCGGCTGCTGGGCAGCGCGTTCGGCGAGCTGGACCTGACGCCCACGCTGCGGGTGCGGACCACGTTCGGGGGGAACTTCCAGTTCGACGGCATTCACAATTTCGCGCCGCGCTCGATCATCGCCGGCGGCGTCGCGGGCGCCGGGTGGATGTTCTCCGGCACGAGCCGCAACCTGACCAACGAGAACACCGTCACGTGGCGCCGCGCGCTGGGTCCCGGCCGCGTCGACCTGCTCGGCGGCTTCTCCGTGCAGACGTGGTACAGTGAGAACCTGCGCGCCGACGGCGCCAACTTCCCGACCGACGCCACCACCGTCTACAACCTCGGCTCCGGGTCGCAGCTGATCCCGCCGGGCACCGGCATCAGCGAGTCGGCGATCCTCTCCTACCTGGGACGCGCCAACTACAACATCGCCGACAAGTATCTGTTCACCCTCACGGGCCGCCGGGACGGCTCCAGCGTGTTCGGCGCCAACCACAAGTGGGCGTTCTTCCCCTCGGCGGCGTTCGCCTGGCGGCTCGGGGACGAACCTTTCATGCAGCACCAGTCGGTCTTCAACGACGTGAAGCTGCGGCTGAGCTACGGCACGGTCGGTAATCAGGCCGTCGGCCCCTACCAATCCCTCGCGGGGCTGAGCACGCGGTGGTACTCGTTCGGCAGCACGGAATTCCCGGCGCTCTCCCCATCGACCGTCATGCCCAACCCGGACCTGAAATGGGAGAAGCAGACGCAGCTCAACGTCGGGCTCGATGCCGCGCTGCTCCAGAACCGCGTCGTGCTCGCCTTCGACGTGTACCGCGCGCGGACCAACGACCTGCTGCTCAGCATCCCGCTGCCGGCGACGACGGGTTACACCAGCGAGCTGCGCAACATCGGTTCGGTCCGGAACCGGGGCGTCGAAGTCTCCCTCAACACCGTCAACGTCGAGCGTGGCCGCTTCAGCTGGCGTACCTCCCTCAACGTCGCCGCGAACCGCAACCGGGTGCTCACGCTCCGGACCGGGAACGACTCGCTGTTCCTGTCGCCCCGCACCGGCAATTTCTTCAGCCCTTCCGACGTCTACCTCGTCACCGCGGGCCTGCCGCTTGGCGCCATCTATGGCTATCAGGTCACCGGCCTGTGGCAGGTCGGGGATGCCTGTTACCTCAAGACCGCCAGTGACTGCACGCCCGGTGAGTACAAGATCGCCGACCGCAACGGGGACAGCGTGATCACAGCCTCTGATCGGACGATCCTGGGGTACGCCGACCCGAAGTTCTATGGCGGCGTCGGCAACACGCTGAGCTTCGGACCGCTGACGTTGGACGCGTTCTTCAACTTCAGCTCCGGAAACAAGATCATCAACGGCGGCAACGCCTACGGCGACCTGCTGATCATGCAGAACAACGAGCGGACGACGGCGCTCGATCGCTGGACCCCGACCAATACGAACACCACCGTGCCCCGGGCCAACCTGAACCGCCCGCGCCGCCTGTACAGCCCGCTGGTGGAGGACGGATCGTATCTGCGGTTGCAGACCCTGACGCTCAGCTACCAGCTGCCGCCTGGTTTCGTGCCGCACGCGGCGGCCGCGCGCGTGTACCTGACCGGCCAGAACCTCTTCGTGCTCACGCACTACACGGGGTTCGATCCCGACGTCAACAGCATGGGCGGGGACGCGCGCTTCGGCGGCATCGACATCGGGGCCTACCCGCGGGCCCGCGTCTGGAACTTCGGCGTGACCGCCACCTACTGACCCCGGGAGACTGCCATGAGACGCCATCACTTGATCGCCTCGCTGGTGCTCTCGGTCGCCTTGATCGGGTGCACGGATCTCCTGAACGAGGACCCCAAGGGGTTCACGACCACCGACACGTTCTTCAAGACCGGCGCCGACCTGAACAGCGCCACGATCGCGATCTACAATGCGCTGCGCGGGCTCGAGGGTCAGAGCCAATGGACTTCGCTGGAGCTCGCCTCGGACATGACCCGCGCCGACAACCGCGAGCCGAACGCCGGGACGTATTGTCCCGACCTGCTCGATTGGGACGCCAGCACGTGCCGGGTCCAGTCGTACTGGGGCACGATGTACAGCGTCATCAGCCGGGCCAACCTGGTGCTCGCCAAGGGGTCCGCGATCCAGACGCCGTACACGCAGACCAAAACCCGGAACCTCGCCGAGGCCAAGTTCCTGCGGGCCTACGCGTATCTGTGGCTCACCAAGGTGTACGACAGCGTGCCGCTACTGCTGACCCCGGAGGAGCAGGCGAACCCGCGGCCCACACGGACGCCGGTGGCCCAGATCCACGCGGCGATCGTCAAGGACCTCGTCGAGGCCGAGGCGGACCTGCCGGCGACGTGGCCGTCCGCCGATGAGTACGGGGTGCCGACGCAGGGCCGGATACGGAAGGGCGCGGCGCAGATGGCCCTCGCCGACCTGTACCTGTGGCGCTCGAGCTTCATGCTGAGCAATCAGTGGGACAGCGCCTCGTTCTGGGCGAAGAAGGTCATCGATTCCGGCCTCTGGTCGCTGAACAACGACTACCTCAGCACCTTCCTGCCCAAGAATAAGGGCAACCGCGAGATGATTCTCACGATCAATAACTCCGGGGTCACCGGCAACACTAGCAGCATTTTCCAGCTGTTCTACTACCCGCGCGACTGGGGGCTCGACATGGGCCAAGGGGGCGGCTGGGGCCTTATCCACCCGACGAACTGGTTCTTCAACAGCTACCTGCCCGGCGACTACCGCCGCGGCGTCGACAGCGCGTACACGGCGACGACCGCCTACGTATGGGGGGGCTGCAGCTTCAGCGGCGTCTGTCCGACGTGGACGGATACGATCAACCACGTCGTTCGGCACGATACCTTGGCCGACGGCCCGATGCCGTACAAGTATCGCAAGAGCGACAATGGGGCCAACTGGCAGCTGAACGACGTCGACGTGCCGTTGTACCGCTACGCCGAGGCGATCCTGATCTACGCCGAGGCGCAGAACGAGCTTGGCAACACCGGCGTGGCGGTCCAGTTCCTCGACTCGATCCGCGCCCGCGCGCGCAAGGGCACCGGCGCCGAGAACCGCCCGGAGCCGCACAACTACGGAACGGCGGGCGAGCCGACGGATCCGTTGTCGGTGCGCGACGCGATCTTCACCCCGGCTACTTCTACAACAGCCTGCGCGACCACGATCTCGACCCGGCCCATGCGAATCCTGCCCCGGCGCGCCTGGCACGGCTCGCGAACTTCCGGAAACGGTTCCCGATTCCGCAATCCGAGCGCAACGTCAATCCGGCGTTGTCGCAGAATCCGGGCTACTAGGGGGAATCATGACGATCCGAGTGACTCGCTTCGTGATGGCGGCGGCGCTCACGCTCGCCGTCCCCGGGGCTGCCCAGCGCGGTGGGAGCTTCGAGGCCGGCGCGTTCGCCCGCTACACACGGTTCGACAACAGCCTGGGTGTCGGCAACGCCATCGGCGCGGGCGGCCGGCTGGCTGTGTTCCTGCGACCCAACGTCGCGGTGGAGCTGGATGTCGCTCGCACCTCGAGCGACCGGCCGGGAGGCGCCGCGGTGACGCATAGCCCCCTGCACGCGCGCCTGACCTACTACTACCAGACACCGGGCAGCGCGCGGGTGGATGTGCTGGTGGGGGCGGGGCTGGTGCGCAACAAGTACAGCGGAGCCTACACGGCGACCGACCACGGGCTCGCGGTGCTCGTCGGCGTGCGGTATCGCTGGAACGACCGTATCGGCGCGCGGCTCGATGCCAACGAGGACTTCGTGACCTCGCCCGCGAACGAGACGCCACAGGTCACCTACAACAGCAACTTCGCCGTGCACGTCGGCGTGAGCGTGCTGTTCGATTGGAGGCGCTCCGCTGCGCGTCGCTAGCCTCGCGGCCGTCGCGCTTGCCGCGGTGACCGGGTGTGGGGGCCCGGGGGCGCCGCGCGGCCAGGCCCCCACCCCCGACGACCAGGTCTCGGTCGGCTACGGCACCCAGGCCAGGAAGACGGGGACCGGCGCCATCACGTCGTTTGTGCCCAGCGAAACCGACGCCCGCGCCGGGCGCATCGACGAACTGTTGCGCAAAGTGCCCGGCGTGGAGGTCCGGCTGCTGGCGGACGGGAGCTTCAGCCTCCGCATCCGTGGCACGCACGGCATCCTGGGGAGCCCGACCGAAGACGATCCGTTGCTCGTCATCGACGACATCCCCGTGCCCACCGGGTCGCTCGGCACCGCCCTCGCCGGCATCGCGCCGCGGGACGTCGCGCGCATCGACGTCTTAAAGGATGCGTCCTCCACGGGGATCTACGGGTCGCGCGGCGCCAACGGCGTGATCATCATCACGACCAAACGAAACCGTTAGAGCCCCAGCAGGCGCGCCGCGTTCCCCCCGAGCATCAACGCCCGGTCCGCGGCCGGTACGTCGAGCCGGCCCAAACTCTCGCGCATCGCCCGCAGGCTGCCGATGCGATGCGGATAGTCGCTCCCCGCGAGGATCTGCCGCGGCCCGGCGAACTCGACGGCCAGCCGTAGCGCCCCCGGATCGAAGTTCACAGTGTCGTAATAGAACTCCTTCAGATAGGTGCTCGGGGCCCGGCGGATGTTCGCGCGGCATTCCGGGAATGCCTCGAACCCGCGATCGAGCCGCTCGGCGATGTAGGGGATCGCCCCGCCGAGGTGGCCCAGCACCCAGCGGATGCGGGGGAAACGCTCCACCACCCCGCTGAACACCAGGTGCGCCGCCGCGAGCGTCGTGTCCGTCGGAAATCCCA
>WNFY01005402.1_pt1 | contig 11556 bp, 10 predicted proteins | sample 5400091 | NCBI WGS metagenome assembly WNFY01 (sample SAMN13153364, study PRJNA577476) | soil metagenome | isolation source: 60 cm soil or saprolite under grassland replicate 1 | place: USA:California | collected 2016-06-15
AACAGTAACCGGATAGTTTCCCAGCTTGTTCCTCCGGCAAAAGGTGGATGGCCAGTGAGCAATTGGTAGAACACCGCGCCAAGTCCATAGATATCCGTCGCCTTGTTAAGTTTTGTAGTTTCACCGGCAGCTTGTTCCGGCGCCATGTAGCTCGGTGTGCCCATCACTTCCAGTGTGCGCGTGATCGTGCTTTCTGTTTCCAGCAGTCTGGCCAGTCCGAAATCTGTGAGATGCGGTTCGCCTTTTGCATCGAGCAGAATGTTTCCCGGTTTGATGTCGCGATGAAGAATGCCGTGCTCATGCGCGTAATGCACAGTGCGCGCGAGTTTGGCGATCAGTTCCACAGCGCGCCGGATCGGCATCGGCTCACGCCTGACCACTTCATCAAGCTGACCGCCTTCGATGAACTTCATGCTGAAGTAGCATGAGCCTTCGCGCTCGCCGACTTCATAGATGGGCACGATGGATGGATGATCGAGACTGGCGGCGGCTTCGGCTTCCCGGCGAAAGCGCTTCAGGTGAGCTTGGCTCGCCCATTGACCAAGGCTAATGACTTTTAAGGCGACCGTGCGGTTGAGACTTTTTTGCCGCGCGCGAAACACCACGCCCTGACCGCCGCGACCGACTTCTTCCAGCAATTCGTAGTCGCCCAGTTCTCCCAGCATCTTAGCAAGGCGCTCACTGCTCGTGGCCGCACGTGCTGCTTTATCCACGTGGCAGGGGTCATCCGCCTTTGCCGAGGCTAGGGCGGACGAGCCGACCCCGGCTACAGATACGTCGGCGAGCAGATTGAGGCCACTCTCAAGAAGGCAACCTGGGCAGCCTCCTTCGGGCGCGTCGGGTGCGATTTCCGCCCCGCACCTTGGGCAAAGTCTGAGTGCGCTGATCATCGCCGGAGAGTCGCTCGTGCGCTCCCCTCTCCTAGTGCGTAAAATCTTACCAGAGGTTACGCCCCGACCACAGAAATAATTTAGACACGAATCTTACTAACTCACACCAATACCAGACACGAATTTCACGAATTTACACCAATGTACAGCGGTTGACTCGGGGCCTCATGAATCTTCGTGATAATTCGTCTCTCTCTCTCTTAACAATTCGTGTCTACAAAATGACTCTTTTCCATTCCAAAGCATCGCCACCAAAATTGACCAGCAGGCCGATGCGAAGTTTCGAGGCGGCCAGATAGTTCAGTACTTGTTTGATGTGTGAATCGGTCAGTTTTTCGACGGCTTCGCCTCAAAGAGAATTTTATCCCAGACAACGAAGTCCGCGTAGTAATAATGAGGCAGGATAACTCCTATGTATGTGATTTCGTAATTTTTCTCGCGCGAAAACGGAATTCCAGCGCGACTCAGTTCAACGACCAGAGCGTCCTTGTAGATGACTTCGTCGTGGCCCTTTCCCAAGTCGCTATGAATCTCCATGCAAACACCTATGAGTTGAAAAATTTCTTCTTTGTAAAGCAGCTCAGATACAAATCAATCGAGACACGACTTTCACCAATTTACACTAATTAAGTTCAACGCTTGACCACAGCTCTAAGACATTCGTGAGAATTCGTGTAATTCGTGTCGAGCCCTTCGTGTAATTCGTGTCTACGCCCGAACCACAGCAATTAAGTAGCGCAACTCATCTTCGATATCGCTCGGCATGGCAACCGTGTGCGAGATCTCCTCTCGCAATAACGCCTGGTAACGCTGACGAAATCGGTAAAACGCCTGCTTGACGGCGTTCTCCGTCATGTCGAATTCGCTGGCCATCTGGGCTTGCGAAGGCCGGCCGGCTTCGTCCATGAGCATTTTCTTCATCTGATCAAAGAACCGCACATTGCCCGCACTGCGATACTCGTCCCGCAGCCGCGTCATCACTTGCTCCAGAACCGTAAACGCCCAACGACGTTCGTAAATTTGGTCGGCCGTCAACCTGTCGCTCCGTTCAACATCGATACGCTCACGCTCACGAATCTCCTCGAATGGAATCAGCCACTGTCCTTTGCCGCGTTTGACTGCCATCGCATGGCGCGCCTCATCGGTCAGAAAATGTTTGACCGAGGCAAGCAAGTAAGAACGAAGCCGCCCTTTTTCCTTGCGGACGGTATTCAAATCTTTGCGCTCTAATAATAAAGCGAAGAAGCCCTGGGTGAGATCTTCCGCGTCCTCGGCCCGAGCCCGGTGTCGCCGCACGAAGCTATAAATAGGTCGCCAATACGTGCGGCAAAGTTTTTCGAGCGCTTCTTGTGCCGCTGGCGATTCACCTTGCGCCTCGAGCACCATGCTCCAGTGCGTGGTAGCAAACGCCGCCGCGCCGTGATGAGCATCTCCGCCAATCGCGCTCAGTGAAGTCAGGTCATCATCAGCAGGCACATTGCTATCCTAACTAAGAACTCGCGCTGAAATCAAGCCACGACAATTCAAGATCGGTGATTTCGCCACGCTTAGGCGTTGATCTAAAACTGTGCGAGCCGCGCAGGACTGATCGGCACAAATTCGCTTTCGTGCAAAACGGCGCGTCTTGTTCCGCGAATTAGCTGCCACCACTGTCGTGCCGAGCCTAGAACGATCAGGCAAACGAGCACCAGAAAGAAAACGGCAACCAGCGCATCGAATCGCCAGACACCTGCTTGCCGGGCCAGCTCAGCAGCCTTGGCCGGATCGGCCATTGTCGACGCTTCACGCGAAAGTGATCGTGCGCCGCTTAAAAAACCAAGTCTCGAATCAGACGAGAAAACTTTGAGATAACCGGCGGAGAAAGTTACGGCGCACATGAAGCAAAGCGGCACAAGCGTCACGAAGAGATATTTGGTTTTGTGCATCTTGATCAGGAGCGTTGTGCCGAGGCAAAGCGCCACGACCGACAGCAATTGATTCGCCAGTCCAAACAGCGGCCAGAGCGAGTTGATGCCGCCAAGAGGATCAATCACGCCCTCGTATAAGAACCAGCCCCAAGCCGCGACCAGCAACACGCTGGACAAAAAATTCGCGCTCCAGGAACGCGTATTGCCAAGCGGCCGCCAGAGATTGCCCAGAAAATCCTGAAGCAAAAACCGTCCTACACGTGTTCCGGCATCAATGGTCGTGAGAATAAACAACGCCTCAAACATGATAGCGAAGTGATACCACAGCGCTAGCGCAGTCGGCTTGGCTGAGACTTGGGAAAACATATTCGCCATGCCGACTGCGAAAGTCGGCGCGCCGCCTGCGCGATTAAACATGGTGGATTCCCCGAGATTCGCGGCGAGCTTTTGCATTTCTTCCTCCTTTACAGGAAAACCAGCGGCGGAAACTTTTGCGACAACTTCAGTGGGTGCGCCTTTCGTGTTGATCGCAAAGTACTCTCCCGGTTGCAACACGCACGCGGCGATCATCGCCATCAAAGCGACCATCATTTCGGTCACCATCGCGCCGTAGCCAATAGGACGTATTCGCGACTCGCGTCTTATCATTTTTGGCGTGGTGCCCGAGGCGATCAGGGAGTGAAATCCTGAGACTGCGCCGCAGGCGATGGTGATGCAGACAAACGGGAACACTGGCCCCGCAAAGACAAGACCGCTGCCGTCGATGAATTTTGTGATCGCCGGCATTTGCAGTGTGGGATTAATCAGCACCACCGCAGCCGCTAGCATGGCTACGGTGCCGAGTTTCAAAAACGTGCTCAGATAATCGCGCGGCGTGAGCAACATCCACACAGGCAGGACGGACGCGGCCAATCCGTAGATCATGATTGCCCACGCCAGCCATTTCTGGTCGTGACGGAACCACGCTTCAATCGCAGGAAAGTGCGCGAGAAATTGTCCGCCCCACACGCCAAATGCCAGACCGAGCAATCCAAAAACTGTAACTGCGATGACGCTTACCTTCCCCGTGCGCAGTGCAATGCCCATAATCAGCGCCAGAGGAATGGTCGTCGCGATGGTGAAAACGCCCCAGGGACTTTGCGCAAGAGCTTGAACCACCACCAGCGCCAGAACCGCCAGCAGGATAATCATGATCGCCAGGACACTGACGAGAGCGAGCAGGCCAACGCCGAGTCCAATTTCGTCCTTCACCATTTGACCGAGCGTTTTTCCGCCACGCCGGATCGAGGCGAAGAGAACAATCATATCGTGCACGCCTCCGCCGAGCGTCGCACCGATCAGAATCCAGAGAGTGCCAGGCAGGAATCCAAATTGCGCGGACAGCACCGGCCCAACCAATGGCCCGGGTCCGGCAATTGCCGCGAAATGGTGTCCGAAAACCATCCATCGATTGGTCGGTACGTAATCCTTATTGTCATTCTGCAGGATTGCAGGCGTGGCACGCTCTTCGTTCAACACGAGCACCTTTGTCGCCAGCCATTTGCTGTAAAAACGATAGCTGATGGACAACGCGCAAAACCCAGCCAGAACAATCCAGAGCGCGCTGATTTGTTCGCCGCGCGAGAGCGCCAGGCGCGCCATCGCCCATACCCCCATCGCAGAGATGACAATCCAGAGTAGCTTCTTCCACCAACTCATCTGATTTGCAGTTTAGTTGAAATTGTTGCGCTGCGCCACAAGCTGTGATCTATCCTCCAGTGCGATTGCGCCATAGTCTCAAGAAACTTCCCCATAAACTTAAGAAGCTTGTAAATGGCGAAAGCGTAGCCAGCGCAAGAAGGCACACGCTCAGACTCCTTCGGCCGAACCGCTTTCCTCTGGAACCGAAGCGAATCATCGAAACGATCGATGCTCAGGGTTTCGGGCAGATTCGCCAGCGCTACGGTGTCAAAGGTCCCAGCCTGGACTGGCCCAAATTTCTCGATCTCGAACGATGGGTTGATATTAACATCCGCCGGATCCGCGAGATCGAGCTCGACCTGGCGCGGCCGAAACGCATTCTCGATCTTGGCTGCGGTGCAGGGTATTTCCTTTACATCGCTCAGCTGCTCGGCCACAAGGGCCTCGGGCTCGATTTAGATCAGCTCCCCATGTTTGGAGACCTTACCCGCCTGCTCGGCGTGCGTCGTGTGGTCTGGCAAATTAAAGCGTTCGAGCCGCTGCCCGACCTGGGGAAATTCGATCTCATCACTGCGTTCCTGATCTGCTTCAATCGCCATAAACAGGCCAACGTCTGGGGCGTGCCCGAGTGGGGATTTTTTCTCGATGATCTGGCCAAACATCTGGCGCCACGCGGTCGCGCTTGGCTCGAATTGAACCAGGAACACGACGGAACATTCTACACGCCCGAGCTAAAAGAATTCTTCCAAAAGCGTGGCGCAAAAATCGACCGGCACAAAGTAGTTTTTAATTCAGGCCTTCTCTCGCCTGTTTCAACCTCGCCAGTTGCGCGCTGAGATCTTTCAAGCGTTTTCGATGCTCGTCGACGACCGCCGCCGGGGCGCGATCAACAAATGATTTGTTTTTCAATTTGTTCTCCGCTGTTCGCAGTTCGTTCTCGATTTTTGCCATTTCCTTATCCAGCCGCTCTCGTTCTCGTGCGCTGTCCGCTGCCGCGATGGCTAGAAATATCTCGCCGAGCGGTGTGACTGCCACAGGATTGCCGGCCGGGGCTTGATATTTGCGATCCAGCCTTACCTCTTCGGCATTCAACAGTCGGGTCAACGTCGGAAGCTGCCCAGAAATTAATTTCTCTTCGGTGCGTAAAATAAATCCTATCTTCTTGTTCGACGGCTGCTTGGATTCAGCACGAAGATTCCGCCCGGCCTGCACCGTTTGATAAATGGCCGAGACAAGCTCGCGTTTACCTGGAACATCGGTGACGTCGTCCAACGCAATCTTTTGCGGCGGGGCGGCAAATTGAATCGAACCCGTTCCAAAGCCCAGTAAGCACCACAGCTCTTCAGTAATGTGCGGCATAAAAGGATGAAGCAATCGCAATGTCGCCGAAAGCACGAAATCCATCGTCGCCAGCGTGCATTTCTTCTTCGCCTCGTCCTCGCTGAAAATTTCCGTCTTGGCCGTTTCGACAAACCAATCGCAATAATCGCTCCAAACAAAATCATAAAGCCGCTGTGCGACTGCGTTAAATTGATAATCGCGATACGCCGCGTCGATCGCATCGATCGTCTCGTTTAATCGCGAAAGTACCTCGATCGCATAGATCGACAGCTGCCTATTGTCGATCTTTGCCCCGAAAGCATTCGGGGTCGGCCCATGCATTTGTCGCAAACGCGCGACATTCCAGAGCTTTGTGGCAAAATTGCGGCCTTCTTCGATTCGCTTTTCGTCGAACCGAATGTCCTGATCACTTGGCGCGATGCGCATCAGACCAAATCGCAAGCCGTCGGCGCCATATTTCTCAATCAACTCGAGAGGATCCGGCGAGTTGCCCAGAGACTTCGACATCTTTCGCCCGAGCTTGTCACGAATCAGGCCCGTGAAATAAACATGGCGAAAGGGAATATTGTTTTCATTGCGGTCGGATTTGCCCGGCTTGAACTCAAGCCCCGCGATAATCATGCGCGCCACCCAGAAGAAAATGATGTCCGGCGCGGTGACGAGCACGCTGGTTGGATAAAATTTCCTGCGCGTCTCTTCATCCATGGTTTGGTAAGCCCATAGCCACGAGGAAAACCACGTATCGAGTGTATCGGGATCCTGGACCCAATTCTCCGGATCAGGCGGCGGCTCGATGCCGACGTAAATCTCTGACTCCTGACCTCTGACTTCTGACTTCTGTTTGCGATACCAGGCCGGTATCCGATGTCCCCACCACACCTGCCGGCTGATGCACCAGTCGCGGATGTTCTCCAGCCACTGCGCGTAAACTTTTTCCCAATGCACGGGAAAGAAGTGGATGAGATGATCGCGCACAACGGCGAGCGCTTCTTTCGTTTTGGGATAACGCAGAAACCACTGTTCGCTGATGCGGGGCTCGATCGGCACATCGCTGCGATCGCTGAACCCGATATTGTTTTCATACGGCTCCCTCTTCGCCAGCGCTCCCCTCGCCTGCAATAGCTCTGCGGTTTTCTTGCGCGCTTCGAAGCGATCAAGCCCATCTAACTCCGGAACTGCCGGACAATTGATTCGCCCATCCGCATGCAGAACATCGACAATCGGCAGGTTATGACGCTGGCCGATTTCGAAATCGAGCGCGTCGTGCGCGGGCGTGACCTTCAAAACGCCAGTGCCGAACTCCGGATCGATTGCGTCGTCGGCTACGATGGGAATTTTTTCGCGGGCGAGCGGGCGCCATGCGTGTTTGCCCAGGAGACTGACGTATCGCTCGTCGCCTGGATGAAAAGCCATCGCTGTGTCGGCCATGATCGTTTCCGGCCGCGTGGTTGCGACTTCGAGAAAACGACCCGGTTCTTCGACGATCTCATAGCGAACGAAATAGAGATTTCCTTTCTGCGGCTTGGAGACGACCTCCTCATCCGAGAGCGCGGTTTGCGCAGACGGATCCCAGTTGATCATCCGGCGACCGCGGTAGATCAGACCTTTGTTGTAAAGATCAACAAAAACTCTTTGGACTGCGCGCGCGTAATCCTCATCCAGAGTATAGCGTTGGCGCGACCAATCGCAGGAGCAACCGAGCCGCTTGAGTTGCTCGATGATGATGCCGCCGTGCTTATCCTGCCATTCCAGAACGCGCCGTAAAAATTCTTCGCGGCCAAGATCGTGGCGCGTTTTATTTTCAGTCCGCCTCAAATGTTTCTCGACTGCAGTTTGCGTCCCGATTCCAGCGTGATCTGTGCCCGGCAACCAAAGGACTTCAAAGCCCTGCATGCGCGCGCGACGACAGAGAATGTCCTGAATGGTGTTATTCAAAACGTGGCCGAGCGTGAGCACGCCCGTGATGTTCGGCGGCGGCATCACTATTGAGAACGGCGCCTTTGACGATTCAGAATTCACAACGAAATCGCCATCGTCAATCCAGCGTCGATACCATTTCGGTTCAACCGAATTTGGATCGTACCTTTTGGGGAGTTCAGCCATCGCGATCAATCATCCGAAAGCGTGGCGGGTTTGCAAGGGTAGGGTCGGCGCGCGGCGACGGACGGCGCAGGTCCCTACCACAAGGCACTTGCGGCTTCCCTTGAGAACCGTCACGTTCCCGCTGCATGAGCGACCCGCGACCAATCGGCGTTTTCGACTCCGGCATTGGCGGACTCACCGTCGTGAAGGCGCTGCGTGATTTGCTGCCAAATGAAGACATTTGTTATCTTGGCGACACAGCGCGTGTTCCTTACGGCCCGAAAAGCCCGGAAACCGTGCAGCGCTACGCCATGGAACTGGCGGAGATGCTGATGCGGAAAAACGCGAAGGTGCTGGTTGTTGCGTGTAACACGGTTTCATCAGTCGCGCTGCCGTTGTTAACAAAGAAATTTTCAGTGCCCGTGATTGGGGTGATCGAGCCGGGAGCGCGAGCTGCGTTGCAAGCGACACGCAACCGGCACATAGGCGTGATCGGAACGCGTGCGACGATTCGCAGCGGCGCGTATGAAAAGGCGCTGCGCGCGGCCGACAATAATGTGCGCGTGAGCAGTCGCGCATGCCCGTTGCTCGTCCCGTTAATCGAAGAAGGCTTGCTCGACGACGACGTGACGGATCGAATGATCATGCGCTATCTTGAGCCGCTACTTGCAGATGGGATCGACACGCTGGTGTTTGGTTGCACGCATTATCCTCTGCTCACAGGCGCGATCGCACGAATACTCAAGCGCCAAATCATGCTCGTCGATTCCGCGCAAAATTGTGCGCATGCTGTGGAAGAAATGCTGGATCGACAATCACTTCGCGCGGCCCGGCTAAATCGCGGTGAGCTACATGTCGCTCTGACGGACGCGGCCGATAATTTCCTCAACGTCGCCCGCGACGCGCTGCAGTTGAGCTTCGGCGAGATCGAGCTGCGATCTTTGCCGTAGATTTTGGCAGACTGTTGGCCACAAGATCATAGGAGTGGTCGATCATTTTTCGTAGCTCGGCATCAGGAATGCCGGTCTCAATCTCGACGGTGTTCCAGTGCTTCTTGTTCATGTGATAACCGGGCGTGACTTGCTCGTAACGATCACGGAGATCGAGCGCCAAATCAGGGTCGCATTTTAAGTTCACTGTGGTCGGCACTTCGTCGAGAGCTGCTAATGCGAACATTTTACCGCCGACCTTGAACACGAGAACATCGGGCCCGAATGGCGTGCCCTCAGTTGCGCGAGGTTTGCTCAGGCAGTATTCGCGAAACTGCGCAAGATCCATCAGGCGATCCGTGCGCGCAGGATCGCCGCCAGGTCCTGAATCGCGACGCGCTCCTGTTTCATAGAATCACGGTCACGTAACGTCACCGTGTCGCGCAAGCTCGCGTCTTTCTCACCGAGCGTTTCGAAATCAATCGTGACTCCAAACGGGGTTCCGATTTCGTCCTGGCGGCGGTAGCGACGCCCAATCGCGCCGCTCTCATCATAGAATACATTCATGTGCGGACGCAGAAGATCGACAATCTCCTTTCCTTTTGCGACAAGCTGCTCCTTGTTTTTCAATAACGGAAACACTGCGCACTTGATCGGCGCAATGCGCGGATGGAAACGCAATACAAGTCGCGTTTCCATTTTGCCTTTTTCGTCGGGCGCTTCGTCTTCCGAATACGCCTCGCAAATCAGGGCCAGCACTGTGCGATCGACGCCGGCGCTCGGCTCCACAACGTGCGGAATAAATCGTTGTTTCGTTTCCTCATCAAAATACTCGAGAGACTTCCCGCTGGTTTTCTGATGCTGGGACAAATCGTAATCGGTGCGATAAGCAACGCCTTCGAGCTCCTGTCGGCCGAAAGGAAAATCGTATTCGATGTCATAGGTTCCTGTCGAATAGAAGGCGCGCTCTTCGTCGGAAACGGTTTTCACGTGCAGTGTGTCGCGCGGGATCCCGATGTTTTCATAAAACTTGAGCCGCTGTTCCTTCCAATATTCGAGCAGTCTCATCCCCTCCTCAGCCCGACAAAAATATTCGAGTTCCATCTGCTCGAACTCGCGCGAGCGAAAAGTGAAATTTCGCGGATTAATTTCGTTCCGGAAGGCTTTGCCGATCTGCGCGATGCCGAAAGGCAACTTTTTCCGTGAGACTTCGAGCACGTTTTTAAACTGCACAAAAATGGACTGTGCGGTTTCCGGACGCAGATAAGTAATCGACGATTCATCTTCGGTCGCGCCCACATAGGTCTTAAACATCAAGTTGAACGGGCGCGACTCAGTTAAATCTTTGCTCCCGCAGTTGGGACATTGTCGCACGCCTTTCTTCTCGATCATCTGGTCGGCACGCAAACGGGCCTTGCAAACTCGGCAATCGACCATTGGATCGCTGAACGTGTCTTCGTGGCCGCTGGCTTTCCAAACGGCGCGGTTCATGAGAATCGAGCCGTCCATGCCGACAACGTCATCGCGCTCGTGCACCATGACCCGCCACCAGTAGTTTTTCAGATTGCGCTTTAATTCGACGCCGAGCGGGCCGTAGTCCCAGAGACCATTCAGACCGCCATAGATTTCACTCGATTGGAAAATGAAGCCGCGCCGTTTACAGAGGCTGACGATCTTCTCCATGCGCTGGGCGTCGGTCGGCGTGGTCATCGGAAAATATCCGCAGATTTCGCAGATTTACGCAGATTTACGCAGATTTATCCAGAGAAACAGTTTCAGAGCCTCGCTCCAATCTGTGAAATCTGTGTAAATCTGTTGACCAATTCGATTCAGGTTTGCGGTTCGATTTCGATTTCGGTCTTTACCGAGTTCGCAATAAAACATTGCTCATGCGCGGCATGATTCATTTCGTCGAGTTCTTGCGACGTGGGTTGTTTATCGCCGGAGAATTTGAGTCGCGGCCTTAATGTGACGCGTGTAATCGCTAATTTACCCTCGGCGTTCTTTTCCATGTGGCCGGTTGCTTCATCGACGTATTCATCAAGCACGAACTTCTTTTTGGCCGCAATAGCCAGGAACGTGAGCATTTGACAGCTCGAGAGCGATGCCACAAATGCCTCTTCCGGATCGACAAGGCTTGGATTACCCAGATAGGCGGGAGCAGCCGATGCCTGCATCTCGTGTCCGCCGTCGAATTTCCAAGTGTGATCCCGTGAATATTTCTGGTATTCGAAGGGCTTATCGCCGCGTTTCCAAGTGAGAGTGATTTTGTGTTCAGACATGTCTCTAGATAAAATGCGACGCCGCGCAGGGCAACCCCGAAGGCTTTCGGGGGTCCCTACAATTCCTGTGCTCCGCTTGCGCTCCCCGGCGCGCTCTTTATTTTGTCGGCTTCTGAAAACTCGCGCGATTAGCTCAGTGGTAGAGCACTTGCTTCACACGCAAGGGGTCGCTGGTTCGATACCAGCATCGCGCACCAGATTTTTCGTTTCACAGTGCGGCGAGTAAGCCCGCAAACTCTTATGGTCCTCATTCAAGAAGTTCTCGAAATCGTAAAAAAACGTAATCCCAACGAGCCTGAGTTTCTTCAGGCAGTGACCGAAGTGTTGGAATCGATCCGGCCGGTGATCCAGCGCAGCAAGAAGTGTCGAGACGGCAAGATTCTTGAGCGTCTGGTCGAACCGGAGCGAATGATTCAGTTTCGGGTTCCCTGGATCGACGATAAAG
>WNFY01006001.1_pt1 | contig 11555 bp, 13 predicted proteins | sample 5400091 | NCBI WGS metagenome assembly WNFY01 (sample SAMN13153364, study PRJNA577476) | soil metagenome | isolation source: 60 cm soil or saprolite under grassland replicate 1 | place: USA:California | collected 2016-06-15
GCTATTGTACGGGCAAAACCAATGTCAACACATCGAACAGCGGTGCATCGGGCCAGTCCGGGCGCAACTGCGCGGCACGCTGCCAGCCCCACGACTCATAGGCCCTGTACGCAACCGTATTGTCTGCTTCGACTAGCAGCGTCGCGCGTTTCTCGTGGCGGCCGGCGAGCAGCTCGTCATGCAAGGCGTGCGCAATGCCGCGTCCCGTGAACTGCGAGCGGACCATGATCTCGGACAGCGCGAACGTCCTGGTGCCATCCTCCTCCGTGAAGCGCGGCTCCGGTTCGGCAACCAGCCCAGTCCACCATCTCGACCGCGCGGTGAGCGGCCATCCCCATGCCTGCCCGGCCGGCTCCTGGTCCGCGTAGGCGATGACAAGGTCGAATCCTGACCCGGAGGTGTAGGCGTCGAAGCGGTGCATCCACGTCTCTGGTGAGTTGAACGGGTCCGCCTGCTGCTCCAGGCTGTATGAGTCCCGGTAGATGGCCTCTACCGTCGTGCGGACGTCGCGGGCATCAGGACCGCGGTACCTCCGGAAGGTCAGCGGAGCCTGATTGCTCATGATGCGAGGGCCGCGTCGAACCGCGCGGCGAATTCATTGCCTGGCGGCGCGCTTTCCCGGACAGGACGGAGCTGATGCAGTGTGCGGGCTGACTTGACCGGGCCCTGAAGAGTCGCGAGCACCCTCAGCCCTTCGGCGAATGCCTCAGCGTGGTCGCCATCGGCGTGCAATGACATGGCCAGGCGCGCCTGATAGAGGGCCCGGTTACGAGGCGGCAGATCAGGGTCGGCTAGCACGTCACGGAACAGCCGCACCGCGAGTTCTGCCTTCCCCTGGCTGAGCCGTGCCATTGCCTCATGCGCCGTGACTTCAGACTCCGTGACGAAGGATGCCCAGTGCGGATCGGCGGGGTGGTCGCCGCGGTCGAGTTCCCGTCGTGCTGCCGCGATATAGCGGCGGACGGCGACGTCATCATCGAGAAGCGCTGAGGCTGTCGCCCGGCGCATCGCGATCGTGGCATGAAGGCGCGGCGAGGGTTCGTGGCGGGCGGCGTCTGCGGCATAGCCGAGGAAGCGCAGGGCTTCCCGTGCAAGCCCTCTATCCAGGGTGAGGGTGGCCAGCGACGTTGACTGGAGCGCGAGGAGGGCGTACGTGTGGGCGGTCAGCAGCGGGTCGTTGCCGGTCAGGAGCGCTGACTCGCCGAACAGGCCGCGGGCGAGGCGCTGGTCGCCCGCGTCGAACGCTATGAACCCGGCAGACGCGGCCAGGTCCGCGGCCAGTTCCTGGAGCTCGCTGCCTGTGGTGCCGGAGTAGGTGCTGAGGTCGAGCATCGAGCGCACTGCTGCATAATGCCTGGTCGCTTCGTCCAGCAGCGCGGTGCCGCCGACAGTCCAGTCGCGGGTCCACATATTGTCAGCGAGCAAGCGCAGGTCGTGTACCTGCGTGGCGGATACCGTCGAGGGAACCTTGGCCGGCTTAGCCAGAGTCCCTACTAGCAGCCCCATTGCGGCTATCCCGAACTCACGCCGTCTCACGCGGTCCTCTTCCTCATCAACGTTGCCCGTATCGAGTGCCGCTGGCGGCACGAAGCCGATCGCGCGGTAGAGAAGCTCGTACCGTTCCGACAGTTCGTGGTCCCCGCGTTCCCAGCCGCGAATCATCTTGACCAGGGCATGCGGAGCGGCCACGGCCTGACCGGTCTCGCGCGCAGCATGCCGGAGGTGACGTGCTGTCGTAGTCACGTCCCAGCCAAGTGACCGCCGCCAACCGCGCAGCGTCTCGCCTTCGATAGTAGGCATCGCGCGTACCCTCGCGTCGCCGTCGTAGCCGGAAACACCCTTCGTGTTCCCGCGTGTTCCCAGGTGATCCTAGTTAGTCACTATCGCACGACAGCGCGCTACCGGTGAACTGGATCCGCCACGTTGGTACGCGATGGTTAGGGAGGAATCCGCCATGGATCGGGCGGCAGGGAGGGACGGTGCCGGGGGGCGGCATCAGGCAGCGGGCGGGTTGCCCGGGCGGCCGGCGGCGGGGGCCGCCCGGGCCAGGGCGCACCTGGAGTACCAGGGGGCGCACCGGGCACCGGGGGCGAACGGAGCGGGCTGGGTGAGCGACCCGGCCATCTTGCGCCGTGTCCGTGACGCCCTGGCATCCGGAGGCCAGCGGTGAGCGCCGGGCCGCCGGGCGGGCCGGACGGGCTGGACGAGCTGAGGCACCACCGGGGCGAGGCGTATGACGTCGCCGCTGACGGCGGCATCTGCACGGCCACGCGCAGGGACGGCAAGGGCGCCGCCCTCGCCGGTCCGCGGCCCGGGGGGCTGCGGCAGCAGATCCAGGCTGACTACACCGCGATGCCGGTACCCCGGGATTTGCCGTGATCCGGCCGGGAACGACGCTGGCGCTGACAGGCGCGACCGGGACGTGCCTGGACTGCGCGATGGCAGGGCCGCCGCCGTCCATGACCTGCACCCTGGGACGGGACCACCGGGTCGGCGCCGCGTCCGGGTGCCCGGCGTGCCTGCGGCTGAGGGCCGCGTGCGCCGCGCGGCCGTGCTCCACGGCCCGGCCTCGGCGGACGCGGCGGACGCGGCGGGATGCGCTGTGAGATACCGCGAGGACAAGCCTGAGGACCTGGACAACGCACGCGCTGCCGTGGCGGCCTGGCGCGAGCAGCATCCGCAGGGGACAGCCGGCCAGCTCGTCGCCGACCTCGGCGGGCAGTTCCGCCCGGACTACGGTGTCGTGCTCCGCGGCGTGCTGTTCGCGGTGGACTCACACCAGGCGAAGATCGCCGCTGGCGTCTCGATCATTGAGGTTGTCCAGTGACCAGGTGTGCGACAGCGGGACGTAACCGGAAGGCGGATCCCGGTACACGGCGTCCCTGCTGGAGCATGGCGGGCGCGGCGGCGCGGTTCTCTCGCGCCGCCGTGCCCGCGCCAGGATCCGGCCATGAGTGACCGCCCGCGCCTCGCCACTTACACGGGGCCGCTCAGCTCGGCGGAGCGGCGCCGCCTGTTCCAGGAGGCCCACCCCGAGGTGCCCATCGTCCCGCCCGCGACGATCCACGACTACTGGGCCGCGGTCGTCGGGCCCGGCAGGGTCCCCGGGGACCCTGACGCGGCGACTGTCGGCTCGTGGGCGCTCGGCGGCCTGATGGACCAGCTCGAGGAGATCTGGCCGCCGGACGGCCCGGCATGAAAATAGGGATAGCGCGCGGGCGGGGGAACGCCAAGAAGCGCGTGGCGGACATGTCACTGCCGCCAGAGCAGCGGGGGCGGAAGCGTAAGGGCAAGGGGAGGGCCACCAAGGGGGTGATCGCCCAGATGGATCACGCCAACAATCCCGAGGCGGCCAAGCAGCGCAGGGCGTGGGAGAAGCGCGAGTCTGAGGCCAGGGAGGACGAGCCCCCGCCTTAGCGGGGGCTCCAAGAGGCGCGGCAGCGGTCCCTCCCCTTACGACCCTCTGCCGCTGAAAGGCGGGAGCACCCGAAACTGGGCATCGGCGTCACCCTCAGCACCCAGGCCGCAATGGAGCTGGCCGTTGATAGGCGGGAGCACCGAACGAGACCGTATCCCCATATCCGCGGACAGCACGCCGCAATGGAGCCCGCCGTTGATCGGCGGGAGCACATCGGCCTGGGTTCCGCAGATAAGACTGGTGCCTGGGACACGAAACTTTGGCTTGAGCTGGGGAAACAGGAGTGCGCATAGCAAAGCAGCGTGTATCTCTAGGTGCCGTCATCCTCGCAGGTCACGGGCCTGTGCCGGTCAGGTCGTCCAGCTCGCCGCAGGAGCCGCTCAGTAAGCCTACTGCGCGCAGCGCATGGACAACCGGCACTCAACGTGACAACACAGCCCTGGATCCTGGAGCGATATGTACTGGTATGTCTCCGTCTGACGGCGGCAAACAGCAGGCCACCACACTCACCGTGCGGCCCGCTGGCCTACGGGAACGCGAGCGCCTAGATACACGCGCGGTGTACCTGGACCAGCGCTGTTTTCCCATTTCACCGGCCGGATCCGTAGACCATGCTCGCGTTGAACTGCGGAACCCAGGATCGGGGCGCTCGGCCAGCAACACACCCTCCTCATGCCGCAATGGAGCCCGCCGTTGATAGGCGGGAGCACCAGCAGGATCTCCCCACGCTGCCGCCCAGGAACTGGCCGCATTGGAGCCCGCCGTTGATAGGCGGGAGCACATGCTCGCCGAGGTCGTCACCGGCCGCCAGAACGGCCAGCCGCAATGGAGCCCGCCGTTGATAGGCGGGAGCACTGCCCGGGATCAGCGCGCCGATCCCGAAGATGAAGCAGCCGCAATGGAGCCCGCCGTTGATAGGCGGGAGCACGTGGCCGGCCGGGAAGGACCAGGACGTCGGCCAGCGTGCTGCCGCAATGGAGCCCGCCGTTGATAGGCGGGAGCACCGTCCAGACGTTAGTTACATCTTCTACCAGTCTTCTGGAAGCCGCAATGGAGCCCGCCGTTGATAGGCGGGAGCACACCGCGGACCCCGGTTGACGTGGGGCGCCGCTTCTACCTGCCGCAATGGAGCCCGCCGTTGATAGGCGGGAGCACCCATAGCTTGTTCAGCAGCTGCTGGATGCGGGCGTCGTGGCCGCAATGGAGCCCGCCGTTGATAGGCGGGAGCACGTGATGGTAGGGGCCCCGGTAGTACTCGCCCACCCCGCGCCGCAATGGAGCCCGCCGTTGATAGGCGGGAGCACCTTCCCGGAGAAGCAGGGGACCCGGCACGGCACGTCCGCCGCAATGGAGCCCGCCGTTGATAGGCGGGAGCACGGAATAATCACCGTGCTCATCTGGGTAGGCGTGGCTTGCCGCAATGGAGCCCGCCGTTGATTTGATAGGCGGGAGCACTGCTTGACCGGGTCGCGCAGCTCACCGAAACGCTGAAGCCGCAATGGAGCCCGCCGTTGATAGGCGGGAGCACCGTCCCCAGGCGCCGGGAACCTCGTGAGCTCCAACGCGCCGCAATGGAGCCCGCCGTTGATAGGCGGGAGCACTTCGCCGCCCAGGTGGCCACTTCCGAGGGTGCCGCAATGGAGCCCGCCGTTGATAGGCGCGAGCACTGACCCGGCCCCGGGCGCCGGGAACCTGGTGTCTTCGCCGCAATGGAGCCCGCCGTTGATAGGCGGGAGCACACGCGGTGGTCACCGTCGCGGCGGCGGAGAACTACCCGTGCCGCAATGGAGCCCGCCGTTGATAGGCGGGAGCACCACCTTCCGTGCACGCCGCCACCTCACCCACGGTCGTGCCGCAATGGAGCCCGCCGTTGATAGGCGGGAGCACGGTGAGCGTCTTGCGGTAGCGGTTGAACGCGTCCACGCCGCAATGGAGCCCGCCGTTGATAGGCGGGAGCACCGGTGGTCTCGGTGATGTCCGCGGGCAGTTCCGTGCAGCCGCAATGGAGCCCGCCGTTGATAGGCGGGAGCACGCCTCCCCACCCGAGGAACGTCAGCAGGTTTGACGGCCGCAATGGAGCCCGCCGTTGATAGGCGGGAGCACCTCCCCAATGTCTGGATTGGTGTCAGCGTCGAGGATCAGCCGCAATGGAGCCCGCCGTTGATAGGCGGGAGCACGGGACCGAGGCCCCGCTGCCGCTGCTGCCCTATGACGTGCCGCAATGGAGCCCGCCGTTGATAGGCGGGAGCACCCGGCTGTTGTGACGGCGGGCACGGGCCCGGCTCGTGGCCGCAATGGAGCCCGCCGTTGATAGGCGGGAGCACCTGCCCGCATGAATTGCCATGGGTGGATGGAGATGCGGCCGCAATGGAGCCCGCCGTTGATAGGCGGGAGCACCAGGGCGTGCTGGCGGGCTTGCATCCGGTTCGCGTGGCCGCAATGGAGCCCGCCGTTGATAGGCGGGAGCACGGATCAGCTGGAAATCTGGGCCGTACCGTCCGGCAAGGCCGCAATGGAGCCCGCCGTTGATAGGCGGGAGCACCCAGGACCCCGGCGTGAACGCAGGGGTTTCCACGCGGCCGCAATGGAGCCCGCCGTTGATAGGCGGGAGCACGACGTTCCAGGCGGCCCGGCGGGTACCGGTGTCCGGGCCGCAATGGAGCCCGCCGTTGATAGGCGGGAGCACGGGAATGCCCGGCGGGTGGTGACCACGCGATGAAATGCGCCGCAATGGAGCCCGCCGTTGATAGGCGGGAGCACCCGCGCGGTGTCACCGCCGCGCAGGTCAGCGAGAAACGCGCCGCAATGGAGCCCGCCGTTGATAGGCGGGAGCACGGTGGCGCATTCCTTAACCAGTCACCCGAGGTCGCAAAGCCGCAATGGAGCCCGCCGTTGATAGGCGGGAGCACCGGACACGACCCAGGACTGGTCGCCCCCGCCCGAACCCGCCGCAATGGAGCCCGCCGTTGATAGGCGGGAGCACGCGGCACCCTGCAGATCATCGGGCCGGCCACCCCGTAGCCGCAATGGAGCCCGCCGTTGATAGGCGGGAGCACCCGGTTCACCCCGTGGTCTGATGACGTCGGCGACTACTAGCCGCAATGGAGCCCGCCGTTGATAGGCGGGAGCACGACACCGCCGGCGGCGCGTCGTTCTGGACCAACCTGGGGCCGCAATGGAGCCCGCCGTTGATAGGCGGGAGCACCCCGCGTCATGTGGCACGCCACCTGGACGGGCGAGCCGCAATGGAGCCCGCCGTTGATAGGCGGGAGCACCCGTTGGTATTGGTGAACTGGCTGGCCTGCGGGGCGGCCGCAATGGAGCCCGCCGTTGATAGGCGGGAGCACCGGGCATCTCATCACGCCCGAAACGACCGTGGTCCGGCCGCAATGGAGCCCGCCGTTGATAGGCGGGAGCACCGCGCGAGGCGCGGCAGCGGCACCTCGGCAAGCTTGCCGCAATGGAGCCCGCCGTTGATAGGCGGGAGCACTGGCTGATGGCCAACGCGTCCGCCGTGTCATCCGCCGGCCGCAATGGAGCCCGCCGTTGATAGGCGGGAGCACCAGCCAGCTTGTCAAGGACGGCCGCAAGCAGAGGAGGCCGCAATGGAGCCCGCCGTTGATAGGCGGGAGCACCCGGCCGGCTTTCTTCGCCGCGTCCGCTTCCCGCTTCAGCGCGCCGCAATGGAGCCCGCCGTTGATAGGCGGGAGCACGCCGAGTTCGCGGTGTGGGCGTTCCTGCGGTGGGAGGCCGCAATGGAGCCCGCCGTTGATAGGCGGGAGCACCCCGGGTAGTCCTGGCCGAGCTCGATGCTGTACGGGAGGCCGCAATGGAGCCCGCCGTTGATAGGCGGGAGCACGCCAGAACACCGCCCAGCGGGCCTCCGTCCGGGACCTGCCGCAATGGAGCCCGCCGTTGATAGGCGGGAGCACCTCGGCTCCTCCGAGGGCCTGGCCGGATCCAGCCTGCCGCAATGGAGCCCGCCGTTGATAGGCGGGAGCACCACATCTTGAGAACGTCGTCGAGAAACACCGGACAGAACGAGCAATGGAGCCCGCCGTTGATAGGCGGGAGCACCACTCGGCAAGGAAGTGCCGTTCAAGATCAAGGGCATCGCAATGGAGCCCGCCGTTGATAGGCGGGAGCACCACATGACCACGAGTGGGGCCGGTACCTGTACGAGCTCGTCAATGGAGCCCGCCGTTGATAGGCGGGAGCACCACCTCGCCTCGGCGGACGAGGCGGCCATCCTCGACGTGGTCAATGGAGCCCGCCGTTGATAGGCGGGAGCACCACGGCTCGCGGTTTTGGAGCCGTCTGAACAGCGTAAACGGGTGGGCGTGCGAGCGGTGCCTGAAACCAGGCTGGCGGGGGGCGTCAGATGGACTTGTCAAGGAGCGAAAACAGCTGCTGAGCTGCGTGCGAGCGCTCGCCGGGGTTGGACTCACCACCTCAGCGCTCGCGCTCACACGATCACAGTACTCGTGGAGGGAAGCCTTTGATGGTGGCCGAGGAACAGGAAGCGTGAGGAGTCGCCGGCCAGGCCCAGGTCGATCACCATCACGCTGTCCTCGGATGCCTTCATGATGGCCTCCAGGTCGGTGCGCATGGTGACCTTCTCATAAGAGGACAGGTCGCACACGAACACCGAATACTGGATCCGCGTTCCGTATCCTTCCATGCACCCGGCGATGACGCGGAGCCTGCGGTCGTCGCGGATGTCATAGGCCACCAGGTACCGCCGGCGTGCCATGCCCGGAACCTACCTGGTCACCAGGGGCTGGTAGGACGACAGCTCACCGGTCAGCCGGGCGGCCAGGATCCGGGCTTGCAGCTCGACCGCACGGCGGTAACTGACCGCGTAGCCGAACATCGGGTGCTTCACCTCGGTCGTCATGCGCCGTTCCCATGCCCTGATCACCGACTTGCGCCCGTCGGCGGTCAGCGTCACCGCTCCGGCCCGGACCGTGAAATCCGACGCGGAGATCTCCCGGTTGTTGACCAGGGTCAGGACCGTGGAATCGGCGAGCAGCGGCCGGAACTCCTCGGCCAGGTCCAAGGCCAGCGCCGGACGGCCGAACCGGGGGCGGTGGAACAGCCCGATGTATGGGTCGAAGCCGACCGCGAGGCATGCGGCCAGCATCTCCTTGGTCAGCAGTCCGTAGCAGAAGGACAGCAGGCAGTTCACTGCATCAGTCGGCGGGCGGCGGTTGCGCAGCCCGCTGAACTGCGGGCCGGGCAGGCTGTCCGCTCCGGTCAGCAGCGCCGGGAACGCCTCGAAGTACAGCCGCGCCGCGGTCCCCTCGATGCCGAGCAAGGAGGCGGCGTCCTCGGTGCGTTCGGCCTGGCTGGCCAGCGCCGCGAGCTGGGCGACGCGGCGGGCCGTCACCTCTCCCCCGTTCCGCCGCAGCAGCACCCGGCAGTTCCTGATCTTGCCCGCGATCATCTGCCGCGCCTCGTCCAGCTGCCCGCGCGACGCGGCGGTGACCTGCCGGATGCGGAGCATTACGTTCTTGCTCGGCAGGCCGGTGGTCAGGCCGAGCAGCCAGCCGCCGTAGGAGAAATGGAAGACGTCAACGTCGCGCTCGAACAGTGCTCTCATCGCCTGGGCCGTGACCTGGACGTTCCCGTACGCGCAGACGTGCAGCACGTCGATCAGCCGGACGCTGGCCAGCAGTTCGCGGTACTTCGAGACGGTCAGCCGGCCGCCGTCGATTCCCACCACCGCCCCCGGCTCCGTCACATACAGCGGGACGGCGTCCGGGTCGGCCGCGATCAGCCGCCGCGGGCGGCTGTCCTGCCGCGCCGCAAGCACGTTCACCTCGTCGGGCAGGCAGATCCCGGCCAGCGAGCAGCGCGGGCACTTCGGGCTGGATCGCAGCGGCGGGGGCGGGGCCATCCGGGTCGCCGTCATGCGCGCCTCGGCGGCGACCTTCATCGTGTGCGCCACCAGGTCAGGCGTCATCGGCACCGTGACCCGCTGCCTGGTCTCCGCGTAGAAGATCTCGCCGTACTCCGCGGTGTACCCGTGCTCGCGCAGCAGCAGGACCTGGGCGCAGACCTGGACCGCGTCCGCCTCCCACGGGCCGCCGTCCCGGGCCGGGCGTCCCTTCTTCGTGTCGACCGGCACGACCGCGCCGCCCGAACCCTCCAGCAGGTCGAGCTTGGCGGTGATGCCCAGCCGCTCGCTGGACAGCTCGACCGAGCGCGCCGCCTTCACCGGACCTTCGTCAGGCAACGGGGCGGCCCCGCCCCCGGCGTCCACCCGGCGGTGCCGGCGGTCGCCCTCCGCAGTGTCGCTGTTCGGCGCCCACAGGGAGTCGACCCATTCCAGGAAGAACAGCCGGGGACAGTAGGCGTACTCGTTGAGCATCCGCGCCGGGACGAGCTCCGGCACCTCGATGACAGGCATGTCTCCTCCGGAAAAGAAAGGTGGTGCGCGACCAGTTCGCCGCGCGGGCGCCGGGTGCCGTCGCGATCGGCCCAGCGGCACCGCCCCCAGCCAAACCATACCCTATTCCAATCTTTTCCAGCAACTTCCAGTATTAATGACCTCTTGCCGTGGAGACCTGCCAGGCTCACCACGCGGGTGTCATGACGGGTCCGGGACGAAGATGCCGTACCCGAAGTGGCTGAGCTGGCCGAGCAGCAACGGTCCCGACACCGGCTCGGGGAACTCCAGCCGCAGGCCCAGGCCGGGCCTGGACTGACGCAGGCGCTCGTTCATCCGGTGCCTGCGGAATTCGCTGGCCCACCGGTCCGTCGTACCCAAGCCGTCCTCCACACGGGTGACCGCGGCCGCCGGGCAGTCCCGGTACCGCAGTTCGGCTGCCACGTCCGCTGCGACGTACTCATCGAGCGATTCCCGCTTGCGGTGCCTGACCGGCAGGTACGGGGTCAGGCTCCGCCACCGCCGCGACGACGGGTGGCACAGCTCAGGAGCCACCTGCTCGGTCCGCCCGGCCGCCTGGAACAGCAGGTCTACCCCGGGAAACCCGCTCATCTCGTACCCGTTCCCGGCGCTGCCCCGCTGTCCGGACAGCCCGCGCAGGCCGAGGAGGGCGCGGACGTCTTCGGTCCGCAGTCCCCGCGGCACCCAGATGACCAGGGACCGAACGGGCTGGCCCCTCTCCCACCCGGACGGCAGGGGTATCCAGTGGGCATGGAGGTGATCGGTGGGGGCGCCGCGGCTGCCGAGAATCTCCTGCCGACGGTGATCGGGAATTCCCTGTTTCCCGAGCTCGCCACCGGCCTTGTGGTGCGCTTCGTCGGCGAGGAGCACGCCGTGAGTGGCCTTCATAGGCACGCGACCGGTAACCGCGAACCGGACCGCGGTCACCGGCTCCGCCGGTTCTGCGGACCTGCCGCGTTCTGGCTCGGCGTCAGGCCGTCCGGCCGCGTAGGTCACCCAGCGGGCGCCCGGCGGCATGGTCCGGCGCTGTTTCCTGACCTCCTCCGTGCTGGCCTCCAGCGCCAGGCGGTCCAGCAGGAGCCGGGCCTGGCATACCGATTCCGACCGGCCCAGGTACGGTAGCAACTCGGCCAGTTTGGCCAGGGCCTGCCGCTGCTCACCGGGCACGTCCGTGTCCCACTGGACGAGCAGGTCGTCGCCCCGGCGCAGCGACAGGAACGGGTCCAGGGTCAGGTCGGTGCGGCCGGTTTCCCCTTTCCTGTGGTCGAGGTCGGGCAGGTAGTGCCGGGTGTGCCCGTGCCTTACCCCGGGGGTGCGGTAGGACGGCGGATCGGCCAGTGCGTCCAGCAGGCCGTCCAGCATCTCGGCGGGCAGGTCCGGCCAGCGCGTGTGCCAGGTCGCTACCAGGGCACGCAGCAGCCGCCAGGGGGACGGCGGCCATTCCGAGGCCCCCTCGTTGACGGCATGGTCCCACGGGTTCGCGTGGTACCGCCCGAACGGGAAGCGGACCGCTAGCGTCGCCGGCATCTCACTTGCCCCGGCCCGACCATACGACCTCGGTCACCGGGCCGAGTTCGCCGGCGCAGTCGGCGGCGAACTTCGCGACCCGCTGGGCGGCTTCGGCCGCGTCGGGCCGCTCGCCGCGGACCGCGTGGACCGCCAGGTCGCAGCGGGTCCGCAGACGCAGCCCCCGGTCGAGCAGCGTCGCGATCTCGAAGTCGGCCA
>WNFY01005403.1_pt1 | contig 11554 bp, 10 predicted proteins | sample 5400091 | NCBI WGS metagenome assembly WNFY01 (sample SAMN13153364, study PRJNA577476) | soil metagenome | isolation source: 60 cm soil or saprolite under grassland replicate 1 | place: USA:California | collected 2016-06-15
GTAGTAGCCCATCTCTTGCAGCACGGCCTGCACGTCCGCGATCACGCGGTCCGGCGGCTCAGCGCGTTGACCCACATAGATCGGTCCATCATAGGCATAATATTCTGATGACGGATTGTAACCCCATGCCGGAAACCAGAAGCCGTTGTTAAAGAAGTAGTAACCGCCACCGATCAGCTCCACGCGGGTGTAATGCGATCGATACCAGCCCTGATCGTGCCGCTCCGGGTGATATGAGCGGAATACCTCGTATTGCGGACCCTGCCACTGATCGCTTCCTTGAATCCGATAATTCTGGTTGAACGTAACCGCCGGCACCTTGTCGGGCTTTGGCTGCGCGCGGAAATTCGCGTGCTGCGTTTTGATTTGCTGCACCTGCTGCGGGGCGGGCTTGGCCTTCTTCCCGCCGGCCACATTGGCCTGCGCATTTTGCTGGCCGGCCGCCGCACCTGTTGGAGCTGCGCTTGCCGCCGCTGCCGGAGTAACAGATGTCTTCGCAGCACGTCCCTTCATCCCTTTCCTCCCCTGCTCAGCCTGCTGCTTGGCGCCAGGCGTCGCACTGCTGGCCGGTTGACCGGAAACATCCGTCCCCGTCGCGGGAGCATTTGTAGATTCCTGGTTTGCCCGACCCTTCCGTCCTTTTCCTGCACCCGGCTCGTTCGTCGCTCCACCCATGGGTTGACCGGAAACGTTGGTTTCCGTACCGGGGGAGGCTTCAGATTTTGGCATCGCCTCGGCATTCTGCCCCTTTGACGCAGCCCGTTCGCGCCTCCCGGCTCCACGTGGCTTCGCGACCGTGGCCTCAGGCTTGGCCGCATTCGCCCCGGGCTGTGCTTCAGCCGCCTGCGTTTTTTGCGCGGCGTGCTTTTTCTTTGATGGTGACTGCTGTTCCTCTGGTTGTTGGGCCAACGCGGCTCCAGCCAGCGCCAGCGAACAGGCTATCAGTAAGCTCGTAAACGTTTTCATATGTAATAATGGTTAGTCGTTGAATGTGCGCGATCTATTCAGGCCTTCTTGTAATTTTGCCCAGCCGCGTCAGACAAACGTCGTTTACGCGGCATCGATCGCCTAACAGTAGATCGTGCAATCGCTGGCATTTGGTTCCCTCCTCGTCCCAACCGCGTGAAATTCTCCTGGATACGGGCGTGAATACCGCAGAGAGCAAGCTGCTGGTTAATCTCCTTGCCGAGGACCACAGCCGGGAACGACTCCGGCAAACACCGCATTGTGCTGGAAGGCTATGGTTACAGACGGTACCGGGTCGGGGGACTCGACTATTTGCTGCGTCGAACTGACATCGATCAGAGCGATACCGACCCAGGTTGAAAAGCCGAACGCAGGCAGTTGCTTCGAACTGATCACCGATCACTTCTCACTATTCCCCAGCGCCTTTGGCGCTTTGCCCGCCTCATGGGGGGCAAATCTTCGTTTTAGGCAGCTTTTCTAGCGTTTTTGCTCAAAGTGACACCGGGGAACTGCACGACCCGGGCGGGAGCCTCAGCGGTTCCATTCTGACCGAAGGTCGACTCGAACGTCAGTTTTCTGTTAGCGATCTCGGTTAACGCGATATCCGCTTCACGGAGCCCCGGAGCATATTCCACGAGGGGACGATGACCGAGCGAAAGCTGTCGCACTCGGCGTGAGACCATGTTCACCAGAATTTGCTGATTAGTGATTACTTCGGAGGCGGCTTTAATGAGATCGGCTTTCATAATTGATTCTGACTTCTACCCGGCACCAACGTCGCACTGGCTTTGGCGCGCACCGGAGGCTGACTTTCCTCCTTCGTACTTCTGGCTTCGAAGGCCTCCCACTATCGCCCAGAAAACCAATTCCGCAACACGGTGTGGGTGACGCCGTCGCCTCCTGTCACGCCGGAGCCTCGGCGGAGGCGGCTGCTTCCAACTGATCACCAATCAGCCCAGGGTCTTTTTCAACCGATAAACCTTCGTCACGGGATTTTGTTCCAAGGTTTTGCCGCTTCGCTCTTCGAGCGTTGCACCCCGTAGTAATGCGCGGATGTCTTCGAAGAGCGACGGTCCATCATAGCTATGCCCAATCCAGTCGGTCTTGGCCGCCGAGGCATCGATCACATCGATCTTCTTTGCCAATCCCTGCTTTCCCAGCTCACCCAATCGCGGGTCATCGTGCAGAAACTGCGAGAAGCGTAGTGCATTGTCGTGGCTCGACGCATAGACGGTCACGTGGCCGCAGACCGCTCGCATACGCGGGATATTCTCCCGGAAATACTCTGAGTCCACGTCCGGCTCGATCAGGATGAGCTGCGCAAATTGCGGGTGACGCTTTGGCGACCCGCCTCTGTCGTTGATGAGCTCTATTTCTCGCAGCGCGAAAGTTAAAACTCGGCAGCCCATGCTATGACCGATTAACACTACCGGGCTGGCGGAATCATGGGTGCGCAAGATTCCCAGGACCTGGCGCGCGCGATCCTGGTTTACGAGCACGACATCTTCGTCATGTTGATATCCGAAGAGGCTTTCCTTTGAAGGCCAGCTGAAGATCGCAGCCTTGCTCGAGACATCCGGTTGCAAATCGTACGCGTAGAGCGCCGCCCGTTCTGCCGCCGTTTCGAAGGTATTATTGAACCCATGCACGAACACGATCAGCGGTCGGTGCGGATTCGTCGTTTCCGCGGCGGTTAGCACGCGGAATTCATGCTGCCGGTCTCCCTTAGGCAGGTCTATCCTCTCCACTTTGATTCCCTTTTGCGTTCCTTCTGAGTGAGGTAAAGGAACGCCCACCTCCGCTGTCCCGTAAAAGATCCATTCCTTCTTCGTCCCGGTCTTTGTGAAAGCACGATCCGGCGTGGCGCTCGCATCGTACTCCCGGGTCGTCGCGAAATACACGCTCACGTGGTCATAACCGGTCACCGTCGACTGTCGCAATCCGGCGCAGCCCGACAGATAAACCAGCAACGCGATGGCGCCCGCCTGCCTCGCCAATCTGGGAAAGCTCGTCACGAACTCAATATTAATGATGCTGTCAACCTTCCGAGAACCGCTCGGCCTTGGCAGAGTCACCATTTTAGCGTTTCAGTTGTCCAACGTTTCGGTTAGGTTCTTATCCGACTTTTTCCGCTCCTCACAGAGCTCAATCTCTGCTATCTTTCGCGCTCCATGCCGACGGAAGCGGACACGTGTAGAAAGTTTGTAGTGCCCAAACTACAGGTCGCTGGCTGGGATAGCGAACCTTACTCGATAGCGGAGCAGCGAACGATCACCGACGGTCGAATCGTTCCGGTGGGGAAGGGCTTTGTTCGCCGCCTCTCGAAGCGAGTTGATTATCTGCTTCGCTATCGCCGGGACTTCCCGCTCGCTGTTGTCGAGGCGAAGCCAGAATACAAAACTGCAGCGGATGGTTTGCAACAGGCCAAGCAGTACGCCGAGATGCTCGGCCTGAGTTTCGCCTACGCGAGCAATGGACCTGACACGATTGAATTCGATTATTTCACCGGCCTTGAGAAATCGATCACTGGATATCCATCACCAGAAGAGCTTTGGCAGCGATACCGCGCAGGCAAGTCGCTCACGAATGATACAGAAGTGCAGCAACTCCTGACGCCGATTAACTTCGCCCTCCGTCAAGGCGAGCGTTATTACCAGGAGATTGCGATCAATCGCGCTGTCGAAGCGATCGTTACCGGCAAGCCCCGCATCCTGCTCACGATGGCGACCGGCACGGGAAAGACGCCTGTAGCATTTCAGATCTGTTGGAAACTCTGGAATGCACGTTGGAACCGGACCGGAGAGCATCGTCGCCCGAAGATTCTCTATCTCTCTGATCGCAACATTCTGATCGACGATCCCAAGGACAAAATCTTCGCTCAATTCGGCGATGCACGCGCAAAGATCGAGAATGGCCAGGCGATAAAAAGTCGTGAAATCTATTTCTCGATTTATCAAGCGCTGGCAAAAGATGAACGGCGCCCGGGCTTGTATAAAGAATACGCGCCGGACTTTTTCGACCTGATCATCATTGATGAATGTCATCGCGGCAGCGCGCGCGACGAGAGTAACTGGCGCGAGATTCTTGAGTACTTCAAGCCAGCTACTCAACTCGGCATGACTGCCACACCGCTACGTGATGACAACCGCGACACGTATCTCTACTTCGGCAATCCGATTTACCAATACAGTCTGCGTCAGGGGATCGAAGACGGATTTCTTGCGCCATATCGCGTTCATCGCGTGATGTCACAATGGGATGCCGCAGGGTGGCGTCCGAGCAAAGATGATCTCGATCGATACGGTCGCGAGATTCCAGACGAAGAATATCAAACAAAGGATTTTGAGCGCGCGGTCGCATTACGCGCGCGGACGGAAGCAATCGCGCGTCATCTCACCGATTTCCTGAACAAGACCGATCGGTTCGCAAAGACAATCGTCTTCTGCGTTGATCAGGAACACGCCTCCGAGATGCGGCAGGCGTTAAACAATCTGAACAGCGATCCCGCGAAAAACTTTCCTGACTACGTTTGTCGTGTGACTGCTGACGAAGGCGACATTGGGCGCGGTTATCTTTCCAAATTTCAAGATGTGGAAACTCAGACGCCTGTGGTTCTTACCACCTCGCAGTTACTAACAACAGGCGTAGATGTCCCAACATGTAAGAACATCGTTATCGCCCGTGTGGTCGGTTCGATGACCGAATTCAAGCAGATCATCGGCCGCGGGACGCGCGTGCGTGATGATTACGGCAAACTCTGGTTCAACATTATCGATTACACAGGTTCCGCGACACGCCACTTCGCTGATCGTGAGTTCGACGGTGATCCAGCGTTCATCAGCGAAGAAGAAATCGATGCAGCGGGTAAGAAAATTAAAGAGAAGATCATCGATGATGGAAAGCCGACCATCGACATCGTCGAAGGCGAACCGATCATCCAAGAACCGCCGCCGGTCGGGCGTAGGAAATATTATTTCGACGAAGGGCATGTCGAGATCGCTTCACATCTGGTTTACGAACTTGATCCTGATGGCAAACAACTCCGCGTTCTGAAATACTCCGACTACGCCGCGGAAAAAGTGCGCACGCTCTATCCTTCAGCGCCGGAGCTGCGTCAGAAGTGGGCAAACCCTTCCGAGCGCTCGGAGATCATCGACAAGCTCGCCGAGCGCGGAATCAGCTTCGATGAATTAGCTGAGACCGCCAAACAGCCGAACGCCGATCCTTTCGATCTGCTTTGTCATCTCGCTTTCAACGCGCCTTTGCGCACGCGCCGCGAGCGCGCACAGCGGCTGCGCGAGGAGCGCAAAGATTTCTTCGATCAATACGGACCTGAAGCGCGAGCAATTCTCGGTGAACTTCTCGACAAGTATGCCGAGTACGGCACTGCCCAGTTTGTCTTGCCCGATGTTCTCCAAGTTCCGCCAATTTCCCATCGCGGGAATGTGATTGAGATCGCGAAAATGTTTGGTGGGAGCGAACAACTTCGCGACGCTGTAAACGAATTACAGACTTTGCTCTACGCAGCTTAAGAATGGAATACGTCCTACTCACCATTCGAGGCCAGGAAGGGCGGGATATCGAATTCCGCGACATGGTTAACTTTCTTTGGGACCTTAACCTCGTATACGAAATTTCGCGGCTTGCGGTAGATCCGCAGTATAAAAAAATTCGAATCACGCCGCAGGTGTTCCAGCGAAATGGACGACCACTCCATTTTGAAGATCGCCTGCGGTTGTTAGAGCTTAGTAAAGAGTCGCCGCTCAAGCTGAAACTAGCCATTGCTGCTGTGCCTGCTGTCGCGGCGGCACTCTGGGCCTTCGTCCAGACGGCCCAGACAATCGAGAATTGGCCACTGCAACGCGCAAAGCTCGAAGCCGAAGTCCTCAAAACCCAGCTGGAAATTGAGAAACTCGAAGACGAACGGCATCCGCCGATGCTGATGGTCCCAGGTCCGAAACAACTACCTGGGAAAAGTGCCGTCGAGCGCCGGGGACCACGCCAACGCGTCGACCGCACTCCAAAGCCGCAAGCCGAGCTTAGGAAATTCGAACGGCGAGCGATGAAACGAGAAGCGTACGACGAGCTAGAGTCAGTGAACAAACGGCTCGCACGGTCACCTATCAGAATAGAAGAAATCGATATTGAAATCGTTGAGGAAGATGATGGCCCCCGCTAAACGGTCGCAGCAATCTAGCCAAACCACGGCGCAGGCTCTCGGCTCGGTGATCAAGTCCGCGCGCGACATCATGCGCAAGGATCGAGGCCTTAATGGCGACCTAGATCGCTTGCCGATGCTCACGTGGATCATGTTTCTGAAGTTTCTGGATGATCTGGAGCTTCAGCGCGAGACCGAAGCGGAGCTCGCCGGAAAGAAATTCGAGCGAGCGATCGATCCGCCATATCGCTGGTGTGATTGGGCGGCGAAACCGGAAGGAATCAGTGGTGATGAACTCATTTCTTTTGTCAACAATGATGAAGCAGTTTTGCCAGACGGTTCACGCGGGCTTGGTCTGTTCGCTTATTTGCGAAGCTTGAGCGGCCGCAACGGTGGTGATCGTCGCGACGTAATCGCAACGGTTTTTAAAGGCACTAATAACCGCATGCTCAGCGGCTATCTGCTGCGCGATGTGATTAATAAAGTTTCTGGAATCCATTTTGGTTCGAGCGAGGAACTGCACACGCTCGGTGCGCTCTACGAGACCATGTTGCGCGAGATGCGCGATGCCGCGGGCGATTCCGGAGAGTTTTATACGCCGCGTCCAGTCGTCAGATTCATGGTTACGGTCACCGAGCCGAAACTTGGCGAAGCGATTCTTGATCCAGCTTGTGGCACCGGTGGTTTTTTGGTCGAAGCGTTTCAGCATTTGGAGAAGCAATGCAAGGCTGTGGAAGATCGACAACTGCTACAAAAGCGCAGCATCTTTGGAGGCGAAGCGAAGCCGCTGCCATATTTGCTCGCGCAGATGAATCTGTTGTTACACGGCTTGGAATTACCGCAAGTCAAATTCGCAAATTCGCTCGCGGTTAAAATCACTGAGATCGGGGAAAAAGATCGCGTCGATATCATTCTCACGAATCCGCCGTTCGGTGGCGAAGAAGAACGCGGCATCCTTGCGAATTTCCCGAGCGACAAGCAAACGGCGGAAACGGCTCTGCTATTTCTGCAATTGATCATGCGAAAATTGCGACGGTCACAGACCGCCGCTACAAAATCAGCGCGCGCGGCTGTCGTCGTGCCGAACGGCACGTTGTTCGGCGATGGCGTGTGCGCGCGCATCAAGGAGGAATTGCTCAAGGAATTCAACCTTCGCACCATCGTCCGACTACCGAATGGGGTGTTCGCTCCTTACACCAACATTCCGACGAACATTTTATTCTTCGACCGCTCTGGATCGACAAAAGAAGTTTGGTATTACGAACAACCGCTGCCCGAAGGCCGAAAGAACTACACCAAAACCGCGCCTATCCAGTTCGAGAAATTCAGCGAGTGCGTCAAGTGGTGGAACAAGCGCGAGGAAAACGAACGCGCATGGAAAATCTCTGTTACGGAGTTACTCGAATACAACGACGACGGCTCGTTGCGCGCCGTGAATCTGGATCGCAAGAACCCGCGCGGCAAGGAAGACATCACGCACCTGCCGCCCGACCAACTCGCCGCCAACATCCTGAAGAAAGAGCAACGCGTTGCGGAGATCATGGGCAACATCCAAAAGTTGCTGACAACAAAATGAGTAAGGAATGGCCACCGGTGAAATTGGGCGAAGTGCTGGGGCGCTCAGAGGAAACTATCGAGCTTCAGCCGGAAGTCGCGTATCGCCAAATCACTGTGAAGCTTTGGGGGAAAGGCGTCGTGCTACGCGGCGTCTTGACCGGAGCGGAGATCGCAGCTTCGAGGCAGATGGTCGCGCGCCGTGGACAGTTCATCTTGTCGCGAATTGATGCTCGCAACGGCGCGCTTGGCATTGTGCCGGACGAACTCGACGAAGCTATTGTCACGAACGATTTCCCGACGTTCAACGTCGTCGAAAATCGGTTGCTGCCGACGTATCTCGGTTGGATGTGCCGCACGGCCTCATTCGTTGAAGAATGCAAACGGGCGAGTGAAGGCACGACTAATCGCGTGCGGTTGCAAGAAGGCAAGTTTCTAGCGCGCGAAATCCCGTTGCCGCCGCTGGTGGAACAGCGGCGGGTGGTGGCGCAAATTGAGGAATTGGCCGCCCAAATCCACGAAGCCCGCACCCTCCGCCGTACCTCTGAACTTGAGACCGCTGCCTTTTTGCAGGCTGCCAAACGCATGGTGTTATCCACCGCCAAGAATGGGAAGCGACCAAAGCTCAAGAAAATTGCGGATCTCCGCTACGGAATATCTGCACCCATTTCAAACGCCACTGACCCAGCACTTGGCCAACCGATTATTCGTATGGCGAACATATCGCTTGATGGCGACTTGGACTTAACTGACATGCGTTATATCCCCGCGTCGCCAGAAAAACAGAAAGAGTTCAGTCTTCAGCGCGGCGACCTATTGCTAAACTGGCGAAGCGGTAGCGCACAGCACGTTGGGAAAACAGCAATTTTCGACCACGAGGGAGAATATCTGTTCGCCTCTTTCTTGCTTCGAATCAGACCAGTTCGCGAAATAGTGTTACCGGAGTTCTTGAAGCTCACGTTGAATTTCATGCGCGCAGAAGGCGTTTTCCTCGACGCTCAACGTTTTCAGGTGAACACGAAATTGAACGCTTCGGAGTTTGGCGAGTTTGAGATCAGCGTCCCCCTGCTGCCCGAGCAACGCCGGATCGTGGCCGAACTAGACGCGTTGCAAGCGGAGGTGGACGCGCTGAAGCGCCTGCAAGCCGAGACCGCCGCCGAACTCGACGCGCTTCTTCCCTCAATTCTCGACAAAGCTTTCAAAGGCGAGCTCTGATGGACGTCCTAAAACCCAAGCTTGGGGGTGGAAGTGGACTGTTACGGGAAGAGTTCGAGTTGCACGTAACTGATCGAATGCGTGTCGTCGCAGTGTATTGGATCGCCCCTAGCTCCGAACCAGATCGAAAGCATGTGAATCTGCGGATCGAGCAATACAAAAAGAATCCGACAGACCTACGCTTCCCAGACGAACCAGTTCAAAAGATCAATCTACAGGATGACGATATCGCCAATCTAATATCATCAGCAAAAGCGCAGTCAGTTCTTAAGGACTCAGGTGTCTCCGACAGAGTGATCGTGATGAAGGGCGAAGCAGTGGGTGAGATTTTGAAGCTCACCAATCGTGACATCGCCTCGATTACCCAACTCGTGGCTTCCCTGACAGATGAGAATATCCAGGCCCTCGCCAAACGAGTTAATCCGGAAATCGTCGAAAAGATCGACAGCGCGGTGAAATACATCCGCATGGAGAAAAGCCTGAGTTGGCTTCGCGCAAAAATTGAAGAGGATGTTGACGAAGCAGTTTTCCAGAAATGGTTCGAAGGGAACACATGGATTTTTGGCAAAGACTATGTTCACAGAGTTCCGAAACGAACCGTCGGTCTCGAATCGAGGGCCGATCTAATTTATGTTAGCGTCGACGGATTCGCCGATCTTGTGGAGCTAAAGAAATCAGTCCTTGCGAAATCGATTTTGTTACCAGATGCAAGCCACAAAACGTTTTATCCGTCGGCGGAACTTAGCCGCGCACTTGCTCAGGCAATCCACTACCTTCAGGTTATCGAAGACCATCGGCTGCAACTTGTTGAATTGGTGAAGATCCCCGTTTTGCGCCCAACAATCACAATCGTCATCGGACGATCAAATAACTGGGATAAGCCGCTGAGGAAACAGCTGCGCATTTTGAACTCTACGTTGCTGAACATCAAAGTTCTGACCTACGATCACCTGCTCGCGATGGGCGACAACATCCTTCAGCTGTACGCGCCGGCGGAGGAAATCCCGTTTTAGTGATTCAGTTGCGGACAGAAACGGGGTTGCATCTAAACGTTCAGCGGCTAGAGCCGCTATTGGTTAGCGGTTATCAGCGAAGTTATCGGGAAAATAGGCCCGGACCTTTATCGCATCCGGTCGCTTTCGGCACTAATTAAACGCTCGCTACCTAATGTTATTCGTCGGCGAAGAAATTTTCTTTTCCCGAAAAGGAATGCGCCCAGCCCGTTTACGAGTAGATTGTTGCGATGCCGACTTACATTTACGAAACCACCGATCCCGCCAAACCGCTCCGTACCTTTGAGGTTAAGCAAAGCGTCCACGACGAGCCGCTTCGCAGCGACCCGGAAACTGGCGAAGGAGCGCGGCGTGTGATCTCGGCTGGTTACAACCTTCTTATTCGCGGAAAATCTGTTGGTCCTTCTGTCGGCTCGGTCGGTTCACACTGAGCCTTGATCTCGGCAGGGTTGCCGGACATTTTCCGACAGTCAAAATATTCGGCCTCTGGAATCATTTCGCGATCTGGTGAAGTCGCCGCCTTCCCCTTCCACCGGGCCCGTTCCTCCACGTGCACAAGCTTCCCGTCTATGTCGTCCGCTCCCGCGACCTCCATTGATTCGCCCGTTCCCACGAAGCTCATCTGTTACCTTACAGACTTGACCGTCCATCTCGCTCGTTCCTGCGCTCGATTGTCGAAGCGCTGCAAGTCGCCCTCGCCCCAGCTGAGCCGGGCGGAATCTCCTAATAAACCAAGATTAGTTGCTGCTTGGCTGCGTCCCCCTACTTCTTTCTCGGGGCCGCCTTGGCGGCTGAGGCCTGTTGCTCTTTCTTCTGAGCCGCGCTGTTGGTTTTCGCCTTTTGCTGTGCCTTGTGCTTCTGATTCGCTTTCGGAGATTTGTCACCCATGATGAGAAAGGCTCGTCTTGCAATCCGTAAAGTCAACGTGGCGTTGGACAGCCCAGGCTATTACTTCGGTACCGGTAGCAGCCTGATTTCTTCTTCGCGCCTTTTCGTTAGCGAAAGAATAGCAAGTAAACGAGAACGCTTAACGCCACCACGACCGGCAGAATCATTTGCTGCAGTTGTTTCGTGGGCCGCGACGGAATTGCCCGCGGTGCGATAGTACAATGACGGCAATGATGATCGAGGACGGAAAGCGCGTAGCCACAGGCGGGGCAGGGTTCTAACGGCATATGACACCAATCGCAGACATCGACCGAATAGCGAGATGTATTGGTAACCGCACTCAGTATCCCTGGAGATTTTCAAAACTCTTCGTGCCGCAGTTGCGGGCGAGCCGAAGAAGTAAAGAAAAAGGGGGCAGAGATAAGTCTCGACACTTCTGGAAATGTGAAACGCTTGCAAGCTGACACAGGATGTTGAGACGTTGGGAGAACTAAGCAACAAAACGCTCAACGTCCCAGCGCCGAACGTTCAGTTAGAAGATCGGAAACGGAGGCGAGAGATTAGAGGATTTCTTTTCCTGTCGGAGTTTGGTTTGCGGCTAGAAAGGTCTTCACCAGGCAATTGTTGCCGGACTCAACTCACGGTCAGCTAATGCAGTGGCGGCGGATCGTTCGGATGTCCATCCTCGCGCTCGCGCGGCTGGCAGCCGTCGATTACCGGATGAACAGTCCACTGATTTTCGGGCTTTGCCTGGTTGTCG
>WNFY01013621.1_pt1 | contig 11553 bp, 7 predicted proteins | sample 5400091 | NCBI WGS metagenome assembly WNFY01 (sample SAMN13153364, study PRJNA577476) | soil metagenome | isolation source: 60 cm soil or saprolite under grassland replicate 1 | place: USA:California | collected 2016-06-15
ACAAAAGATGGCCGACGCAATTCCGGGGGCATGCCGTCCCCAATGAATGAGCGCTGAACCAATGGCCGGTCCGACTACGGCGCCAAAACTCGTTGCGGCAGAGAGCCAGCCCAGACTCTTCGCGCGATCCTTTGGATCGCTGGCGTCAGCGACGTACGCCTGTACGACGCCAATCGTACCGCCACAAAGCCCTTGCACTATGCGCGAGAGGAGGAGCAGCCACAGGGTGCTCGCGTAAGCGAAGATGACATAGGCGATCGCCGAAACAATTAGTCCCGCGAGCAGCGCGGGACGGCGGCCGTAGCGATCAGAGAATCGCCCCCAGAGAGGCGCGCTCGCGAGCTGTGCGATCGAGAACGCCGCGATCAGAACTCCGACGATCGTGGCTGAGGCTCCGAGCTTGGTTGCGTAGAACGGGAGCAGGGGAATCACCATCGCCAGTCCCAGCATGTCCACGAATGCCGTGATCATGAGGACCGTGAGTTTCCCTTTCATCTGACTATTTCCGGGTTACCAACGCGGTAGCGACATCTCCAACGATGGCGAGGGACCTCGCGGAAATCTTGTCCATCGTGTCGTACGGAGTATGGTGTGGCGGGTAGGTGAGATCGATCACGTCGATCACTCGAAGCCCGGCATCCAGAAGCGGAACGTGATCGTCGACGACTTCGCCACCACTCTCCTGCACGAAAATATTCCCGTATCCCAAATCGGCGGCAGTCTGCCAGACTTGCGAGACGACTTCCGGCGCTCGCTGGAAGGAGAACATCTCGTAAGGAATGCGCAGATCCCTGTCGCCGATCATGTCCCACAGTACTCCGTAGAGCGGCTTGTAGTCGGCCGATGGCAGGTGCTTGGCGAAGTACTTCGAGCCAATAAGCACGTCGACTTCGGGGGGACCGAACTGCCCGTAATCTTCACCGTCAGTGAAGAGGAGATCGACTCCGACGTTCGGCCTGGTCCTTTTGAGCGCATCGCCGAGCGCGACGAACATCCCAACGCCTGACGCGCCGTCATTGGCGCCGGGCACCGGCATCTTCTTCAAGGCCTCGGTGGTAGCTGATTCCGAGATCGGACGCGAGTCCCAGTGCGTCACATAGAGCACGCGCTCGGGAAGCTCGGGGCGGAAACGAGCGAGGATGTTGCGCAGAGGTAGTTTCTTTCCATCGGCCGTGGTGTAAGTGAAGCTCTGAACAATTACGGTGTCCGCGCGCGCACGCATCTGCCGGATGATCCAGTCGCCGCCCTGTTTTGCCGCGGGTGTTCCCGGAACTCTGGGCCCGAAAGCGACCTGCGCACCCGCGTAATTGTAGGCAGCGCCTCCGTTGAAGCCAGTCGAAGTGGCAGTCGCGGTCCTTTGCGCGGCGCTTCCCTCCTTTGCGTCTCCTTTGCAACCCGCGAGCATGGAGAACACCAGAATGGCGAGCATTGATCTCACTTGAACTCCCCGGCGTAAAACTGCAGGCGCATCACCGCGCTGAGCACGGTCTGCGTGAAGCGGCGGTTAAGGTTACGGTCGAAGCTCTCTACGCGCGAGATCACGAAGCTCGATGAAAGGTTCTCCGCAACGTCCGTGTCTGCGCTCATGCTGAAGGCACGGCGTCCATTGTCGGTAAGCCGACTCTCTCCAGTAACGGAGAGCGGATTGATGACAAAATTCTGTCCCTGACTTTTTTGATAGCTGATCCGAGTTCGTAAATCGCTGCGCGCACCCCAGTCAGCGGGCAGCGCCCACGGCTTCGAGACATCAACACTGAAGTCGGAGTTGTCGCCGTTGCTGCTCAGCCCCGGCTTCGCATCGATTCGTTTGGAGAATGAATAGCCCACAGTGCTCGCGAGGGGTCGAGCTCCCGCAAACACGATGGAGCCACTCACTGGGTAAGTGCGAACACGAAGCTTTCCCCGGTCGTCACTGTCTTCGCCAAGCAGCGGCTGGGTCCCGTTCAACTGACGCGTCTCCAGAACGCGCGCGTTTGCACCGAGGCTGGAGATTACCGAGCTAAACGCAGCAGGCTGGCCCGCCCAGCGAAAGGACACATCGGGAAACACCACCTGCGTTCCATCGACGATATCCTGGCCTTGCTCGATTCGTCGTGTCCAGTTTCTGGTGTTGATGCGCTGGTATCTGCTGGCGAGACTCGCGCCCAACGGCAGGTTCAGCGATTGATTCAGCGAAAGCTGCGTCACCAGTCCGACGCTCGTCGCCAGGTCACCTCTCAACTGACGGAAATTGTTGATCCCGCCAAGGCCAAACTGATACGCAATCGTCGCAGGAACAGCACTGCCATCGTAGACAGAAAGGACACTGCGGTTGAAGTTGACGTCGATTGGCTGAAGTCCGCCCAAGAACCCGCGTAGGAAGCTGTCGCTATCGGTGTACAGTTTGATGGCTCGCGGTAGATCGAGCGTGAGTCCCGCGGTCGTAGTCTGCGAGTTGCCGAGTCGCCGTGGAATCCGCAGCGCGCCGGTGCTGTCGCCTTCTCTGGCGAAGCCGAGTGTGTTCGGGTCCCGCAACATGTTGTACGAGGTTCCGAAATCGAGGCGCGGTCGGAACCAGGCGGTAATCGGGGGAGAGATGTTGATTCCCGCCTGCATCGCCCGCTCGCGTTCCAGCCCGGTGTCATAACCGAGCACCCTGTCGCGGTCAGTTGCTGCGATTAATCCGAGAGGAGAGTCCGTACCATAACCGCGCAGGTCGCGCACCGAGGTTATGTCCCAGCGAACTGAGGCCGCCTTGAACGGTCGGAAGACGATACTGCTCCCGTTACGCCAGGTCCGGTTGCGTCCCTTTACCGCGCGTGCAGTGTCATCGACCGCGAGCGCCGGCTTCAGAAAAGAGACCCGGTCATCGTGGCCGTTGGTGTAGGCGCTCGTGAGATGCAACTCCGTCGGCGACCAACGCGCGAGATCCGGTACGAGCGCGCGTGAAAGATTGAAGTCCAGTCCAATCACGAAGTTCTTTGCTTTTCCATCCTCGTACTCGCTACGCGACACTCCGGTTGTGTAAGAGGAATTGAGCGCGAGGTTGTTGAGGATCGGCGACCACACCGACCCTGTCGATTCTTTAGTCCGCCGCAGGCTCAGCGTCATCGAGGTTGCTGCCGAACGGGGCGTTCGAAGTCCCTCTACCGCCTCGCCCTGGATATCGGATTGCGAGACGTACAACGGCTTGACCGAGGCCGACGTGTAGTTGACCGTGAACGGAATCGAGAGCCCGAGAGATGCTGGCAACAGTTTCTCGAGGTGAAACGCCGAGCTGATGTCCCACCGATCGTCGGTGAGAAAGGTTGGCTGCTCCGCCAGCTGCCTGAAGTTCGGATCGCGTCGGCTGGCGTTGATCCGGATGTCGGCGAAGTCGCTCGCGACGATGGTTAACCCGGTTTGGCCGGCGAAGCCCGGTTCGTTGACGACGCCCGCGAGCCTGATGTCATCTACCCAGAGCTCCGACGTATCGCTGGGCAGAATTGGATTTAGGCCAGGTGGAACGGGGAGCCGCAGCATTCCAACGGCCAGCTCCTGAACCGCGGCGAGGTTGGGAGGACTTACGCCCGGGTCGAGCGTGTAAACGATGTAGCCGCTGTCGCAGGCGGCGTAACGAGCACTCGCGGTTGCGCCAGCGGGAAGAGGCGTATTGGCGATCAACATCGAGTCGATGCCAGTGCAGGTGTTACGCTGCTTGCCCTGGAGATACGCATTCTGAATCTGCGCCCTCAAAGCAAACAATCTCGCGAAGCTCACGTTTATTTCGGGTAGCCATGCTGCCTTGGAAGTGCCTGAGTTGATCGGCGTGCGGTACATGTAAAAGTTGTTGTCGTCCCGGGCGATCTTGATGTAGAACTGCAGCTCGCCATCGGGTCCCCAACCGCTGCTCACACCGCGGGCCCAGACGCGGAGCTCCTTGTAGCTCATGAAATTCTTCTCGCCTTCGGGGAACCGGTAATAGGCCTCAGCGCGATCGAGAGCAGCGAGATCCGTCGCTGTGAGGCGCAACGAACGCTCGTTGATCTGAACCCGGCCAGGCTGGTAGGCGACCGTTTTGCTTGTCGGCGCGTCCGTAACGCCGGGGGGAGATTCGTAGTCGATGCTTCCTCGGATCCGCTTGTCCTGTGTGCCTACGACTCCGGATTGAACCGCACCCGTCGAAGTTTGATGTCCAGCCACACCATGCAGCGTTCTGTCGCTGACCTTGAGCCAGGGTGCGCCCGTGAGTCGCAGTCTCGCCAGCGGCACGGTGCTGAACTCGTCGTCACCGAGTCCGTCACCGGAGACCATGGTAATACGAAGAGCTCGCGCGCGGCGGAGTAAGGGATTCCCGAGCGAGTCGTCAGGAGTCCGGAATGGGATACGAAAGAACACCCAGCAAACGTCGTCGCGTGCTCCGCGCGGCTGACCCGCCAATTGTGGCGGCGCGCTGCACACGCCAGTGCGCGTTCGCTTCGTTGGGTCGGCAAGGTTCACGATGTAGCGTTGCCATTTCTCCTGGTCGCGATCGGCCGTCGTGAGGTTGAGAACGTTATCCGCGTCGATGTCTTCTTCGTCGAGCCTGTTGTTGTGGATTGTGCAGTTCGTTTTCGAGTCGCCGAGAATTTGCCGGAGGCCGTAACCGCCGCGACATGTCGGGGCGAAGCGACGCATTGCGTAGGTCGGCGCCTGCCCGGGAACTGTGTCGTACGCTATGGTCAGCGTGTCGATGACATCTCCGGGAAGTCCGTTATCGTTGCTCGCAACGTTGAAAGCGCGAGAAAAGGGATCGCGCTCGCTGTCGAGACGGTCGAGTCCTTGAATCCGCTTGCCGTGATACGTCGTGTCGAGCGATCCGGCAGTGGCCCCCGGACGAACAATCAAAGTATCCGGGCCGAATGACACCGAGTTCTCCGAGATGTCTCCGAAATCGAAAATCAAGGTGGGATTCTTGGTCAGGTTGCGGGCGATGGGAACTTGCGCCCAGAATTCCAGATTCTCGGCGCGAGAGATGTCGGAGCCGCTCGGCCCGAGGACGGTACGGACCGACCGCCACCTACGTCCGGCTGGAGCGTTCGGCACCGTCCAGCGGAACGTACTGGTCTCGTTATTCAACTGACCGCCGACCGACAGCGGATAGAGTGTAAGCCAAAGGAGCGGCTCAGGGCCGGCGATGCCGGTTCCACTCTGGGATACCAGCGAGTCGATCTGATCGATACGGTAGCGAACGGCGTGACCATCGGCGTCCACGCCGTTGCTCTGCCAGGCAAGCGTCGTAACGCGCGTGAGGTCGAATACCGTGGCGCCGAACCTCGCCGGAATCTTCGTTCCCAACGCCGGCTCGCTGCTGAAATACCATTGCGGGTCGTTCAGCGAGATCGGTAGTCCTCCCTCGCCCTCGAACGATTCGAGATATGCCTGCTGAGAGGCGTTGGTCTGCGGACGACTTGCTGCAAGCTCGGCCAAGAATCCGACGCGCGACGGAATCGTCGTCGGCCCGAACGGCAACTTTGAGACGAGTGCCGTCAGCGGCTCCGCATCGAAGTTGAAGAGCGCACTCACACCCGCAACGAGTGAGGCGGCGGGCTCGAATCCGAGCGGCGGTCGCGTGAAGTTGGTGCGCTGACTCTGCGATATCGCGGTGAAATTGATCTGGCCATTGGTCAGCGGGAATTCCGCGGTGGCGCCGAAGATCGACGTTGGCGTTTCCTCGAAGACAGGATTTTCCTCGTATTGCACCGTTACCTGTCGTGGTCTTGGGAAAAGCGTATCCGGCCGGTTGAACGAGACGCGGCCGAGGTCGTAATCGACGGAGTAATCGGTGCCGCGGGTGAGAGGGATACCGTCAACGAGAAGGCGCTCCGAATTCGGCCTGACCTGCACTGTGCCGAGCATCAACGCGCCGCCTTCCCCGCTGCCCTCCGATTGGGCTCGCACTCGGATGTGATAGACCGCTTCGGGCCGTTGAGACGAGCGGACGTATTCCGGCGGCGTGGTGTAGATCGTGTCGTTGCTCGGATTCCCTCCAACGGCCAGCCCATTCGATGCGAAGGGCTTCGCCGACGGGAATATCAGGAACTGGTCACGAATTGTGTGCGAACCTGGTGAGCCTAGGCTCAGCTCGAAGTTGGGATCACTTGGCCGCGGCCAGATCCGATTCTCGAGATCGAAGCTCGAGCTGTTCGTCGATTGCGCCAGTCCGAACAGCTTGAGGTATGTGTCGGCGTTCCCTGTTACGGGCTTCTCCTGGTCCTCGCTGCTTCCGGTCACGACTTTGAGCGTCACGCTCTGCCGGCGAAGATCTGGTCCGCCGAGGCGGTAGACGCTTCTGATCTCGCGATCGAACGCTGGATCGCCCGGTTGCACATCCGGATCCCAGATCAGATTAGCGAACTGCTCGTTCTTCGAATCGAACTTGAGGTCAGGGGTGCCACCGGTCGCGGTATAGACGGTGTCGCGGCCGTTGATGCGGACACGATAAGCGACGACGAGCCGCTCGTTGTTCAGAGCGAGCGGGCGCACGAGCGCAATCCAGAGAAGAGATGGATCGGCGTAATAGTCGACACCTTCGCGGAGATACTCGTACACCTGCCCTCTCCGGGAGCGCGGATTGCCGAGCAGGCGGAACTGGGGGCCGTTGGGATTCGGCGGCTGCCCCCCAATCAACAAGCGATAAAGAAAAATTTTTGTCGGCCGGAGCGTGTCGGGCAGCGACGCTGACAGCACCGCCATTTTCTCGTGTCGAGGATGTCGATGTTCGGATACGAGCTGCCGAACAGCTTCGGATCGACCGTGAAAAAGAAGCGCGTCTTGAGTCGCATCGAGCCGAGCTTGGTAACTGCCTGGATGCCATAATTGCCGCTGGCGATTCCAGCGGTGATGTAGCGCGAAGCCGGCGGCTGGAACGTTACGTTGCCGACTTCGAGGCGCTGGACGAACTCACTTCCCTTGCCCTCGTAGTAGATCGAGATGTTGTTCGAGGCGTCGAACTCGCGCTGCGTATCGTAGTCGAGATTGACGTGGACCCGGTCTGCAACGATTCCGCCGGACTTGGCAGCGAACTGAACGTCCACAAGCGGCTCGAAGGCGCTGCGGCAGTTCGCGACGGGATTGAAGAAAAAAGTCGAGGAACAAAGCGCGGTCTGATTTTTCTCGCCACGAAACTCGAGACGTCCGTCCAGCTGCAACCCGAGATCAGCGTGCTCTCCAAGGATCGGTATCGGCTTGATGCCGACAGGAGGCTTCGGCTTCGGCGGCAAGTCACCTGGATACGGAGGACTTGGGGTCGAGCTAGCGAAGTTGCTCGTCGCAACCTGACCCCAGACGGCTTCCATTATCGCGCGCATGTTCTGCTGGAAAGCCGTTGCGCGCGCAGCCTCGATCTGCGCCTGAGCCTGGCGGAATGCCTCTCGTTCCCCGCGTGACAACACTGACGGAAGAGTCAACGGGAGCGTATCGCGCCCGAGCCTCAGCCGGATTCCAGGCGTTCCTGGAGTTCCAGTTGGTGGGGTGACAGGCGGTGCCGGCGTGATCTTCCGGGTTGTGTCGCGCGGATCCTGGGCGTGCGCGTTTCGACTAGCCGCGAAGAGCAATGCGATCGCGGCAAAGACCAGCGCGACGCGGCGTGAGGAGGACGGCGCCGAACGCGCGGAACTCGTTGTCTGCGTGTCGCTTACCCGCGAGCGCACGGTATATTTCACTCCGTGAAGATACTGCACCGCTACGTTCTAAAGGAACATGTAGGTCCGCTGACTTTCGCCCTTACAGCGCTCACTTCGATTCTGCTTTTGCAGTACATCGGAAAGCACTTTGGCGAGCTGGTTGGCAAGGGACTGCCGGCGTTCGTGATCGCGGAGTTCTTCGGGCTATCCATCCCGCTTACGGTCGCGCTCACTTTGCCGATGGCAGTGCTGGTCGCGACTCTCTATGCCTTCAGCCGCCTGGCGGCAGAAAACGAGATCACGGCGCTCAAGGCCAGCGGAGTCGGACTTGTGAGTGTGCTGCAACCGGTTCTTTGGGCGGCGCTCGGCATCACCATCGTTATGATCGGGTTCAACGATCAGGTGCTGCCGCGCTCGAATCACAGGCTCGCAATGCTGCAGCGTGACATCGCGCAGACGAAGCCGACCTTCGGTTTGCGCGAGCAGGTGATCAACGAGGTCAGCCCCGGAAAATTCTACCTGCGCGCCGGACACATCGACGAAGCGTCGAATTTGATGCGCGAAGTTACGATCTACGACATGGAGGATCCGACGCGCCGACGCACGATTTACGCCGACAGCGGCAACATGCGGCTGACCAAGGGCATGACGGACCTCGAGCTCACGCTCTACAACGGCAGCATGCAGGACGTTCCTACCGTAAATCCCGACGAGCTGCAGCGGCTTTACTTCAACGTCGATCTGATCCGCGTCCGCGGGGTGGGCAACCAGTTTCAGAAGACGACCGCCGACTCGTACAAGAGCGACCGCGAGATGACGGTGTGTGAGATGCAGGCGGCACAAGACAAGGCGAGGCACGAGCACGAGGTCGCTCGCAAAGAATTCGAAATAAGACGGGCGGCACTAAAAAAATCGAACGCGATGGCGGGCCAGGATGTGCTAAAAACCAACACCAGCGCGCCGTGGGACATCGGCCTCGGCAGATTGTACTGCAACGCCCTCGCCCTTTTTGCGCCCAAGAAGGCGAAGGCGCAGGGAGTGTCGACCACTCCGAGAGTAACGTCGTCGTCCACAACGCCGCGGGTGACGACGTCATCTGCTTCGAGACCGAGGCTGACGCCGATACAGCCGGCTCCGCCCAACTCTTCTGACCTCGCGGTCGCTGAGGCGCTGCGAATCAGACTTCAGGACAGCGCGCAGCTCATGAACTCCTACGGTGTCGAGATCCACAAGAAGTTCGCGCTCGCCGTCGCCTGCTTCGTGTTCGTGTTGCTCGGCGCGCCTATCGCGTTGCGATTTCCGCGCGGCGGCGTTGGCCTCACAATCGGTGTCAGCCTGTTCGTGTTCGCGCTGTATTACATATGCCTCATCGCTGGCGAATCGATCGCCAAGCGTGGCCTGATGCCGGCAGTCGTGTCGATGTGGATGGCAAACGTCATCTTCGGTTTGATTGCGCTGTGGATGCTGGCGAAGATGGGCCAGGAGGGCACCACGGCTCGCGGCGGCGATGCGAAGGAGATGATCGGCGCCGTCAAGGGTTGGGTACGCTCCAAGACCCACTGGAAAGACCGCCGCGTTCGGCGGGAGAGACTCGCCGCTTGAAGAGAATGGTGCGGGCGCTCGACCGCTATGTGTTCGTCGAATTCTGGAAGATCTTCGTCACGACCGCGCTCGGCTTTCCGATCCTCGTCAACATCATCGATCTGACCGACAATCTCGACACGTACCTGGGTCGGCATTTGAGCGGCGGACGCATCGCGCTCAGCTACCTGTACTGGCTGCCTGACTCGATGTTCATGGTGCTGCCCGCGGCGGTGTTGTTCGCGACGGTGTTCGCGATAGGCGCGCTCACGCGACATTCAGAGATTACTGCCGCGAAAGCGTCGGGCGTCAGCTTCTATCGCTTCATCGCTCCGATCTTCGTCGGCGCGCTGCTCGCGACCATGGTGGGGCTGATACTCGGCGAAGTTGCTCCGGTCACGAACAAGAAGCGGCTCGACATACTGCAGGCAAATCGGGTCAATATCAGCAACGACCGCTATAACTTCGCCTACGCCGCAGATCGCGGGCGCGTTTACAAGATCGGCGCGCTGCACCTGCTCGAGCCCTCGATCGAGGGAATGGTGATCGAGCGGAAGGGAAATGGCCCCGATTACCCGTCGTACGTCATCACCGCCAACTCGGCCCGCTACAAGCCATCGACCGGATGGTTGCTGCAGCGCGGAGCAATGCACGTGATTCCCGACACGTTGCGCAACGTGACCTTCAGCTTCGACTCGCTTCGAGACCGACATTTCACTGAACCGCCGAAGGAGCTGACTTTGACTCAGAAGGCACCTGCGGACATGGGCTTCAGGGAGCTTGGAAGGTTCATCACGTCGATGGAGCGCTCCGGTGCGGAGGTCAACGAGCTGCGAGTCGAGCGAATGCTCAAGATCGCGATACCGATTACCTGTGTCGTCATTCTCCTTTTCGGCGCACCGCTGGCAACGAGCACACAGCGTGGGGGCGCGGCTTACGGAGTTGGGCTAAGTCTCGCAACGACCGTGATCTTCCTGATGCTGATTCAGCTCACGAAAGGCATCGGCGGCAAGGGAATGATCCCCGCGGATCTGGCAGCGTGGCTGCCGAGCATCATATTCGGCGTGGTGGGAGTCATCCTCTTCGCGCGCGTCAGAACTTGATACGGGATCCGCTCAGTCCCTTTCGCAAGGTTGGGAACTGGAGTTACTTCCTGCGCGATATTGGCCGCGCGCTCGAGGATGTAAGGACCTACGGGCCCGAGACGATCCGGCAAATGCGCAACATTGGCGTCGACTCGCTGCCGCTCGCAGCGATCGTCGCTGCCTTCATCGGTGCGGTCACCGCGTTCCAGACTCGATATCAACTTTTTGGTGGAGTTCAACTTTCAGTAGTTGGACTGATCTCGCGGCAGTCGATAATTCTCGAGCTGGGTCCGCTGCTCACCGGGCTTGTATTGACTGGAAGAGTCGGAGCTCGCATCACCGCGGAAATCGGAACGATGCGCGTGACCGAACAGATCGATGCACTCGAAACGCTGGCGTACGATCCGATTGCGTATCTCGTCGTCCCTCGTCTCATTGCAGCACTCGTCATGCTTCCGGTATTGACGATTCTTGCCGACGCGGTCGGGGTAGGAACAGCGATGTTCACCGCGGTGACGGCAACGGACGTCACCAGCGCGGATTTCACCGCGGGGCTACGACTCTCATTCACGCCGTTCCAGATTGTGTATAGCGTCATCAAGGCAACTATATTCGGCGGCGCAATAGCCTTCTTCTGCTCCTACGAGGGCTATACCGCGAACGTCGGCGCCGAGGGCGTCGGACGCAGCACCGCGCAGGCAGTGGTCGTGACGTCGGTTGCGATTCTTGTGCTGGATGCGCTCACCGCGCTCCTCTTGGCCCCTTACCTCCAGGCATGAAGACAAGAGACGAAGTACTTGTTGGTCTGGTCGTGACAGCGGCGATAGTCGTGACGGTCTTGGGCTCGCTGTGGCTGGCGCGCGGCGGATTGTCGAAGGGTTATCCGCTTTACGCGAAGTTTCCGTGGGGTGCGGGACTGAAACAGGGGCAGCCGGTGCTACTGGTTGGTGTGAGCGTCGGATACGTGGACGAAGTCGATCTTCATCAGGACGGCATTCTCGTCACGACGCTGAGGATTCAGAAGAATTACAAGGTGCCGGCGACCAGTACGGCAAGCGTGATTCCCAACGGGATCTTCGGCGACATGGCAGTGGCGCTGACTCCTTCACGTCCCGATCCGCGCTCGTTCAATCCCGGTGACACGGTTCCGATTGGGCCATCGACTCCGGGATTTCGGCGCTGACGGGCAACGCGGACTCCGTGATACGTTCCGTGAACGCGGTGACATCCGCGTTGGAGCGCGAGATGGTCGCGGGCGGAGGAAT
>WNFY01005406.1_pt1 | contig 11550 bp, 10 predicted proteins | sample 5400091 | NCBI WGS metagenome assembly WNFY01 (sample SAMN13153364, study PRJNA577476) | soil metagenome | isolation source: 60 cm soil or saprolite under grassland replicate 1 | place: USA:California | collected 2016-06-15
AAGCCAAGGTGGGAAAAGACAACGGCGCGGACGAGCTGAAGAAGATTTCAGGTGTGCGGGAAGTGATCACCGATGGCGAGGATGATTGGAAGAGATTTTCCCCACGGGTGGAATCAGGCGTCGATGTGCGCGAAGAGGTTTTCCGCCTCGCCAGCCAGCGCCACTGGGCTGTGCGTGAACTGACGCAGCGTCGAGCGACGCTCGAGGACGTATTCGTGGAAATCACGCATTCGGACGCAACGTAATTATGGAGCAGCGGAGTAATGGAGTGTTGGAGTAGGGGAGCAATGAATTACGAAACTGAACTTCGGAACAAGAATCGCGGCTACATGAAGCTGATTGTTTGGCAAAGAGCGATAGAACTGTTCGAACTCATCTGGGCGATCGCTTTTAGGGAGAACAAAATTGATTTCAAGCTCCGCTCGCAACTAGCCGACGCCGCGCAGTCGGTGTCCGCAAACATCTCGGAGGGATACGGCCGTCGCTCTCTTAATGAATACATTCAATTTTTATATTACGCGCTGGGTTCAATGGCTGAAACAATGACGCGTACAATCGGCCTCAAACAAACCCAGCAAATTTCCGAGGCGCGTTTCCACGACGTAGATGCTCTGCATTATGAAGTCGAGAACCGTCTGCTACGCCTGATCGATAAACTGGAGCAAAAACGTGGAGACGAAGATTGGGTTAGCCGCATCGCTGAAGATCCTGAGGAGTATGCCACTACTCCATCACTCCAACACTCCATCACTCCATCGCATCGATCCTATGCGTAAATTCTACGCTCTCCTTTTGCGCGAAGTTCGCAGCTATTTCCACTCCCCGATTGCCTACATCGTGCTCATCTTTTTCCTGATAGTCAGCGGGATCGATTTCTATTTCCAAGTCTCCTTCATGAACCAGCGCCAGGTGCAATACACGGTGCAGGAGGCATTTTTTAACTCAGTCTTCTTCTGGTTTGCCTTTGTTCTGATTTTCCCTCTCATCACGATGCGTCTGTTTGCCGAAGAATTTAAGCTCGGCACGATTGAGCCGCTCACAACTGTCCCAGTACGCGACTGGCAGGTAGTACTCGCGAAATTTTTCGGCGCGCTGGTCTTCTACGTAATTCTCTGGATCCCGACGCTGCTTTACTTTGCCATCTTTCTCAAGGTCACAAATGAACCGGCTGCGCACTCTGCCGGAGCCTACGCCGGATCTTATTTGATGCTCTTATTGCTTGGCATGTTTTATCTCTCGATTGGTTGTCTAACTTCTGTTCTGACCCGGAACCAGATCATCGCGGCGGTCATTTCCTTCTGCGCGATTACGCTGTTGTTTTTCCTCGGCCTGGTTCAGTTCATTCTGCTCGATGTAAGCTCGGAAACGCGCGATTTGCTGGGCTATTTCTCTGCAATCGAACACATGGGAACGTTCTCACGTGGCGTGATAGATACACGCCCAATCGTTCTCTACGTGAGCATGACCATCGTCATGCTGACGCTCACGCACCAGGCGTTTCAGTCCCGCAAATGGAGGCTTTGAGCGATGCCTAACGAAACAAACCAGCGCCCAGGACGTTCCGGAAAAAAAATTCGGCGGGTTCGAATCGGTTTCAACGTTCTCGCGCAAATCATGCTCGTTTTATTTCTGGTTGCGATGGTGAACTCGATCGCCTTCAAACACTACGCGCGTTGGGATTTTTCCCGTGACCAAAAATATGCGCTCTCAGACAAGACGAAGCGCTTCCTTGATACGCTGAAGGGCAAGATGCGCATCACGGTTTTCTTTCCGCCCAGCACACCGATTAGCACGGATGTTCAAAATTTGCTGACGGAATACCAGTATGCCGGTAAAGGAAAGGTCGACATCGAGCACATCGATCCCGAGCGCAATCTTTCCCGGGCAAAGGAGTTGTTCGACAAATACAAAGTCGTTACTGACGAGGCTCTTTTGGTAGTTGATTACGAAGGACGCAGCAAGACGGTCAAGGCGTCAGAGATGGCCGACATCGACCAGAGCGGAATGGCCTTCGGTGAAGGCCCTCGCGTAGCTGCATTCAAAGGCGAACAGGCCATCACCAGCGCGATGATCGATCTTGTGGAGGGAAAAAAGAAGACTCTTGGCTACGTCCTCGGTCACAAGGAACCACCACTCACGGAAGGCAGCGCGATCTCCATCCTGAAGACATTCATTGAAAACGAAAACATTCAGTTCAAAGAACTGAATCTTCTCGATCTGGATGCGATTCCCGAAGACGTAAAAACCGTCATGATAATTGGGCCGCAATACGATTTGTCAGACCGCGAAATGAAAGTGCTGCGCAACTTCTGGGATAAACAGGGGCGGATTTTGCTTCTCCTCGATCCAACGGCGAAAACGCCGAAGGTAGATGGCTTTGTCAACGAGCTGGGCGTCAAAGTGAATGACGATAGACTGATGGTCTTTCTACGAACTGGGATCCAGGAGCTGGCACTGACAAGAGATGTACAAGCGCGCTTCCTCAGCGACAGCCCAATCACAAAACGACTAGCTGATGTGCGGGCGCTTTTTTTGGGCGGCACTTCTTCGCTCACGCTTGAGCCTGACCGCGTCCGTGCTGCCAACATCCGGCTTGAGCCGTTGATCCAGGCGGAAAAAGGTTATTTTGCCGAGACTGATTACAACACGGACGATCAAGTAAAACTCCAGGCTGATGCGAAACGGGACAGTAACACGTCACTAACAATAGGCGCAGCCATTGAAAAAGGTGGCAGCGCGGATGAGCGGGTGCAGGTGAACTCGTCGCGGCTGGTAGTCGTTAGCAATGCGACCTTCGTTCAAGACAATGCAATTACGCAAGATCAACAGGGACTCGATTTTATTTCTGGCAGTGTGAACTGGTTACTGAGCCGCGAGCAGCTGATCGGTATCGCACCAAAAGTTTCAAAACCTCTGACCTTCAGTCTGAATGGAGACGCGTTGGCTCGTCTGCGCTGGATCCTCCTCGTTTTCATGCCGTTGATCCCCGCAGTGATCGGAACGGTGGTTTGGTGGCAAAGGCGCGTGTAGCACGTACGATGGGACTGGAGCGTCGCGATAACATGCATCTTCGGACGAGCGCGGCCCTCGCCTCACGTTATCGAGGGCGCCGAAGGCTTCCCGCATTCTCTCGCTAAGATATGAATTGGAGAACTACTCTAATCCTTGCTGTCGTTGTGCTCGCTGGGTTCGCTTACCTCAGGTTCTTTGAGATGAAACAGCCGAGCACGGAGGAGGCGAGGCGGCAGGCGCAAAACGTGGTGAATTTCGATCGCAATAAGATCGACGGCATCGTTATTCAAAATGGCGATGAAAAGATAGAAATACGGCGCCACGACAACAAATGGCGGCTCGCAACGCCATTCAAGGATCAAGCAGATGGTGCCTTGGTCGAGAATTTGTTGTCGGATTTGGAGACCTGGCAGAAAGAGGGAACAATTCCGGCAAAAGATCTCGACGCCGACAAGAGCAAGCTGAATGAATACGGCCTAAACCGGCCAAAGCTTAAGCTAAAATTCATCGGCCCTGACAGGCCACCTGAAATCTTGTTTGGAAAAGATGCTGCGTTGGAAGGCAGGATGTATGTGCGCTTTGAGAATTCCAAGGAAACGTTTGTCGCCAAACAATCGGTCAAGAAAGACATCGACAAAAAAGCGGAGGAATTCCGCGACAAAAAATTAACGGATCTGACGACTGCGCAAGTGCGCCGCATCGCGGTAAAGACGCCTGCTGGCGAGATGGAGTTGGAGAAGAAGGGCGATCATTGGGACATCGTGAAACCACTCCGCGCGCGGGCGGATGACGAGAAAGTCGGCGACCTGATTGCGCAGATCACAACAGCGCGCATTCAACAATTTGTGGCCGACGATCACGGCGACCTGCGACCTTATGGGCTGGCGGAACCACGCGGGTCGATCACGTTATTCGGCCAGGAAGGGAAAAAAGACCAAAAGGTGGAGATCGCTGACTCGATTAAGGTCTTTGGCCAGGAGGACAAAGGTCAAATGCTGCAAATTGGCAGTGTGCCTGAGAAGGAGAAGGACCAGGTTTATGTGCGGTTTGCTCCTCGCGGGGCCGTTTACACATTGCCCAAGAAGATTGAAGAGGTCCTCAACACTAAGCCAGCCGATCTACGCGACTATCACTTGGTTCGAATTGACACAAACGTTCTCGATCGGATCACGATCGATGTTCCAGGTAAAGGTAAGGCTGTTCTTGCACGCAGCGACGGAAATTGGACAATCGCGAGCCGAAATAATGCGCCCGCAGATTCGGGCGCCATCCGCCGCTTAATTGATAGGTTGCAAAACGAGCGGGTGACAAAGTTCGTGGAAGACGTCGCTTCGAATCTGCCAAAATACGGCCTGGACAAACCGCGTCTGCAATTGACGTTCAGCTCGTTCGCGTCCGAGAACACCGCCGAGAGCAAAGCGGGTGAGCAGCCGTTTGCTACAATCACCTTTGGAAAGGAGGACGGAAATAATGTCTATGCGCGACTTACAGATGAGCCGTTTGTCGTGGCAGTGGGTCGTGGTTTGGCGGACCAAATCCCAACCGATCCTTTGCAATGGCAGGAGTTATCGATCTTTAAGTTTAAACCTGACGAAATTCATCGTCTGAGCATTACGACGGACAAAGAGTTGTCGCTGGAACGCGGCGAAAATAACCAGTGGCATTGGCTGAAAGGCAGTGGCGAGATCGATAGGACAAATCTACAATCGCTACTCAACACGTTGTCGAGCTTGCATGCACTGCGTTGGCTCGGAGCAACGAAGCCTCAAGACGGCTTCGAAAAGCCGCAGCTCACTCTTGCATTCACAACTTCGCCTGACAATAAGACATCACATAAGTTGATCATCGGCGCTCCGGCCAATGATGGAACATGGTGCGCGCATGTAGACGGCCGCGAAGGTACGTTTGTGATTAGCAATTCGGATTTGAATAACTTGCGGTTACCTCTTGTGGCTCAACCATCGCCAGCGCCAAGTCTGACGCCCAGCGTTACGCCCTGATCCACTCTGGTCATTCGGAGCGAGTCGAGGAATCCCGTAGCGTGAGCTTAAAGGGTCGGACACGAGATCCCTTCGACTTCGCTTCGCTCCGCTCAGCATAACGCGGGTGGTCATTTCTGTGCGGTGTAAATCGACGCGATGCCGCAACTCAACGGTTGAAGCGTCGCGTGCCGAAAGCCGCTCGCTTCGATTAGATTGAGCATTGCACGGGCGCTGGGAAATTCTTCGATGGAATCCCCGAGATAGTCGTAGGCGCTTTTCCTTCCAGTCAAAAAAGAGCCCAGCAATGGCAGGCAGCGATGCAAATAGAAACGATAGATGGTACGCACAATCGCGCTTGTTGGCAGTGAGAACTCGAGCACTAACAAATGGCCGTCTCGCCTAAGCACCCGCGACATCTCGGCAAGCGCGTCTCTCCAGTTCTCCATGTTACGCAAGCCGAAAGCGATGGTAACGCAATCAAATGAAGCATCGGGGAATGGCAGCTTCATGGCATCGGCAAGGATTGTTTGGCGCACCCCTTTCCTCTGCGCCAGTTCCAGCATTTCAGGCAGGAAATCCACGCCTGTGACTTGCGCTTCCGGCAGTTTCTTCTGCAGCGCAAGCGCCAAATCTCCTGTGCCAGTTGCAAGATCGACAATTTTGCCTGGACGCCAGCTTGCGACCGTGTTGGCAGCGCGCTTTCGCCAATAAAAATCGATCCCGCAGCTAAGCGTGTGATTAGCCAGATCGTACCGTCTGGCAATGGCGCCAAACATTTGCCGAACTCGTGTGGGCTGCGCTTCGATACCGGGTTTCGTCATTGGAAGGTGGATAAAACGTCAGCTCATGAATGTATGATAACTCACTTCTTGTTTACCACATGGAGGTAACTAATGCGTGAAAGCCACGTGTCAGAAATGTTAGGCATGAAGTTTGTTATAAAAAAGGATTGCGAATGTCGCAAACTCCGGCTATGTCACAAGCATGGATATATCTGTTAAAGCTTTAGAAGAAGCAGTTTCGATACGGCGACAAATTGATAATCTGGAAAGACGTCTTTCCTCAATCCTGAGAGGTGCACCAGCCAGACCCTCACCAGCCAGGCCCTCAGCAGCCAGACCCACAGCAGCCCCCGCACAGGCAGGGCGTTACTTTTCGCCTTCTACCCGAGCCAAGCTTTCAGCCGCGGCTAGGGCCCGCTGGGCGAAACTAAAAGGCGGGACGAAACCAGCCCCTGCAAAGAAAAAAGGCGCACTTACGGCTGCTGGTCGGAGGAAGCTCTCCGAGTTAATGAAGGCCCGCTGGGCAGCAAGAAGAAAGTCCGCAGGAACGAAAGCTGCGCCTTCGGCCAAGAAAGGCGGACTCACACCGGCCGGGCGGAGAAGGCTCTCGCAGTTGATGAAGGCTCGCTGGGCGGCGCGCAGGAAAGCGGCGCGCAGATAATCGATTAATACAATCGCGGCGGCTTGCCGATAGTTTTCGCTTCCAAAAAAGGTCGCTGGGGACGCCCAGACACTGCTCGCGAGAGGACTCGAACCTCCACGGGTTTCCCCATACGGTCCTGAGCCGTACGCGTCTGCCAATTCCGCCACGCGAGCAAAACCAGTGGTCCTTACAATGCGCGCGCGCCAGCCCCCTGCAAGGCCAAACCGGGGCAACGCAAAGGACGAAGACTAGATATTCGGAAGTCAGCCCGAACGTTTCTTCCGTGCGCGAACTTCCAATTGGTGCGCTTTGCGTACCTGGCCAAGCGAGCGTAAAAGGTCGGCATAATTGGATACGACAATCTCGTAATCCTTCAAAGGTTTATCCTTCACCTGTTCCCAAATCTTGAGCGAAGCCTGATAAAGCTCAACCGCTTTGGCGTAATCGCCTCGCGAATGATAGACGACCGCCAGATTGCATTTTGACTGCGCAATGTCAGCAAGCGGAAGCGGGTTTAAATTCTCGCGGATGGCCAGCGCGCGAAGATGTATTTCCTCGGCCTCAGTGAAACGGCGTTCATTCGTGTAAAACACGGCGAGGTTATTCAGCACCGACGCGACGTCGGGATGGTCCGGCCCGAGTTGTTTCTCGTAAATCTGCAATGCGCGCAGGTAGCACGGTTCTGCGGCCTTTTGTCGTCCCGACTTACGCAAAATCAGAGCAACATTGTTTAACATGGTGCCGAGATCCGAATAATGAATATCTTCGATTTCGGTACCCGCGGCGATTGCTTTCTGATAGAAATTAATTGCCTCTTCAGACTGCCCGAGACTATCGCATAGAAATGCAAGCCGCCTGGCTGAGCGGTAGATGGCACGTTGATCTGGTGGGTTTACCTTTTCCAGAATTGCATGGGCCTTGAGCAAATATCCTTTGGCCGCCGCGCGATCTCCCTTTTGATCGAGAAGCTGTCCTAGCTTCTCAAAGCTGGTCGCCAGCGGAAGTTCAGTACCGCGGAAGGCGCGCTTGGCAATTTCAAGCGCTGTTTCGGCAACACGAATTGCCTGGGGCAAACGGTTGGTAGCACGCAGAGTGTCGAGTTTGTCGTTGAGGATGGTCCAAAGCTTTTCTTCACCTTTCATTACTCATCACCAACCCTCGCTAATTTGAGTAACTAGTCGGGTGGCGAGGTCCTCCGTCGCAAGGGGTAAAGCCTGGCGCTCGTCACTAGTTACGTCGCCGCTCACAAAGAAGGTGGTCGTTCCGATCACATTATTCGGCGATACCAGTTGTTTGCCATCCCGTCCAGTCAGCGAGTAGTTAACGACTAATGCTAGGCTAAATTCGGTCGTGGCAAGTACGTTACCACGCACCGAGCGCCACGGTGCTCGCGTGATGCGAGATATTTCCCCCGTCATGGTAGCGTCTGCTTTATCGCCACTAGTAATCTGAAATGTCCCATCTTGTTGTAACTGCTTGATCACAGTGTCGGTAACCAACACTTCGATACGAGGAACAAGGGTGCGATTCTTAAAAGTGGGTACTGCGATGGTGTGAACATCGCGCAGATAATATGGCTTTACTGGACCGATGTGATAGCCAAGGCAACCACCCAGGGCGAAGCAGAATAGGGTGGCAAATAAGGCTTTCAAGGCGCCGGTGAGGCGGACGCTCCGGGAGAAGCCGATGCATCAGAAGTCGGCAACGTATCGGAGCTTGTGCCTGTGCCCGGCGGAGCCAATAAAGGGTCAGGCGCGGTGGTGGTATCGGGAGCAAGCGAAGCTGGCGGCGGAAGGGAACTATCGCTCTCCGACGCCGGCAACGGTGCTTCGTTATTTGCCGGGCCTGGTTTTGCCGACCCGCTTTCGGCGGTTCGCGCGCCGTGCGTACCACCCTTTTTCTTGCTGGCCTGTCCCTCAGGAAGCGCCGGCTGAAGCGCCGCATCTCCAAATTTTGCGCGTAGTTGATCAATCCGTTTCTTCGCCTCGTTGCTTTCCTGAGAACCTGGCTGCTGGCGAATCACTTCGTTGTAGTAGATAACCGCGGCGCGATAATATTTCTGTTTGTCGTAAAATTTTGCGACCTTGTATGAGTTGGCTGTTTGCTTGTGCTCGAGAATTTCGAGGTTAGCGCGCGCCTGGACTGCTTTCTCACTCTTGGGATAATGGAAGAGGAAATCTTCAAACGCAGTCTTGGCGTTTGTTGCTGCGGCGGCGTCCTTTGTGCCTAACCGCGCGGCGGTAAACCAAATGTAGCCGATCTGGTATTGCGCATCCACGGCAATAGGCTCGTTAGGAAACTTGTCCACAACAGCCTGGTATGCTTGAATGGCCGCATCGTTGGCACCTTGTTTCTCACGAGCAAGACCAATATCAAACTGCGCCCGCGCGGTATATTTTCCATAGGGCGCGGTCCGGACGACGTTGGCGAAAACAGTCACAGCGCGATCCAATGCTGAGGCAATCGGAATGCCAAGGAATTTCAACTTCTTTCCGTTAAGATAAATCTCGCCGACTCGGAATTGCGCCTCGATTGCTTCCTCAAAATGCGGACTGCCGGGATATTTTTCTACTAACTGGGAAAATGAATCCGCCGCCGCAAAGTAGTTGTGCTCTTGTTCCTGTAATTGAGCGGCACGATAAAGCGCATCGGCGGCCAGCTTGTCTTTGGGATGGCGTTTCACCAGACTTTTATAAGCTCTGATCGCGCGTTTAAAATTGCCTTCTTTTTCCGCAGTCTGTCCGATTTGAAACATCTCCGTAGCATCGCCGCTTATTTCTTCTTCCACGCCACCCGGGCCCACGTACTCCGGTTTTTTACCCGGCTTGAAGACAACAGAGGCCCTGCCGGATTCGGGCAAAAGAAACGCGGTAACCGCGAAAACCAGAAGCACACGAATAGCGATTTGCATGGGTGTGGCAGGGTAGTTGACTTATGCGCTCAGTCAAGTTTCGGAGGCCGCAAATGTACACGTGGAATGTTCACCACATTTGCAGAAGTGAAGCCTTTTCCAAGGACGGAAGACTGGCTAACGTTGCAATCTCGTTTTGAATCTAACCGATCAGCAGAAGATACGCATCGGCTCGTGCGCGTGGAGCTTTGAAGACTGGCGTGGCGTTTTCTATCCCACGGATTTGCCAGAGGCTCACTGGCTGGAATTCTATGCCAACTATTTCACAGCAGTTGAAGTGGATTCGACTTTTCATGCTGTTCCGCCGGAAAATAGCGTTCGGCGTTGGATCCAGATGACCCCCACTGACTTCCGTTTCACGTGTAAACTTCCCCGTCAGATCACACACACGTCCCGGCTGCACGATTGCACCGCCGAGGTAAATTCGTTTCTCCGCGCCATCGAACCGCTGGGAGCAAAACTGGGCGTTATCCTGATCCAGCTTCCGCCTTCCTTCGCGCCAAAGGATGGTAGGCTGGCGCTGCGCACTTTTCTCGGCCAACTGCCAAGGGATTTCCGCTTCGCCGTTGAATTTCGTCACGCCGGCTGGCATCGACCACAGTTCATCCGGCTTTTGGAAAAGCATCGCATCTGCTGGGTCTGGGCGGACACCACTCCACTTAACGAGCGAAATCTTGCACCTTTCGAATTTCTGCCGCGCACTTCCGATTTTCTCTATCTGCGTCTGCTTGGCGATTACACAACTAAATACGATGTCGATGGTGGGCACGTCCACCGTTACAAGAGGTTGCTATGGAAACGCGAAGCTGCACTCGAGAGCTGGTCGCTTAAGATTGAACGGCATCTTTCCGAAGTGCGCAATGTCTGGGCATTCGTTGGCAATCATTTCGAAGGGTTTGCTCCTGAAACCTGCCAGCGCGTCGCTCAACGTTTGGGGCTTGAGGCAGGCCTGCCTTCGGAAACGGAACGAGCCACCTCGGCGCAGGGGCGGGCGCAGCTCGATCTTCAGTTATAACGGTGGGTCGGCACAAACAGGGCGCATAATGCGCCGGTGCTTCTCGAAAATGCAGATCTGGCGAACCCCAAAGGCGGCCAATTTCTGCGCGAGCCTTGGGTAATTGTCGGCCAACTGCGCATACGAGTGCGCGTCGGAGGCAATCGTAAACGGAATCCCCTTCCCTATTGCCAGTTCAATGACCCGATCGCCTGGATAGAGTTCGTTCACCGGCTTGCGCCATCCAGCTGTGGAAAGTTCGATCGCGAGATTCCGCGCGCGAATAGAATCGAGCGTTTCGTTGACGATCGCTCCGATTTCCGCAGCGGGCCGATGACCATGGATCTTAATAAGGTCGATATGAGCAAGGCAATCGATTAACCCTGTTGCCGCCATTTCGCGAACGCGGCGCAAATAATCGGCGTAAATCGCATCGACATCACGGCCCTCGAATTGCTCAGCGCCATCTGGCACGCTGTCGAACATTTGATCGTCGCGATCAAGGAAGTGCACCGAGCCCAGGACAAAATCGAGTTTGTCCCAATGCTTCTCAATCCATTTTCGACCGGCCGCCGAGTGAATGGGATCGTTATCCAGTTCGATGCCAGCGCGGATTTTCAGATCGGGATTTCTCTCGCGCAAGTGATCGATTTCATCGAAGTCGATCCCGGCGTGATAACGATCGTGATCGGTAAAAGCGATATCGGTTAAACCAAATTTACGCGCCGAATCCGCCCAGGGCTGGAGCAACGCTGGCGTGTAACGCTGCACCCGATGTCCCTGCGGATGAGTGTGGTAGTCGGAAAAAAGCCGATACCTAATGACTGATGGCTCGTTGCCAGGCATCGGGGGCTTCTGTCTATCAACTATCAACTATCGACTATCAGCTATCGACTCGTTTCACGGCACAGCCAGGAATTTTTGCCGGACACGCAACTCCTGATACTGAGGGAAAAAGACCTCGGCGATAAAGACCTTGTTCGGCGTCAGATCGCGCGTCGCGATTGTTTCGTTATATTCAATCCGCTCCTGCGGATTAATCAAAATCGTGGCGGGTTTCTCCGCGATAGCGTGGTTGTCGGACCACTTTGTGAGGATATTTCCTTCGGAATTCATCAAATAAATTTCAATCCGTTGATTCGTCGGAAAATCGAGCGTCACAGGGCGCTTGGATACGTTTGCCAGCGTCAATTTTATCCCAAGCTGGCGCACTTCAGACAGCTTGA
>WNFY01005407.1_pt1 | contig 11547 bp, 8 predicted proteins | sample 5400091 | NCBI WGS metagenome assembly WNFY01 (sample SAMN13153364, study PRJNA577476) | soil metagenome | isolation source: 60 cm soil or saprolite under grassland replicate 1 | place: USA:California | collected 2016-06-15
AGAACGGCATGCACGTCGAAGCACGCATCGAGCCCCTCAACGGAAAACTTCCCAAGGTCACCTACCGCTGGGATCCTGAAACGGACATCCTGACTGTCGCCTGCAAAGGCGTCCCGAAAGGGAACGGGATGAACGGGACGGTGGACCTCGAGGGTGGGGACGGGTCGTTTGTCGTGATCGATGTGGCCGGCGGTGCCCTGCGTGGCGTCGATGTCGTGACGTGGCCCGATGACGTGCGCACGGTCGCTTCGCTTGTGCCCCCGGAAGCGTCGAAGCAGGGACACGTGACGTTCCCGCAGCGCCGTTCGCAACCTGACGTCGCCGCCGTGGAGCTCGACACGGCCCTGACGGTGGACAAGAACCAGGCGGAATCCGTCTTTCATATCCGCGTCGGCAGCAAGCGCGCTGCGACCGTGGTGCGCATCGCCGATCACATGCTGGTGGAGGTGGACAAACAATCCCGCATCGCCGGCCTCTGGTTGCTGGAGGTGCCACCCTTCCCCAACGTCGAAGCTACGGCGTAGTGGACGATCGATTCGAGCGTTACGTCACTGAGCTGTTCGCCGCTGAAGACCCGATTCTCGCCAAAATTCGCGCGCGTCACGCTGCTCTGAACCTGCCGGCCATCAATGTCTCGGCTGAGGAAGGCAAGCTGCTGTACGTCTTGCTGCACGCGATTCAGGCGAAGCGCGTGCTCGAGATCGGCGCGCTGGGCGGCTACAGCGGCGTGTGGCTGGCACGCGCGCTGCCCGCGGGGGGCGAGCTGACGACGATCGAAAAAGATCCGAAACACGCGAAAGTGGCGCGCGAAGCGTTCGACATGGCCAGGCTCCACGGCCGCGTGCGGCTCATCGAAGGCGCGGCGCTCGATGTCTTGCCCACCCTTCCGCCCGGCTTCGATGCGGTCTTCATCGACGCCGATAAAGAGCCGCTTCCCCAGTATTTCGATTGGGGCATGAAGCTGCTGCGGCGCGGCGGGCTGCTGTTGTGCGACAATGCGTTTTTCCACGGGGCGGCCATCGACCCGAACGACCACTCTCCGAACGCGCTCGGTGTCCGAGCGTTCAACGAGCTGGCGGCGCGTGATCGCCGGCTCGTTGCCACCATCATTCCGGTACGGGATGGGCTCGTCGTCGGCGTGAAAATGCGAGACCGTGCATGACCTGGTGGCAAGCGCTGGTCGACGCTGGTGCTGTTGCTGGGGGTTCTGCTCGGGGTTCGGGGTTAGGGGTTTGGGATCAGGGAGAAACCGCCACGTACGACACCACTGTCGTGGAGGGATCGGAGCTGCTCGTGCACCCGATTCCCGAACCCCCAATCCCTAACCCCGTGTCTTTTCTCAATGGCATCGAGCGGTGGAGCGTCGTCGCCTATGACGGCGTGGTGCAGGTCGTGAGTGCCTACATCGCCGCCGCGGTCCGCCGCCGCGACGCGGACGGGGTGCTCCACACGACCGGCGAGCGCGCGCGCGCGTTCGCGATTGCCCCGCTCGATCGCATGAGCGCGCCGCTGCGGCAGGCGTTGGAGCAGTCGGCCTCCGACCTGGAGCGGGTCGACGGTGACTTGGTCGAGCAGCCGGCGCGCTACCTCGAGCTGGTCGAGGCCACGGTCCGCCGCGCGCGCGCGCACCTGGAGCGCGAGCTGGCCGAGCAGTCTCTCAAGGATCTCGGAGCGGACGAGTGGCTGGTGCTGGACGGCCTGCTGTCTCGCTCGCCGGCGGTCGCCCGGCACCCCCGCGCCCTCGGCGTGATCAAGAGTCACGGCGCACAGTTTCTCGAGGGCAGAGGACTTGAGCGCGCGTTGACGCTCCCCGCGGGGCATCGGACTAGTGTGTTCGCAGTACGCGGCGGTCATACGCGCACCGAGGTCTACTCCTGGTATCTGCGATTGTGGCCATGGGAGGGCAACGATTTGCTGTTTGGACTGGTGCGGGTCGAAGCCCGCGCGCATCCGGAGACGGTCACGCGGGCAGCGGCGCTGAGCGCCTGGCTGTGGGCCGAGCGTGCGCCTCTGGCGACGCCCGCGACACGCTGGGACCGCCTGTTGTATCCTTTACATCACGTGGAGGAATACCTGAAGGCCCGCGCCCCCCGGGATTTGCAGCTTCATCGTGCCTCCCGGCTGCCCAGGACGGGAACGTGATAGCCCGCTCCGATCCACAATCCGCGCCCATTGGCCGGGTTGTCGCAACCGAGCTGAAACCCGCGACCCCACACCAATTCCACTTTTGGACAGCGACGGATACCACGATCGGAATTGGGGCGATCGTAAAGGTCCAAGGAGCCGGGAGTCAGGAGTCTGGGCGCGTTGTCTACGGCGTCGTAACGGAAGGATTCGCGTACTCCGATCTTGCCACGCCCTTACATGATGTTGTCGGTGCCGAGGGCGATCCGACTCGAGCGGCCGACGCTCCCACGGTGCGCCAGCAGATCCGCTACTGGACCGCCGCCGTGCTGCGCCAAACCCCGGAAGAGCCGCTCCAGCCGGTGCCCATCGGCCAGGTCTATCTGGCGGACGATGCGGATGTCGCGCTGGCGCTGCGCATGGATAGTTTTCTCCACTCCGCGACCCCGACGGCCATTCCCGTCGGCCTGTACACGTCTGCCGGTCGCGATTCGCCGGTCTATCTCGATGCCGACTTCTTGCTCGGCCCCGAGGCGGCGCATCTCAACATCTCCGGCGTCTCAGGGCTAGCGACCAAGACCAGCGCCGTCGAGTTCCTGCTCGCGTCGATCTTCGCGCACTTCCCGGCGCACAAAGGCCGCGTGGCCGCGGTGTGTTTCAACGTCAAGGGTCCCGACCTCTGCTTTCTCGATCAACCCGGCGATTTGAGCGACGAAGACCGGCATCGCTACGAGCGGCTTGGCGTCCCTGCCGAGCCGTTCCAGCGCGTGGAGCTCTACGCTCCGCTCAAGGCGGATGGCGTCAATCTCAATACGCTCCGGACGCATCCCGATCTCGTCGATGACGTCGAGCCGCTCACCTGGGGACTGCAGGAGGTCGTCGATTACGCCGAGGTGCTGCTCAACCGGGACGACATCGACGCCAAGGCTGACGCGTTTATTGATTTTCTGAGGGACAGGGTTTTAGGAAGAACGTTCGACGACGGATTCGGCACGACGCACCGCGTGCAGACCTTCGCTGACCTGGACCGGTTCTTCCGCGCGATCTTCGACGGCCTGGAAATCACGGCGGGCGGCCGCAGTGACACGTGGCGGACGCATCACATCGCCACGATGCGTAAAGTGCGCAACCGGCTGCTGAACATCTCGACCCGCTGCAAGGGACTCGTGACGGACGACGGGCCGTCCAGCGACCTCCCCTGGAACGGGTTCGAGGATCGCACCGTGTACGTGATCGACATCGCGAATGTCGATCCGCTCGGCCAGGATCTCGTCTTCGCGCGTGTCGTCTCGAAGCTGCGCGAGCAGCTCGAGCGGCGGGAGCTTGGTGTGGACGCGGTCGTGGTTTTCGTCGACGAGCTGAACAAGTATGCGCCGGGCGACGGACCGGAGACGTACGTCAAGAAGATGCTGCTCGACATCTCGGAGCGCGGCCGCTACCTCGGCCTGGTCCTGTTCGGCGCGGAGCAATTTCGGTCCCAGGTGCACCGCCGCGTGGTGGGCAATGCGGGGACGCAGCTGTTCGGCCGCATGGACATGGATGAGCTCGCGACGCCGGGCTACCAGGTGCTCACGCCGGCGACAAAAAGCAAACTGGCGACGCTGCCCATCGGCGAGCTGATGGTGCGTCATCCGCATTTCACGCAGCCGATCTTCGTGCGCTTTCCCAAGCCCCCGGTGCTGCGCGGCCGGGACGGCGTCGAGCGCTTTCCGCCCGCGGCCGATGTCCCGTTCGAAGAGGCGGTCGTGCGCCAGCTCGTGCGGCTCGACCGGCGCGTCCGGCCGAACCAGGTGAAGGATCTGATCGCGGACCGCGAGCCGGACGACGTGCGGCGCGCACTGGCCGCGGCGCGGCGCACTCGGCCCGACGATGTGCTGGCATACTTCCGGAAGGTGCTGGGTGCGCGCGTGGACTCTGACGCGAGTTTGGCGCGGGAGCGCCAGGCCGTCCCACCCCTCAACCCCATTGCGGACGAGCCCTATTGATATGAGACACCGCACCGCTGTGCCGCTGCTGCTGGTTGTGGTCGCTTGTGGTGGAGGTGGCCCCAAGATCGCGCTGCGCTACCACCCGCCGGCTGGCGCCGTCTATCACTTCGGCGTGGAGCAACGCGCGACCGTGAGCGCCGAGTCCGGCCCGCTGGCGAAGATGGGCCGTCAACAAATACTCATGCGGTTGTACTTCACGCAGACGGTCAAGGGACCGGTGAGTGGCGGAACCGAAGTCGACGTGCTGTTCGAGACGATCACGATGGAGATCCCTGGCATGCCCTCGAGCCTCGCGGGGGGCGCCTTGGCAGGCCTACAAGGGATGCGTGGGACCTTGGTGATCGACGAGCGGGGCGCCGTCCTGCAGAGTGACTTCGCTGGGGCTCCGGGCGTGTCGCCCGACATCGCCAAACGGATCGCCGCGGGCGTGAACTCGATGGCGTTCGGATTCCCGGAACAACGGGTCGGCAGGGGCGATTCGTGGACCTTCAAGTCCGAGCTGCCACTCGACCAAGTCCCAGGCCTCAGCGCCTCGAGCAGCGAGCTTGCGCGGACGACGTTGACCGTTCGCGAAATCCGCGTCGTGGGAGCCGATACCGCGGTGGTGTTGGACATCAAGACGGAGTTTCCAACGGAACCAATCCGCATCACAACCGCCACTGAATCCGGCACAATCAAGCTCGAGGGAGGCACGGCAGGCCATCAGGTGTTCTCGCTCTCGCGCGGCGCCGTGGTCGATGGCACGGTCAAAGGCACGATAAAAATGAACTTCAGTGGGTCAGGGCTCGGCCCGGCAGGGATGACCATGCAGACCGAGACCGAGAACTCGATCGCGCTCCTCCCGGACTGATGAGGCTGGCTCGCTGGTATGGGGTTCTCCTGTTTGCGGGAATTGCGGCCTGTAGCGGCAAGGCCGCGCTGCGCTATCGCCCGCGGCGCGACGCGGTCCACCACTATGTGGTGACGATCCGCTCGAGCAGAGAGGATGCGCCGATCGTGGCCGCAGTCGCTCGGACCGCTCAGGTGTGGACCATCTACTACACGCAGTTCGGGCGCTTCACCGACCCACGCGGCGCGGGGAGCGAAGTCTCGCTCCAAATCGATTCGGCACAGCTGCAACCGTCCGGAGCCGATCCCGATCTGTCCGCAATGAATGGCGCGACGATTCTGGCGTTCCTCGACGGCAGCGGACAGCTGCAGCGCACTGAGCCCGACACCTTTCCTCGTCTCACGCAGGGTATGGTTCTGCGGCTTCGGGCTATTGCCGCGGCCGTGGCCCCGTGGTTCCCCCAGGAGCCGGTCGAGCCCGGCGACGCCTGGACGGTGACGACACCCGCCCCCGTGGAGGTGTTGGAACTGAGCGGGCAGGATTCCTCGACGCTGCAACTGCACGCCACGCTCAACGCGCTGCAGAAATCGGTGAACGATCGGATCGCGGACGTCGGGATCGATGGTCAGCTCCCAACCGTCGAGACGCGCGTGACGACGAGCTTGGGCGCATTGGCGGCGCGATCGTCTGGGACCATGACCGGCCGCTACAGGTTTTCGCTGCCACGGGGTGTGATGATTTCCGAAGAGCTGTCCGTGAGACTGAGCCTAGTAACCGCCCACCCGATGGTGGGCCGAGACACGCTGTTGTCTCGGCTCGTGACTCAGACGACGATCCGGTTGCAATGAAGCTCGCCCACCTCGCCGACCTGCATCTGGGGTTCCGCCAGTTCGATCGGCAGACGGCGAAGGGCGCGAACCAGCGTGAGGTCGATGTCGCGGAAGTCTTCAAACGCGCGGTCGACGATCTCCTGGCGCAGAAGCCCGAGCTGATCGTCGTCGCCGGCGATCTGTTCCACTCGGTCCGCCCGACGAATGCCGCGATTCTGTACTGTTTTCGCCAGCTCCAGCGGCTGCGGACCGGCCTGCCGTCGACCCCGATCGTCGTGATCGCGGGCGAGCACGATACACCGCGCTCGAGCGAGACCGGCACGATCCTGCGGCTCTACGAAGCACTGGGCGTCGAGGTCGCGGTCGAGGACGCCCGGAGGATCGCATTTCCCGCACTCGATTGCGCGGTGCTTGCCGTGCCGCAGCAAGCCCTCCTCAAGGCCGATCGCCCCTCACTGCGGCCGGAGCCCGGCGGCCCGACGCTCAACATTCTCGTCACGCACGGCAAATACGGCGGTCTGGGCGAGGAGCGCGGGACGATCGAGTACGGTGGTGCCGAGTTGTCGCGAGAGCTCCTCGCGCCGGAAAAGTGGGATTACATCGCGTTGGGGCACTATCACACCGCCCAATCCGTGGCCACGAATGCCTGGTATTCGGGCAGTTTGGAATACCTCCCGCCGAATCCCTGGGGCCAGCTTGGCGATGAAGCCGCGCAGCGCGCCGGCGCCAAAGGAAAGAAGGAGCGCACCGGCAAAGGGTACGTGCTCGTCGATCTTCCCGCCGCGCGCGTCACGTTCCGTCCCATCGCGCCGGTGCGGCGGCATCTCGACTTGCCGCCGATTCAGGGCGCCGGCTTGAACGCGAAAGAGCTGGATGCCCAGATCGCCGAGCGAGTCGCGGCGGCGAAGATCGATGATCAGATCGTGCGACTGCTCGTCTGGGACGTCGAGCGCGCCACCGCGCGCGATCTCGATCACGCCGCGGTCCGCGGCTACAAAGCCCGCGCGCTGAACTTTCAGCTCGACCTGCGCCGTCCTGAATCCCAGCGGGCTGCCACGCAACCCGGTTCCGGCACACGCCGCCACACGCTCACCGAGACGGTCAAGGATTTTCTTGGCCGCCGGCCGCTCGATGCCGAGCTCAATCGCGAGACGTTCGTGACGCTGGGCGTCGAGTATCTCGAGTCTGCCGCCAGCGCGGACAGCGCGACATGAAGCTGCATCGGCTGCGGCTCGTCAATTTCCGCCAGCACGCCGACACCGAGATCGCGTTCGGAGACGGCATCACCGGCATCATCGGCCCTAACGGCTCAGGCAAGACGTCGTTGCTCGAAGCCATCGCCTGGGCGATCTACGGCAACGCGGCGGCGCGTGGCGACAAGGATTCCATCCGCAACCTGCGCGCCAAGGCCCGTGCGTCCGTGCGCGTGGAGCTGGAGTTCGGGCTGGGCAGCCACTCCTTCCGCGTGGAACGGGGACTGAACAACGCCGAGCTGTATCAGGACGGCGTCGTCGTCGCCAACTCGCTGAAAGAGGTCACGGGCCGGCTGCAGCGCGTGCTGGGCATGACGCACGCCGAGTTCTTCAACACGTATTTCACGGGCCAGAAAGAGCTGGCGGTGCTGGCGGACGCCACGCGCCCCGAGCGCGCCGCGTTTCTCTCGCGGGTGCTCCGGCACGAGCAGCTCACCATCGCGCAAGAACGGGTGCGCGAGCGTCGCAACGCGTTGGGGCACGAGGTGGACGGACTCGAGACGGGCCTTCCCCCGCAGGCCGAGCTCGAGAAGGAGCGCAAGACCGCCGAGGCGCGGCTGACGGAGGCGCGGAAGGCCGCGACGGCGGCGGCGACCGAGCGCACCAAAACGCAGCTGCTGCTGGCGGAGGAGGAGCCGCGGTGGCAGCAGTGGGTAGAGCGGCGCGAACGCACCTTCTCGCTGCACGGCGACCTGCGCGTGGCGGAGCAGGGGGTCGTGGTCGCGCGGCAGGAGTTCCAGCGCCTCGACAAGGAGCTGGCCGAGGCCCTGTCGGCGCGCGAGGAGCTGCGCAAGCTCGACTCGGACGTCGCGCCCATCTCCAAGCTCAAGGCGGAGCTGGCCGAGCTCGAGCGGCTGCACCGCGAGGACGCCGCGCGCCGCGAAGAGCAGGCGAAGGTCACCGAGCTGGCGCGCAATCTGAATGTCCTGGATCGCCGCATCGAAGAGCTGGCGGACGCGGAACCTGCGCTGGCGCGGGCGGCGCAGGACGCGGGCGCGCTGGCGGTGAAACTGGACAGCGCTGAGAAGCTGGTCGAGGAGCAACAAGCCGCATGGGTCCGTGAGAAGGAAGCGGCGGGCACCCGGCGTAAGGCCCTCCTGGAACAGTTCGAGGAAGTGAAGAAACACCGCGATGATATCGAGCGGCTCGGCCCCGAAGGCCAATGCCCCACGTGTCGACGGCCCCTTGGAGCGGAGCATGGTGCGGTCCTCGGCGAGCTCGAGGAGCAGCTGGAAGTGATCGTCCAGGACGGGAAATGGCTGAAGCAGCGCCTCGAGCAGCTGACCGAGCCTCCCCCCGCCGTGACCCAGGCGGAGGCCGCGCGCGATGTGCTGCGCGAAGAGGCGCGGCAGGCGAGCGAGCGCGAGGGTAATTTGCGGGCGCAAGCGAGTGAGCGGTCGCGGGCACAAAAGGAGCGGGCCGGCCTCGCCAAGCGGACCCAGGAGATCGAGCGGCGCGTGGCCGCGCGCGACGCTGGCTACAATGCCGACCGGCACAACGAGGTCCGCACGGAGCTGGCGCGCCTGGAGCCCGTGGCCCTGGCGGCGGCGGCGCTGGCGGCGCGCGCCGACCGCGCCGAGGCGTTGGTGGGTGAGGCGGAGCTCGCGGAGAAGGCACTCTCAGCGCGGGAGGAGCACGTCAGGCAGCTCGCGGATGCGGTGAAGGCGGAGGGGTTCTCGGAGCCGAAGTTCCAGGCGGCGCGCGAGCGGCACGACCGCGCGGCCCACGCGCTGCGCGCGGCCGAGCTGGCCGTGGCGGAGACGCGCGGCGAGCTCGTCGCGGCCGAGGGCGCGGTGCGCGAAACCGAGCGCCGCGCCACGGAACGGGCCGCTCGCGAGCGCACCATTGCCGAGCGCAAGATCGAGCTGCGGCTCCATAACGAGCTGGACCGCGCGTTCTCCGATTTGCGCGCGGAGCTGAATGCCGCCATGCGGCCGGAGATCAGTACGCTCGCGTCCGGCTTCCTGTCCGATCTCACCGACGGGCGCTACGACGAGGTCGATCTCGACGAAGACTACCGCGTGGTCGTCCTCGACGAAGGTGTGCCGAAGCCGGTGATCTCGGGCGGGGAAGAAGACGTGGCGAACCTCGTGCTGCGTCTGGCGATCTCGCAGATGATCGCCGAGCGGGCGGGCCAGCCGCTCTCTCTGCTCGTGCTCGACGAAATCTTCGGCTCGCTCGACGAATCGCGGCGCCAGCACGTGCTCGCGCTGCTGCGCCGCCTGGGCGACCGCTTTCCGCAGGTCATTCTCATCACGCACATCGAGCAAGTGCGCGACGGGCTCGACCGCGTCATTCGCGTGTCCTACGACGCCACTACCGGCGCGAGTGTCGTCCGCGACGACACCGCAACCCTGGGACCGCCCGATGCGAGCGTGGCTGCCTGACGCGCGGGTAACGGGCCCCGAGCCTGCCGTTGAGCGCGACATCGAGGGGCTGAATCGCGTCTTTGCGGAGGCATTCACCGACCGCTATCGCCGCGACGGTCTGATCGGCGTGCGCGTCCCGCAGCTCAATCCCCTGGTCTGGCGCTACGCGCTGCTCGATGCCGGGGAGGGCGCGATGGTCTGGCGCGACGAGCAGGGCGACATCGCGGCCTTCAACGTCGCGCATCAGGCGGGGGCCGAGGGCTGGATGGGTCCGCTGGCCGTGCGTCCCGACCGGCAGAGCACCGGCGTCGGCAAGACGATCGTGGGCACGGCCGCCGACTGGCTCATCGATCGCGGCGTCACCACGCTCGGGCTCGAGACGATGCCGCGCACCCCGGAGAACATCGGCTTTTACGCGCGGCTCGGCTTCATTCCCGGATTCCTGACGGTGACGCTGACGAATGAGATCACGACGCGAGGACACCCGGGGACACCGGCGTTGTTGTCCCGCCGTTCGGCCGATGAGAAGGAAGCGGCCATGGCGGCGGGCCGCCGTCTGGTCAACGATCTCGTCGCGGGCGTCGATTTCTCTCGCGAGGTCCTGCTCACGGCCGAGCTCGGACTCGGCGATACGTCGCTGGTCGAGGGCGATACGGGACTCGATGCGATGGCGGTGTGGCACTCGGCGCCGCTCGCCGACAGCCGCACCCGCGACGAAGTCCGCGTGCTGAAGCTTGCCGCCCGGAACGACGCCGCGTTCGACGCGGCGATCGCCGCCGTCGAAGCCGCCGCCGCGAAGTCGGGGATTCGCCGCATCGCGGTTCGCTGCCAGAGCCACTACGCGGAGGCGTTCCGCCGGCTCATCGCGCGCGGCTACCGCGTCCGCTGGACCGATCTGCGCATGACGTACGAAGGGTACCCCGAGCGACATGCCGCCCAGGGTGTGCTCTTCTCGAACTGGGAGATTTAGGCCTCGGTACGTAATGCGGGTCTTCTGTCCGCCGGTGCGCTTCATTCCGGTGACGGTGCCACTCGTTCGATGTCCATTGCGAGCTCTTCGATGAGCAATGCGCGTCCTTCACTCCGCGGCGCGCGTCCTCCGATCGCCAATGCGCATCTTTCGATTTCCGATTAGGGAGCTTTTCCACTCAGTGACAGCGGATTGTCACTCGGTGAGCGGGCACATCTACCCGGTAACCGAAGATTTTCCCTCCCTGCGCGAGCATTTTGTCTTAGCGAGCGACTATTTTCCCTCAGTGGACGAGGATTGGGCCTCAGCGAGCGAGCATTTTCCGTCAACGAGCGAGCATTTTGCCTCAGTGAGCGAGGATTCGGCCCCAGTGAGGGAGGATTGGGCCTCGGTGAGCGAGCATTTTGTTGCGGTGAGGGAGCATTAGGACTCGGTGAGCGAGCATTTGGCGTCAGTGAGAGAGCATTGCCCTTCAGAGAGGGAGCATTTTCCTTCAGTGAGCGAGGATTTTCCCTCAGTGAGCGAGCACTCTCCCTCAGTGAGCAAGCATTTGCGATTGGTAACCGGGCATTTCTCCTCGGTAACCGAGCATTTTGACGTAGTGACTGACGCTGCGGCACTCGTTTGCAACGCACCTGCTCGAAACGGGGTACGACATTCGTACGGTCCAGGAGCTTTTGGGCCACCGCAGCGTCGAGACGACAATGATCTACACCCACGTTCTCAGTCGCGGGGTTTGGGCGTGAAAAGCCCCGTCGACATGCTGTAATAAACCGTTTAGGCTGACCAGCCTAATTCATGACTCTCAGGTCAAAAGACCCGTTTATGCAACATAGAAGTGTTGGAGGGTTATTTTAGACAGGTATGTCCAATTCACGTTAGGCAGCGGACCAGAAACCTCCTCTACCTATGGACGACCATTACATCACCATCGGCGAACTGGCTCTTCTGGTCGGTCTATTCGTCGGCCCGTTCCTCCTCGCCGGCGCCTTGACTCAGTTCCTTTTGCTTCGCCAAGCTCGCCTTCGCGCCCCACTGCTGGTGTTTGTACTCGTAGTGGCCGCCGTCCTGACTGTGCTCCTCACCTGGGGTCTCATGTTCGTCGTGCCATCAATAAATGCGTTTGGGTACGGTGGCGCATTCATGTGGCCCGCTCTGATTGCTGTAGTGGTGGTAAGCACGTG
>WNFY01005769.1_pt1 | contig 11547 bp, 6 predicted proteins | sample 5400091 | NCBI WGS metagenome assembly WNFY01 (sample SAMN13153364, study PRJNA577476) | soil metagenome | isolation source: 60 cm soil or saprolite under grassland replicate 1 | place: USA:California | collected 2016-06-15
CAATGACATGAAAGCCCGCCTCAGCCAGAGGCAAGAAAACCTGGCTCCAGATTAATGTTGAAGAGATGAATCCGTGAATCAGAACCAGAGCCGGGGCGTTTTCATCGCCCGCTTCCTGATAATGAATTCGCACGCCACCAACGGTCGTGAACCAGGAATATTCAGGGTAATAGATAAAGTCGAGACTCTTCATCCAACTTACATCCTTTGGCCGAGTGAGCAGTTTCGTCGCCATGGCGCCAGCCACGACGCCTGCTACTCCCGCAAGTAAATAACGTTTTTTCATGACTAACGAATCTTAGCAATTGAGCCGCGTAGATGAAAGAGCGGCGTCTGCGGCTCTGCCATCTGAGGTGCGGAAGGCTTATGGCCTTCCGATCAAAGGCTGAGACGATTGCTGGGGCACTGCCCCTAATGCTATTCACTCGCGATCACCACCGTTGGATGAAGCGTCTTCCGACTTTCATCGTAGACTCCCATTGCAATCAACCGATCGTGGGAATCGCTCATGCGCACTGCCTGCGAACTCTGCCATTCTTTAGTCACAATACCGTCCACCTGCAAATCAATCCCGTGAATGGTTCGGCGGACATTGTCCGCACTAAGCGTAACCGCCGGCAGATGTGAAAGCGCGACATTGGAAGAAATGAGGATTTCGCCCAGCGAATCTGCTTGTGCCATTTCATTCAATTGATCGAGTGTGATCGCTTCCTCAATTTTGAATTGACCGGCGCGAGTGCGGCGCAACTGAGCAAGGTGCGCGCCCATTCCCATCTTTCGCCCGAAATCTTCAGCCAGCGAACGGACATAGGTTCCCGCCGAGCATACCACCTGCACAGGGAGGTCCCAGGTACCGTCATCGTTTTGCTTAAGCACTGCTTCATCGCCAGTCAGGGATTCGAACTTATTGACAGTAATGCGAACCGCTAGCCGTTCGATCTGTTCACCGCGGCGTGCCAACTCATAAAGTTTTTCTCCCGCGATCTTCCTGGCCGAATACATGGGCGGTGTCTGCTCAAACTCCCCTCGCAGCGAAGCCAGTGCCGGTTCTATGTCTTCTCTGTGAAATCTCTGCGTCCTCTGCGACTCTGCGTTGCCTTCATTCGCTGATTCCTCCAGGCGCCGTCCTGTCAAATCACCCGTATCGGTCGCGTAGCCCAGCCGAATTACAGCCTCGTATTCCTTTTCCGCCCTGGTCAGGAATTGGGCCAGTCGCGTTGCTCGCCCAACCAAAAGCACCAATACCCCAGTGGCAAATGGATCGAGAGTGCCAGTGTGCCCGACTCGCCGTGTCCCAATGATTTTCCGAACGCGCGCAACTACATCATGCGAAGTCATGCCTGAGGGCTTATCGATGATAAGGACGCCATCCATTTTGGCTATTGTAGATTTTTGATTGGCGATTGTCTTTCTGTGTTCCTCCGTGTCCTCTGTGGTTAAATACCATTTCATTACCACAGAGGTCACAGAGGAATACAAAACGAGGAAGACTAAACCATACAAAGCGAGAGGCGCGGAGGATGAAAACGCTCGCATCGATCCTGCGAAAGCTCGTGAGCGCGTTTTTCAACGCGCCGCGAAGCTGCTCGCTGCCAAGCCACGCTCGGTCGCTGAATTGCGCGAACGTCTTTTCGAAGGACGCGGCGCTACAAAGGCTGTGGTCGAATCAGTCATCCAGCGACTGTGCGAATACGGTTATCTCGACGACGCGAGGTTTGCCCACAGTTATGTGTCCCTCCGGATCCAACAACGACCAATCGGCAGACAACGGTTGCAGCGTGACCTGTGGCTGAAGAAGGTTGACAAGAAAACTGCGGATGAAGCGCTCGATCTCGTTTTCGAAACCACGCCGGAAGAAGAAATGATCGATCGCGCAATCGCGAAGCGAATCCGACTGCGCGGCAAGCCTCGGACGCGCGCCGAAGCGAAAAAGCTTTTCGACCATTTACTACGACAGGGATTTGCTTTTGAGTTAGTGAGCGAGAAAGTTCGCGCGGTTTCGAAGAGTAGTGATGTTGATGAATTAACGAGTGATTCTTAGAACTTGGCGGCTCTGCCGCCGCCCAGTGCGGTGAGGCTCGGCCTCACCGGGAGACCATTTCCAAATCGACGCGTCGAGGCTGAGCCTCGACGACGGAAAATAGAAGAGCGGCCTGCCGGAAAGGCAAAGCCTTTCCGCACTGTGCTGCGGCCAAGCCGCAGAAAGCTGTGCGAGCGGAGTGTGATCATCGAGATGCAATCTTGTTGACTCATCTAGATTCACCTGCCTTTGTTCTGCATGCTAAACTCACAATAGTCCGTTGGTAGTGGTTCGTCGTCAGTTGTGAAACTTCTTGACCACTAACCACTGACCACTGACCACTGACCATGAACGGCAACGAGATTCGCGAAAAGTTCCTTCAGTATTTCGAGCGGCACGGCCATACACGTGTGCGTTCCAGCCCGCTTCTGCCGGCCAACGATCCGACGTTGCTGTTCACCAACGCCGGCATGAACCAGTTCAAGGACGTATTTCTTGGAGTCGAGAAGCGGGATTACCGGCGCGCCTGCTCGTCGCAGAAGTGTATACGCGCCGGCGGCAAGCACAACGACCTGGACGAGGTCGGAAAGACGGCGAGGCATCAGACGTTTTTCGAGATGCTGGGGAATTTTTCGTTCGGCGACTACTTCAAAGAGGATGCGATAAAGTTTGCCTGGGATTTGCTGATCAATGAATTCAAGCTCGATCCGGCACGCATGTGGTTTACGGTCTTCGAAGGCGATGATGAGGTAGGCCCGGACGAAGATGCTGAGCGGTTCTGGGAAAAAGTCGGCGCGCCACCTGAAAGAATTCTTCGTTTCGGCCGGAAGGATAATTTCTGGCAGATGGGCGAGACCGGACCCTGCGGCCCGTGCAGCGAAATTCATTACTACATGGGCGACGACGCGAGCGACGCGGAAAACTGCGTCGCGAATGTAAACGGTCCGGGCGACACGATCACTGAGCTTTGGAATCTCGTGTTCATGCAATTCGATCGCAGCGAAGTCGAACCGGGCAAGTATGTCTTAGCGCCGCTACCTGCACCTTCGGTCGATACGGGCATGGGCCTGGAGCGGCTCGCCGTGGTGTTGCAAGGCGTGAAGTCGAACTATGAAACAGATCTGCTGAAGGACCTCGTTGAGTTCACCGCGAAGCTTGCAAACCGGCGTTACGAATCAGAAACACAGGCGGGTTTTGCCATGCGCGTCATCGCCGATCACGCGCGCGCAACGGCGTTCTCAATCGCCGACGGGATTCTGCCCAGCAACGAAGGGCGGAATTACGTGCTGCGAAAGATCATGCGGCGCGCTATCTATCAGGGACGGCACGCGCTGGGCTTTGAGGATTTATTTTTCTACAAAGTGACTAACTTCGTAGTCGATCAAATGGGTGATGCCTATCCGGAACTGGTAATCCATCGAGAGTTCATTGAGAAGATGGTGAAGTTGGAAGAAGAGCGGTTTGGATCGACGCTAACCGTTGGGTTGCAAAAGCTCGATCAGTTGATCGAAAAGAGCAGGCGAGAATCGGGTGAAGTCCTGGTGCCCAGCCCTGAGCTTGCAAAGCTTTACGATACTTTTGGTACGCCTATTGACCTGATGTTCGTGATTTTGTCACAGGGAAGACATGACATCATCTCTCCAATTTATGACGAAGGCTTCCCAACTAATCAGTACTTCGTCCACAAGATCGAGTCCATGACAGAAGAGGATTTCAGGAAGGGAATGGAGCGGTCTGTAGCTCGATTACAGAAAGGCACGACCGAAGCTCAGAAGACTGAGGACAAGAAGGAAAAGACCGCTTATATAGCTCTATCTCGCCGCTGGAACACAAAATCGGACTTCAAAGGCTACGAGACAACACGAGTCGATGGCGCGAAGGTCATCGCGCTCATAAAAGCGGACACTGAAATTCAATCGCTTAACGAGGGCAATGAAGGTGAAGTCATTCTGGATCGAACTCCCTTCTACGCCGAAAGCGGCGGACAGGTTGGTGATGTTGGCAAAATAATTGAGCCCTCCCTCACGGTCGGGCTACCGCCCCTCATTGCAACGGTGACTGATACCTACTCGCCCGTGCAGGGTCTGATTGTTCACAAAGTCAAAGTCGAGAAGGGGACTTTGAAAGTCGGCGATACTGTCACGGCTGAAGTGAATGTCGAAAAGCGCGATGCCACCCGACGCAATCACACCGCCACCCATCTGGTTCATGCGGCGCTGCGAGAAGTCCTCGGGGGGCATGTGAAGCAGGCTGGCTCAGTCGTAGCGCCGAATTACCTGCGATTCGATTTCACGCACTATCAGCCAATGACTGAAGAGGAAGTCAAAGAAGTCGAGCGCCTGGTCAACGAACAAATACTCCGTAATGTGAAAGTCGAAACGGACATCATGCCCGTGGAAGACGCCATTCGCGCGGGCGCGATGGCCCTGTTTGGTGAGAAGTATTCCGGCATGATGCGAGTGCTAACGGTTCCCGGTTTTTCTAAAGAGCTTTGCGGCGGCACCCACGTGCGCGCCACCGGCGACATCGGTGTCTTCAAGATAACCAGCGATGAATCGATCGCTTCCGGCGTGCGACGAATTCGCGCCGTTACGGGTCTGGACGCTTACCAGCGCTTTCGCGAAGATGAAGAAATCATCGAAGAGGTCTCGAGCAACCTGAGAACTTCGCGCACTGAATTGCCGGTGGTGATAGGCCGTCTTCAGGATGAACTCAAGAAGGCGCGGCGCGAAGCTGAAGAACTGCGTTTAAAGATCGCCAGCGGCGCTGTTGGGAGCGCAGCATCGAATGGCGCTGAAGCTCGCGAGGTCGCGGGGGTGCGCGTCCTGGCGCGCGAAGCCAGCGGTCTCGACGCGGCGGGTATGCGCCAGCTTTCCGATACTCTGCTGGCGCGGATCAAATCAGGTGTCGTCGTACTCGGTCGCAGCAATGACGGCAAGGCGTCGTTGATTGTGCGCACGTCACAGGATCTCACGAAGAGAGTCCCGGCCGGGCTAATCATTAAAGAGCTGGCACCGATCATTGGCGGAAAGGGTGGAGGCAAAGCCGACATGGCTGAAGGCGGCGGCAACCAGCCAGAGAAACTCAACGAAGCTCTCCAGGCTAGTTATGGCGTGATTGAGCGGATGCTGAGTTAGTGGGGCACTCGGCAGCGGTCGGCTAGTTCGGAGCACTAGCCCGACCGTCAGGGAGGGCGCTGAACTCCGGGGCACTAGCCCGACCGTCAGGGAGGGCTTCTATTGAATCGCCAAAATGGAGCCCTCCCTGACGGTCGGGCTACTGCCCCGAACTACCGCTCGCTATCGCTCCTGGGTCTGTACTCGTTGCCTTCGATACATTTCGCTCGTAGAATCTCGAACAGCCAAATCTCCTAACCCGCGGAGGGCGCCTCATGAGCGACGAAATCAGCTATCTCGATTTCGAAATGACGGTTGAAAAGGCCGGCAAGGATAAATACCTCATCCGCGCCGAATCCGCCGATCAGACGGCTGAAGTGAGCTTTACCAATCCATTCAATGAAGACAAGCGGGCCATCATTAACGCCACGCTGACAAAAGCAGCCTTGCGCCGCACCGCCAAAACACGCGGCTCGAGTGCGCCCGAAGTTCAGCAGATGAAAAAGTTCGGCGCGGTTTTATTCGAGCATGCCATTAGGGGTCCGGTGCGCGATTTCTATGATAAATGCCAGAGTCAGGCCGACAACGACCGCAAAGGCATCCGTTGGCGACTTGCACTCGATCGATCGGTAGATGATTTGCCGTGGGAGTTCCTGTGCCTCCGAGATCAGTTTCTGGCTTTGAATCCCCGCAGTCCCATAGTTCGCTACATAAAGCCAGACACATGGATCGCGCCGCTCGCATCGGAACACCCGCTGCGATTATTGGTAGTCATCGCCAGCCCCGGCGATGAAGTGCCGCTTGACACGGATGCGGAAAAGGAACGCATTACGGCGGCATTGAAACCGCTAACGGATAAAGGGCAGGTCCGCGTTAGCTACATCGAGGGGCCAAACACCTGGGAACAACTCATCAACAAGCTCCTGCGAAATGACACGCACATTCTGCATTTCATCGGGCACGGCGCGTTTGATCAGAAGAATAGTAACGGCGTGCTCGTCATGGAAGACATCGACGGCAAGGCGATGCGTATTGACAGCGAGCGCCTGAGTGTTTTGGTGCAGGGCAAGTCACGTCTGCGTCTGATTGTGCTGAACTCATGTCTGGGCACGATGGGTGATGAGGTCCAGCCCTTTTCCAGCGTTGCGGCCGGCATGGTGCGATCCGGGATACCTGCGGTAATCGCAATGCAGTTTGAGATAAGCGACGAAGCTGCCCGCGACATCGCTGAGACGTTTTATACTTCGCTCGCGCTGAACATGCCGGTGGATGCTGCTTTGACCGAAGCACGTCGCAAAATCTATCTCACATATGAAAATAGTCTGGAGTGGGCCACCCCGATTCTTTATATGCAGGTACCTGACGGTCAACTATTTCAATTCACGATTAAAGAGACGACCCTGCCCCCCGACATGCCACCGCCAACAATCCGCGGCGCCATGCCCGCAGTGGCCATGCTCGTGCGAACGGATACCCGAGCAGAAATTCCACTAAATCTGGAATTGATAAAGCTGGGACGAGGCTCGGACAATGACGTCAATCTGCCGGATCTAACCATATCGCGAAAGCACGCCATTCTCACGCGCACCGGATCAACCTACATGATTCAGGACATCGCCGGCTCAAGTGGCACCCGGGTCAATGGTTTGCAAGTTACAGCGCGGCGGTTGAAAACCAACGACGTCGTGCGACTCGGGACTGTCGAATTCAAGTTTGTCTCTTTGATGGCGGCACCCGCCCGGGCCGAAACCACTCAGGCGCCGAGATCGAATGAAACGCCAGCCACTCCGCCCGCAGGTGCGGATTCGGAGACACTTGTCCGGGCACCAGCAATTCAGCCAACACCACAGCCGTCAGGCGGAGGACTGAGATCCTGGTACGAAAAAGCAAATAAATGGTTTGCCTCTCCGGTACCCGTGGCGCACCGATCGCCTCAGGCACCTGTTAGCCAACCGGCGCAGCCGTCGGCGCCAAATCCTGTTAGCCAACCGGCAGAGCGCCCCCTGACTAGTGATTTTGAATCGCGCCTCTATGAGATCGGGAAACTGGACGCAAAAGAGATGGCCGAAGCTGTTCGCCAGTACTTCTACAACAACGGATACGAAAGCCAGATGATTCAGCAGAACGATACCTGGATCGTCCAGGGCAGAAAGGTTGGCTTGCTGAACTGGATCAAGATGAGTCAGGCGGGGACGGTCATCATCGATCCGATCGGTAACAACGTTCGGTTATTGATTGGTGGAGGTGGCTGGTTGGAGCGCGGCGCCGCTTGGGCCAGCAGCCTGTATTTAAAACCCGAGTGGGTTAATAACGCCCTCGGCGTGGCTCAGCAAAAACAGTTACTGGATAGCCTGTGGCAAATGTCAGAAAGCTTTGTCACGTCACACGGTGGAAAACGTATCGAGTAAGAGCTTTGGCGTGACATCGTGAGAATCTCCGCTTTAGGACGTTTCCTTCTCCCGTTAGAAGGGAGCATTCACGAACCTTATGTCTTCCGCGATTGGGTCAGTTCAGAATTCGACCTTTAGGTGGCGCCTGTAATCAGCAACCTAAAGGTGAACTCTGAACCCTATTACATATCTTTACTCGCTCCTATATTCCGAAGGGTAATAAAATGACTCGCCACGTCGGATGAACGCAGCAAGTTTCAGCCAGACGACTCGCTCTTCCTCGATATCCTTCGGCATCTTGAGATCAAACCGCCGCAGCACTTGTCCGCGATAATAATCGAATGCGGTGCGAAGCGCGTTACCGACCGAGCGCGCTGCTCCGACCGCGGCCCGGTAAGTCGCAAAGCCGACAATGAGGGCAAGCAGCATCGCCAGGAATAACCACTCCGGATGGATAGGTGAGAATGGTGGAGTCAGAGCTGATGGTGGCGTCAAAGGCTTGAGCCAACCGGCGATCACGCCTACGCCCACGACCAGACATTCGATTGCAAACAGATAATTCAGCAGAGAAAGATTCAGCAAGCCGTTCATAGTGCCAAAAGTTGCCGTCAGTGATTGCAGTTTCTCCGGCTCGATCTCCGCGGACAGCCTTGGCCAAAAAACCGCAGTGTCCATGCTGTAACGTTCGAAAGGATACTCTTCGGCAAGAGCCAGCGTGTTCGCCAGATCGGTCGCGCCGACACGTTCCACGTCGACCGGCAACTCGCGAACGATTGTGTTTTGTTCGAACTTTTCGTGCAGCGCTTGAATCTCAGCCTTTAACTGCTCAGCTAACTGCGCGCGTTCCGGTTCCGGCACCAATTCGGCGTGCTCCTGATTATTCACTCTTTTCAAGCGCACTCCTTGAGACACGAGGAAAAGATACTCGCGCCGCTTCGCCGGCAACGACGCGTAGAACTCTCGGCTGCGTTTCTGATTGCGGTTTAGCCACGGCCGAAACAACGCGTTCGTGATTGGCAGCGTTCCCTGATAGAGACGCAGGACCATGCCGGCTAACGACGACAAGATCACTCCGACAAGAAGCGGCACGATGATGAACCAGAAGAAACTCGCATTCAGGATTTGTAAAATCAGGTCGGCCACGCCAGGTGCATGACCGACTTCGACATTGAAAAGCTTAGGCGCCTCGCGGCCTAATACCTGACGGATGAGGAATGCTTGCAGCAACACAAATCCGACAGCCGGCAGGAAGTACCAGTAGAAGAACGAGGCATTCAAAGGGTTCTTCAGCCAGTCCTTAACCAAGCCGCCGGTCTCATTGAATATGCTTGTGGAGATGCCGAACATTTTAGCTTCCGGTGCCGGCAGATCCAGGCGCCGGGGGGGGTGGTCGATTGAATGTCTTTGACGAAGACAAAAGGATCGAGCCGTAGTCTTTCAGGTTGACGTATTTGCCACCGAGATCATCGAGCTTCGCGGATGAAATCGCCAGCGCGCCGCGGCTTACTCCTTCAAACAGGATTCCCACCGGCATGCCGTTCACGGTGACTATCACCAAACCGTCCGGACTGTTGCGTGCGAGTGCCTGGGCGGCCCTGGTTTCCATGCTGTCCCGCTCAATCACATTTGCCTTCGTCAGGCCTTTGCGTCCGCCTAACCGAACTTCGGCTGCAGTAGCCATTTTCTCCAGAGATAGATATAAGTCGCTGAATCGTGTGATGCCCCACGAGCCATCGTCCATTTGCACCAACAGATGCCACCAGGGCTGTCCACCTTCGCCCCGCAGCGCCGCAATTGCCTGCCCGACGGTAGCTTGCCCCGCGACCGCGATAAACCTATTCTTGGCGCTTTGAAGTGCTTCGTCGGAGATTGGCATGTCGCTCCGTTACGAACCGGGGATCGGAATACGAGTTGAAGCTATCACTTGGCTTAGCTGCCGCTGGTTGAATCGTTGGGCTTGACGGCAGCTTCGGAGCGCCAACTTAGCGCCTTCCACAGGGATTGTAAAGAGCGCGATAAATCCGGTTACTAATGCAGTTTCGGCAATCGTATTTGCTGGGGCGCCCTCGCCGGCACCGCCTCGCAGGCAGCTTTAACCTCTCAACAATACCCACTTCTTGATGCCATTGGTCAGTGCTGATGCTGGGAACGCGGACGTCTCGCCCGCACAGCGTCGCAGACGCTCAGTTTTTTGAGAGCGAAGTAGCAGGTTTTCACCTCAAGAACCAACTCGGTTATGCAATTTTCTTTACATCGACTAATTTTCGCGCTTCGCGCTCATTGCGGACGAGGACGTCCGCGTTCCCAGTGAATCGGTGCCTTTCGGTTCTAAAGTGCATCAGTACTGCAAATCGCTCTTCCGGCCTGAGCCCACTGCTCACTGCTCACTGCTCACCGCCCACTGCTCACTTCTGGTGTTCGCACGTGTTCAGCTCGAAAGCCGACGCCGAGCAGCCGCGCCGGAATGCGCCGCAGGAATGGCCAGCGCTTTATTAGCTTCACTGGCCATGGCAGCCGAACTTGTTCGTTGCTTCCCAGGATACGCTGGATAAGTCGATCCTGAATGAAAACCTGCACGCCTTGCGTGACGCGCGTCGGGAACTCACGCCGCCATTGAACTCTCTCAAGATCAACCATTGTGGCGGTGCCACGCGATAGACGGTCGGCGAGAATGTTTGCCGCCGCGACGGCATCCTGGATCGCGAGGTTGATCCCGACACCCCCAATCGGTGACATTGCGTGGGCCGCGTCGCCAATGCACAGAAGCCCCGGCCGATACCACTTTTGCAAGCGGTCAACCAACACCGTCAACAGCTTTATCGGCTCCCAGGCTTTCAACTCATCAACCCGATCGCGCAAGAAGGGTGTTACAGATACGATGTCATCGCGGAAAGCTTCAAGTCCTTTTTGTTTGATCTGCTCAAAATCGCCTTTGCGAATCAAATATGCGCACTGCCAGTAATCGCCACGATTGAGCATTACCATCATCCTGCCCTTGACTATCCGGCCGAGGGTTTGTTCGCCATCACTCGGTTGCCGCGACACGCGGAACCAAAGTACATCCATCGGCGCTCCGAAGTTATCTACCTTCAATTCAGCCTTCTCGCGCACAACCGAGTGACGTCCGTCCGCACCTATGATCAAGTCCGCGCGAATCTCAAACGGACCATTAGGGGTCTTTGCCCGAACGCCGACAACGCGTCCCTCTTCTTGTAAGAGATCGATTACTTCGCCTTGCATCTCAAGTTTGAAAGTTGGATAGCGCTTGGCATGGCTGGCGAGAAAATCCAAAAAGTCCCATTGCGGCATGAGCGCGAGAAAGCGACAGTGAGTTGGCAAGTGCGAGAAGTCAACCAGAGATACGTATTCGTCGCCAATTTGGCCTCCAAGTTCGCGGACTTCCTGGTGTGGCCGCCTGAGAAAGTCTTGCAGGATGCCCAGCTCATGCATCACCTCGAGCGTGGAAGGATGAATCGTATCGCCGCGAAAGTCGCGCAGAAAATCCGCGTGCTTCTCCAGCACTACGACCGAAACGCCGGCGCGAGCGAGCAAAAAGCCCAGCATCATTCCCGCCGGGCCACCGCCGGCAATGCAGCAGCGAATGCGGATATGCGAGCGGACATTAGGATTCACAATTTTTATGCGATTGGATTCAAATTCGTGTTCGTTTTGAACAGGAAATTTGAGTATAGCATTACCGGAATTGCCGCTCATTAACCGACGGAAGAGAGATCGCCCTGGCTACGATCAATGAAATAGGCTGCGACGCAGCCGGCATAGTGTTAGCCCCTGGCGAGGCTCGGCGAGCCTGGGGAACGCATAGAAAACATCAACCCTCCTGAATTAGGAATCGAAGCCTGCGAAGCTGGCGACAGAAGCTCGACTCCATATGTGCGCTTCGTTGAAGTTGATTTTATGCGCGCGGAGTAAAGCTCTGAACTCTTCCTCGAATGATTTGTGACTATGGTGCTTTTCCTGATTCCGAACGTATTGACGAACGCGATCAATTTGCGACTCGCTA
>WNFY01035306.1_pt1 | contig 11547 bp, 15 predicted proteins | sample 5400091 | NCBI WGS metagenome assembly WNFY01 (sample SAMN13153364, study PRJNA577476) | soil metagenome | isolation source: 60 cm soil or saprolite under grassland replicate 1 | place: USA:California | collected 2016-06-15
AATCCCTTCGTAGGAGAGGCTGCAAGGCCTATCAAATAGGCAACCGTCTTATCCCACTATCGTTTATCAGAACCGAAACAGCATTGTCCAGCCTAGACTCGATCCTCAAGAACTCTCTGAGCCAAGCCAGCCCTCACACCAAAGAGGTGTACAGTCAGAATCCCCTAACCGCCAACGAGGTCATCGAACTCGCCAATAGTCGAGTCCTCACAGTCGCAGCCACGGTAAGACCAGACAGCAGACCCCACCTCTCACCCACAGACCTCATAGTTGTTGACGGAGTCTTCTATCTCGGGCTCGACATGGCAATGGCCCGTTACCGGAACCTCAGACAGAATCCCGCTGTGACCGTAATGCTGGCCGACGGCTGGAAGCGTCAGGCGATCCTCGAAGGAAAGGCAGAGTTTCTCGACATGAAGAGCGAGACAGCCAGGGGAGTATCGGAGGCTCAGAAGAAAAAATATGGCTGGGTAACAGATTCGCTGGCAGAGTTCAAACCCTCGAAAGCGTTCACCTGGAAGGCAAAATAGTGCAGCTGTTATTTTTGGAAAAAAAATCGTTCAGAATAAGCCCTAATCCGGAATCCGGGAGGGGGGTCCCACTGGGAACCTTATTCACGCTTGAAGGGCCCTCCACAGCATTTACTGAAAACGGCCGATAAGCCCGTTCTGCCCGATAAACCGGAGTTCTCGCCCAAAACCGTTTCAGACAGGGAAAGGACCCCTCCTAGAATTTAGAAATAAAAAAATTCCCGCGACACAAAGGTGCTCTTTGGAGAAACCTCTACTCGGGAAAATCCGTCCATAGACCGAGACCGGATATCAGATCTGGGAAGCCCAATCGTCACTGCCGCGCTTCAATCACCATTTCCGCACGCCGCGATGGTGTGAGGCGTTAAAATAGCGGCCAACCATTTCTAGATCTCATGGTCATGAACAAGACAGAAGAGGAATGGAAGAAAGAGCTAGACCCAGAACAGTACAAGATACTGAGGAAGAAGGCGACAGAACCCGCCTTCACCGGCAAACTACTACACAACAAGGAAAAAGGAGTCTACACATGCGCAGGCTGCGGAACAGAACTCTTCTCCTCAGACGCCAAATACGACAGCGGCAGCGGATGGCCAAGCTTCTGGACCACGCTGGCGAAGGACAAGATAGTCGAGATACCCGACCGCACCGTGGGAATGGATAGAATCGAAATCATCTGCAAAAACTGTGGAGGCCACCTGGGACATCTCTTCGACGACGGACCCCAGCCCACCGGAATGCGCTACTGCGTAAACTCGCTATCACTCGGCTTCAAGAAGAAGGACAGCAAATAACCGACCTTTCAGCTCGACTATCCTAGAATCTGAAAAGGCCGTTAACGGCCCGGTCTATTGTCCGCTACTCGACCCAGTCTCGCTACTCTGGTCAGAGTGGCTCTCTCCAAATACCGCCTCGGACAATCCCGAATAGGTTTCGTTGGACGTGCTGAAGAGAGAACTGTCGGACGGTAGCTGCCAAGACGGTTGCGACGTTTCTGGAGCGGCCTCCGGCTTGATCTCTTGTTTTGTCTCAGGTCGCGTATCAGAACCCAACTCCGCAGGCTTCTGCTTCCTTCCAGCTTTGACGTAGACAATTACTATTTTGTAGGTCTCGCTACAGCTCTTGCATCGTCCAACTTGGACAGTCCTTTTCAGCTTCAGAGTATGGTTCTTGCAGACAGGGCAATCGGCAAAACGGCTTCTCGAGACAGCCTCCTCAGTCTTCACAGTCTTCAATGCTGCCCTGCCGCTTGTACTGGAGCGCTAAGGAATAGTCGTTCTGTAACCAGCAGATCGGCAGAATCGACCTAGAAGGATACTTTCGGCTGGCGGATCTCGTCGTCAAGATGCTTGTATTTCCACACCGCCATCGAGGCAAGCCATGATGCCACGAAAATGCCGATGATCCCATAGCCGATCGTCTCAAAGTCAAGCCCAGCAAGCCAGCCCCAGAACGGGCCCTGAAGATTCAGCTCTCCAGACAGCACCTGCAGAAGCTCAACACCGCCAATGACAAACGCTACCAAGACAGAGATCACAGTAATCGTCAGATTATAGTAGATCTTCCGGAGCGGCTTCACAAAAGCCCAACCGTACGCTACACACATAGTCACACCGTCAGTAGTATCGACGAGGACCATCCCGAGAGTAAACATCACCGGCAGAATTAGAACCGTCCAGACGCCTGTCGACGCAACTCCAAAACTCACAGCGAGTGCGAAGAATAGAATCTCGCTCGCAGTGTCAAACCCCAGCCCGAACAGCAACCCGATCGGGTAGATCTGCCATGGCCGCTGGACTATCCGGAAGAGCCCCTTGAAGTAACGGTTGAGAAATCCACGATTCTCCAGCAGATCATTCAGCTCAGACTCATCGACACCTCCCCGTCTAAGATTCTGGAACATGCGGTAGACACCTACCACGATCAGAGCGTTCACAGCCCCAATCAAGAAGAGGAACAGTCCGGAGACAGTGGTTCCGATAACCGATCCCAAACTCCGCAGAACCGAACTATCCTGGACAACAATCCGGGTTGCAAGAACAAGCCCCACTGTGAGCCCCACTACGATGGTTGAATGACCGAGCGAAAACCATGTTCCTACGCTAACAGGTCTCTTCCCCTCATGCATCAGCTTCCGAGTGGTATTGTCAATCGCCACAATATGGTCAGCATCCACCCCATGGCGCAGTCCCAAAACGAAAGCAGCTATGCACAGTCCGAAGAGCAGCGGCGAGGCCCGGCCGAGGACGATGGAGCCGATGAAACCGAGCAGAGTCGCGATCGCCAGAACCACGTACAAGCCAAGAATGCTCGCCTTCTCCTCGCCAGTGAGTCCTAGCCTAGAACTGATTGGAGTGGAATTTTCGGACAAGGCTACGAGAGCCGCTAACTCAGACCGATTACGAGTTGCGATATAAACAGATGCTCAGACTCGAGTGTGAGATAGAAGTGGAGACCGGACACTCTGAGAAACGATCCCGTCACGCGTTTTCCCCATCCCCGGTTTTGACACCCTTAAATAAGGAATTGAGAAAGGAAATCTTGGTCCTTAAACAGAAACGGGTTTGAAACCTTGAGTTCTACAACTAACCCCTACTTTGACAGAGTAAAATCACAGACCGGCATACTCGAAAAGATCGAGCTCCTCGTTCCCGGATTCCACGGCTACAAGGAGAAAGAGATGAGACGAGAGTCTGACAAGCTCATCCGAAACCAGATCTACCAGAGACTCGACCAAGGTCAAAGAACCTGATCTGGACCGGATGATGGGCTACGACATGCAACTCATACAGATGGCCGACAATGTAACGACATCGATACAGTCGCTCAAAGACGTTCTCGATAACGACCGGCTTCAAGAAGCCAAAGGCAAAGTCAGTGAGGCCATGAAGGTTGTAGACGCCCTTGAAAACGCGTATAATGGCCGAAAACAGATTATAGTAGGAGTCCAGTAAGATAATGCCACAGGTAATAGAATGGAGAAACGCTGGACCAGACGACGTCGTATGGCGCTATCCAGTCGAACAGATCATAACAGGCGCTCAGCTAGTTGTCCACGAGTTTGAAGCCGCTGTCTTCCTCCGAGATGGCAAGGCGTACGATGTCTTCGGACCCGGACGGCACACACTCACGACCCTAAACCTCCCGCTGATATCGAGAGCCTACGGCATATTCTTCGGCGGAAAAGACCCCTTCACGGCCATCGTCATCTATGTCTCCACCAAACAGTTCGCAGGCAAATGGGGCGCAAAGGCTCAGACGACCGAACTAGCACCGTTGATGGTGCACGGAACCGCCTGGTTCCGTATCAAGGATCCGAACCTATTCGTAAACGAGGTGGTAGGAGGACAGGGAGCCTACACGACATCCCAAGTAGACGACTTCATCCGGGGCTTCATCAACGAACGAGTCATAGACGTAATGTCAAAGTACGATCTGACTACCGCCTTCACCCAGCTGGACAAGGCGTCCACTGATGTCAAGGTCAACATCAACGATGCTCTCAACAGGCTCGGAACCGACTTGGTTGACTTCAAATTCGAAGGGATCGACACATCCGACCAATTCCGAGACCGCCTCTTCTGGATAAAGCAACACGCCGCAACTTCCGACGTTCTACGAATGGAGACAGCCAAGGACATCGGCCAGAGTCTAAGCACTTCCCAGGGAGGAGCCGGACTCGGCTCAGGAATGGTCCTTATCCCTCAAGTTATGAATGCTCCCATGCAGTCACCAATGATTCAGCCACAGACAGCCTTCGTCGCATGTCCGAAATGCGGCAACCAAGTCCAGCAAGGCGCGAGATTCTGCCCGAACTGCGGCGCCAACATGGCCCCAGCGACGAGTCCATGTCCCCACTGTGGAAAACCGGTTGCTGCTGGGGCAAAGTTCTGTCCCGAGTGTGGACAGAAAATATGATCAAGAAGCTTGACGGAACCTTCGTCGTTCCTGGCGAGAAACTCGGAGTGGTCGAAGAATTCGACCCTGGACGAGGAACAGTAGAGGTAGACGGCATAGTCTACTCCTCCCAGACCGGGACTGCCGCCCTCGACCCAAAGAGACACGTTGTCACCGTCAAACCGGCGACCGGCCCCCCGGTCGTCCCCGAAGAAGGCTCCTCGATCACAGGCATAGTCGATAAGGTCCAGGAGAAAATGGCCATAGTCAATATAGTAGTCGTGGACGGAAAAAAGATGGCGCTTCCCTTCACAGGGATGCTTCACATATCCAACTCTAGCCCACGCTTCGAACGAGTCATGGGCGAGGTATGCAAGCCCAACGACATCATCAGAGCAAAAGTAATCGACACAAGCCAGCGGATACCTAAACTTACAACGATCGGCAGAGAACTGGGCGTCATCAAAGCCTACTGCTCCCGTTGCGGCAATGAGCTTGTCCTCTCGGGCCGGATACTACGGTGCGGTGTCTGCAGAAACGTTGAAAGAAGGCGCCTAGCCGAAGACTTCGAGACGGAGACCGAGGTACCAACTTGAAAATCAACATTCTGAAGAGATCCAAAGGACTGTTGAAGATAGAGGTCGAAGGAGAAGGACACTCTTTTGGAAACCTCATGCAAGAGACTCTACTCGAAGACAAGACCGTCGACTGGGCAGGATATGACCAGCCCCATCCACTCTTCAGGCAATCAATAATTACTGTCCGGATGAAAGGAGAAGCGCAGGCTGACAAAGCTCTCGACCGGGCCTCCAAGAAGATCCGCGCTGACACTGAAGAATTCGTCGAGAAATTTTCATCCGCTATAAAGAACGAGAACTAGCTGGAGCCCGCCGATCTGCCCAGAGGGCTCCTCTTCGACTTCGACGGCACACTCTACGGCGACTGGAGAATCTGGATCTCAATCATAGAACAAACCCTCTCTGACTACCAAATATCAATCAACCCCCACGATGCCCTTGAAAAAGCTCGAGCGATGATCGAGCACGAAGGAGGCTCAAACAGTACACTAAGAATCAGCAGCGTCGCCACAGCCCTTGCACGAGACCACGGCGTCGACCGAGACGATCAAATAAGAACACGATTCTTCGAAATACTCGACCAACGGATGGATGTGACGGGTCCGGGCAAGAATCTTGTCAAGATGTTGGGAAAATTCGAACATGAAGGATGTCGCTTGGGCATAGTGACGTTCGTGAGAAAGCCTCGTATCGCTCGAAGGCTGGGCGTCTGGAAGATCAAACAATACTTTCAAACAGTAATAACGCCGGACGATGTGCCAGACTTCAAACCTTCACCAGACCCATTCATCAAGGCTATGGAGCAGATAGGGGTCACGCCCAAACAGTGCTTCGTCGTAGGAGACGAACCGGTAGACATGATCGGGGGAAAGAAAGCTGGAGCAACTACAATCGGCCTTCCACAAGGATTCTTCAGACGAGAAGAGCTAGAAAAAGCCGGCGCCGATTACATTCTCCACTCCCTTGAGAATCTAACGGGTATCATATCAAAATAGTGTCTGACGAAGAGTCCGTAGAGGCAGAGGGCGTGCTAGATGATCAACATCTTGCAGGAGTCTTGACAGACCATGGACTAGCCCAGTTTGGCGATGCTCTTCTGAATTTCGCCTTCTCATTGGCACTGACAGAAACGACCGGACATCCCAGAGGGACAAAAGTTTCAGACAAGACGCTCGCTGACGCCGCAGTTAGGGCAGGCCTTAGAAAATACCTGCCGAGGAGGACAGGGCGCGGAGACGTGGCCAACAGCCTCGAAGCCCTGCTGGGCTTCGTCTGGCTCAAGAAGCTCTTGACTCTGGAAGAAATACTCAACTGCCTGAAAACCGAGAGTTTCACGCACGTCCAAAACTTCGCCCAACTTGCAGAACTCGCGCTTGCGAGATTGAAACGATGAGCGGGCCTCTTCGACACGTGAAAAAGGAGATACGCATCTTGGGTCTCGATGCATGCAATCCCAGTCTCACCGTTGGAGCTGTGGTCCGAGGAGGGCTTTACTTGGACGGCGTCATGACCTTCTCCCGAGATGCAGAGGAGGAAGCAGATCTGATAGCCAATAAAATCGCTAAATCACGCTACTTTCCAGAATTGAGAACCATAATGGTCCATGACCCTAAGAGCCTCCTAGATCCAAAGATCATGCAGCAAGGCACCAGGTTGCCGGTTGTCAATATCGCTCTCAACAGTCGTATCAACGCCCGAGGGTACCGGTTCTATGGGAAGGACCGACAACAATTGTGGATCAAGACAACGTTAGAATCACCGAGTCTAGAGAAGATTCTCTCTCTAACCAAATCACGTGGTAGGTTGCCGGAACCTCTCCGCATCGCCCATCTGCTAGCAAAACTAAATATCCCCAGAAGGCTCAGACAGTCTCGCTCTGAGCTGAACACGTTTTGCAGTTTTGTCCGAAGTGTGGGTCTACCCTACTTCCTTCCAAGATGGAGAAGAAGGTCTTCATGGCGTGCGCAAAGTGTGGCTATACTAGCAGCCGGGCTGACAAGGTAATCAGTCGACTCTCCCACGAGAGGGAAAACATAATCGTTCTAGGCAAAGAAGAGCAGAAGATCCGCACCCTCCCCAAGACGAAGGCTGAGTGTCCAAAGTGCAACAACCACGAAGCCTTTTATTGGCTCGTCCAGACGAGGGGTGCCGACGAGTCGTCCACGCAGTTCTTTAGATGTACCAACTGCGGGGCAACCTGGCGAGAGAATAGTTAGACCAATGTTGGAAAGCTCATTAGCAGAAACAACGAGCAAGAAAGAAGGAACGGCAAAACCAGCTTTGTTTAAGGCCACGATGAACGATGCCCGATTATTCAGAAACCTAATCGGAGCCATTTCGAGCCTAATCGAAGAGGCGGACTTCAACGCCACACCGGAAGGAATCAAACTCCGCTCCATGGATCCGTCACACATAGCGATGGTGGATTTCGAATGGCCGAAAGCGGCCTTCGACATCTACGAGTGCACCAGCCCAACAAAGCTGAGATTGAGCGTATCAAATCTCCTCAAGCTTCTCAAGAGAACTAGGAGTGACGAGTCTGTAGAGATCGTGTACGACGATGCGAACAAGAAGCTCAACATCACTCTGAAGAACAAGATCGTCCGGAAATTCATCACGCCGACACTAGAGCCCTCCACGGAAGAGGTGCCAACTCCCAAAGTCCCATTCAATGCGAGAGTAAAGATCACCGCGGTCAGCCTTAGAGACGTTATCGACGACGCACAATCCATAAGCGACAACGTCAAGCTCGAAGTGAGTCCGGAAAAGTTCATTGTCAGAGCTACTGGCGAACTTAGCAGCGCGATCATCGAAATGGACAAGGGAAGCGACGCGATACTAGAGCTAGACGCAAAAGAGGCCTGCAGAGCAACATACAATCTGAACTATTTTGGGGAAATCATACGGGCTGGCTCGGGCGCGTCAGAGGTAGCATCTCTAGAGTTCTCGACCAACATGCCAATCAAGGTCGAATTTGAGATGCCCCAGCAGGGCAGACTCCTATACTATCTCGCGCCCAGAATTGAGCAAGAATAAGACGATGGCATGCTAACAAGGGCTGACCTAGCAAAGTACCCCTTTGTCGCAGAAGCCACGGATTACGTTAGAGAACTAGGTTTCTCTATCGACGAGATAGCAACCCCAGAGTTCAGTCCAGTCTTGGACAGAGCGGAGAGACGCCTGGAAGAGGCGCTCTCTAAGAGCCAGATCTCGGTTGAGGTCAGCAACGAAAGTGCCGAGATCCTCTCATTCCCTGTATCCAATCTAATCCTAGGTCTCATCGGAGATGAGAGGGCCCGGCGAAGGTTCGCTCTTGCAGAAGCGAAGAGAGCTTACGACCTTCTCAGACAAGAGAGCCCTGAGAAACTAGAACACATTGCAACCACCACATTCGGATGGAGACTCGAGAGGCTCGACATAAGGCTGGGACTGAGACTTTATGATTTCGGCCTCAATTTAGCAGACTTTCTTCGCAACTCAGTCCATCTCCGAGAGCCACGATGGAACCTTTGGGATCAAAGGTGGAGAGGGCCAGGGGACTTGTTATCAAATGGCTCGGAATTCCTACTCAATATGAACTCCCCAAGGTTCCCATGCCGGACGCGATGCCCCCGTGCATCAGGCATCTGATAGACAATCTGAATGAAGGAAAGAACGTCCAGCACATGGGAAGGTTCGCCCTAGCAGCTTTCTTGCTGAATATCGGAGCTGGCGACGAAGAGATCGTGAAAATGTTCAAGCCTGCAACTGACTTTTCGGAGAGGATGACTCGTTACCAAGTCGAGCATATCGGGGGAAAAAGAGGGGGCAGGACAAAATACACCTGTCCGATGTGCACCACCCTCAAGACCCATGGAGTTTGTTTCAAACCAGACAAAATTTGCGATACCATCCGGAACCCTCTAAGCTACTACAAGAGAAAATCACGGATTCTCTCAGGCAAAGGTCCTAGCCGTGAGTTCAGCTGAACACTTAATCAAGCAAAAATTCCAGCAATTCTACCTAGAACGGAATCGGACGCTGTTCTCACCGCCAGCTGCTTCCCAACGAGAGTATGGGTTCCTCCTCTTCAAGGGGAAGTTCATGGTACGACATAGGACTTTCAAGAATCCAGAAACTCTCTTGACAGCAATAAGGGATCTATCGCCAGCTCATGTTTACTTCTCGACCGCTTACTATCAAGATCCGACTGCTTCAATGGACCAAAAGGGTTGGCTCGGAGCGGATCTCGTCTTCGATATCGACGCCGACCACTTGGACACGCCTTGCAAAATAATGCATGATAATTGGAAATGCAAAGCGTGCTCAACCGTGGGAAAGGGGAGTGCTCCCAAGACATGTCCAAAGTGCAAGAACGATCGAGTGGAAATCGAAACTTGGTTGTGCGATCGGTGTCTTCAGGAGGCCAAGGAAGAGACCATCCATCTATTGGAGATGATTTTTTCAGACCTTCAGATGGGGGATGCGAATCTGAGTGTTTACTTTTCGGGTCATCGGGGTTACCACGTTCACCTGCACTCCGAAGATTTCCGAATGCTAAGGGAAGAACAGCGTCGGGAGATAGTAGACTATTTGCTGGGAGAACAGCTAGATCCCTCACTTCAAGGCATGGAGGATGTTCCCGAAGGCGGCGTTTTGATTCTCAAGGGTCCCCAGTGGGGGGAACCAGGTTGGCGAGGGAGGATGGTCAGGGGAATATACGAGGTTCTGACGAAAGAAGGAGAGAACTTAGGCTTGAACCAAGCCCAACTCAAAGTGATCAATGCCTGGGACAAGGCCAACTTCTTTACTAAACCCTTCTGGAGTTCTCTCAAAGGCATTAACGCTGGAACTTGGAAGAATATTGTTCAACGTGCAGTCAGGGAAACTGCCGCAAAAATCGATTCGGTCGTTACCAGCGACGTACACAGACTTATTCGCCTGCCGGGGACCTTAAATGGACACACTGGTCTCCTTGGAGTAAACGTTCCACTCGAAAGGCTCGATGAGTTCGATCCATTCATCGAGTCTATTGCCTTTCCCGAGGGACAGGTGAAGATAACCGTCAAAGACTCCCCCGAATTTAGAATCGGGTCACAGAACTTCGGACCTTTCCACGACGAGAAGATAGAGTTACCTACAGCAGCCGCGATGCTGCTACTTTGCAAGCATAAGGCTGAACCAACGAGCTAAGGATCCCGTATGGGCAACGATTCAAAAAATGGTTTTCCCGGACTGAGAGTGGATGGTCAAGGAATCCTATACCTTACGGCAATGGGGCATGAATCTTCTGGAAAGGTCAAGATATTTAGAAACAGTAAGAGGAGGAGCATTCGTCTGACGCTGGGAAAATTGTGACCGCTACATATGATGAGTTACATGAAGCTTGGAAACGAGAATTCCACAATCCCGAACTACAGCCGTTAAGGCCAGGCCTGTTCAAAGACCTATCATCCTACATCAAGAGGCTCAGAGAATCGCAGAAAAACCTGGATGCAAAGTCTCTCAAAGCAATCGTATTGGAAGAGGAAATGCTTCGCCTCGAGCAACTGTTAACCCAGTTCTTGGATCGAAGGCTCGAGAAGCTCTGGCTACAGACAGGTCTCGTTCAATCTACCAGCCTAGAATACACGGAGAAGCTGACCCATCAAGCAATCTCAGGGATCCTGAGAGACTACGACAAGATGAAACAAGATCTCCTTCAGGGCCAGGAACCGTCTCATTCAAAGCCAAAGAATGGGGAATTTGTCTTGATACGGTTTGTAAAAGACGTTCCATCAATCATAGGAGTGGACTTGAAGGCGCACGGTCCATTTCACAAGGAGGACGTTGCGAAGTTGCCACAAGAAAACTCTGACAGTCTAGTCAGACGAGGGGCTGCCGTCGAAATAACCGCCTCGAACAGGGATAATGAATAAAAGGCGGCTGGGCACTCCCCGAAGTCTTTCGCCGGTGTTAGAGAGTTGAAATTTCCGAAGGAGGTCAACACCTACTGTCCCAAGTGTGGACACCATACTGCCCACTCGGTCACGGTCTACAAGGCTGGAAAGGCCCGTACCATGGCCTGGGGAACCCGTAGGCAGGATAGACGGAAGCACGGATACGGGGGACAGAAGTTTCCAGAACTGAAACGCACAGCCAAGACGACAAAGAAATCGCTCTTGCGGCTAAAGTGCAGAACATGTAATTATACAGTCATGCGTCTGGGCATCAGACTGAGAAAATTGGAGGTAGGAGCCTAGATGAGATGGGAACTGATTCCAAAGCCTCGGAGCACATTCCTCCGAGTCAAATGTTTGAAATGCGCCAATGAACAGATTGTCTTTGAGAGAACAAGCAGCTACGTCAAATGTACAGTCTGCGATGAGCTCCTGGCTCAGCCCACCGGCGGAAAGGCCACGATTCGCGCAGAAATATTACAGTCATTAAGCTAGCAAGGTCCAAGGTCCAATCATGTCCACCCAGGCCTCCCAGACAGTATTCCCGGAAGTAGGAGACCTTGTCGTCGCGACGGTCACGAGGGTGGAAGACTACGGCGCGTACGTCAAACTCGACGAGTATGC
>WNFY01005410.1_pt1 | contig 11544 bp, 15 predicted proteins | sample 5400091 | NCBI WGS metagenome assembly WNFY01 (sample SAMN13153364, study PRJNA577476) | soil metagenome | isolation source: 60 cm soil or saprolite under grassland replicate 1 | place: USA:California | collected 2016-06-15
CCGATCACAAAAACGCGATCGCCATTCTTCCGTCGAAGTCTCATAGCCAACCTTACAAGATATATCGACTTGAGAAATCGGACGTAATCGTTCGTCTGACCGCAATAGATTGTCCGCCGCGACAGCGATGAATCACGCGCCAGAGCGAGGGGAACCTGGATTTGTGATAACCACAAAGGGTTTTGTTTGTCGGATATGGCTTGTTTTTTCGCCTAAGTACGCGAGACGCGCCCTCTCTGTTCTACCGATATGTAGAACAAAAAAGGGCGCGAATGAAAAAAGCGAAATTAACTCTTCGCTCTTAATCCTCGTCGAGAATTACCCGATCAACCATCATGCTGTCGCCTGTTCCGACGTAGTGAACCCGAACCGGGATACCCACCTTAACTCTTGTGCGTACCACATCCTCGTCGAGGGTCTTGCCGCTTCGGGTCACATAAGTGACCGTCTTGCCGAAATGGTAGGTCCGCGGTCCGCTGCTTTCCTTGAGCACGATTGTCTTGCCCGGAGAATACTCCGTGATAGTGCCGTTGCCTTCTGTCGTGGTCGTTGTTGTAGTGGTCTCTGACACCTGCGCCCATGCAAAGGGAGCCGCAACTGCCAGGGCCATGCTAAGTAATGTTTTTTTCATTTATTGTTTCCTTTGTTTTTCAGCAGGGCCAATACTCCTGCTAACGAGCTTTCCCCGGACGCGGAAGTGCGCCCCGCCTGTATACAATGTAATCGGGCGCAGACCCTCTTCCGGTTGCCAGGAGAACCCCGATTTAGTTTTTTCGCGCGGCGCGGTCTCGTACCCGGTTTATCCAGGTTTTCAAATCCAGAATCGGCATGAAGTTCACGATTCGATCAGCTGGAATTCTTGCCTTCAGCGCAGCGCTCAGGCCAAGCTCAATGAATTCCAATTGCCACGGATGATGAGCATCAGTGCCGAGTGAAATACGGGTTCCGTGCTCTCGCGCGATTTTCAGTAGTTTCACATTCAAATCCTGTCGATCGGGGTAGCAATCGACTTCCAGCGCTTTGTCGAGCCTGGTAGCTTCCGCAAAAACGCGTGGCCAATCTGCACTCAAGCCGAGCCGAAAGTTATAAATGCGCCCACGCGGGTGACCGAGGATTTGAATGTGTGGGTTACGCAGTGCTGCAAGATAACGGTCCGTTTGATCTTCGGCTATGCGCAAGGACGAATGAAACGAACCCAGAACGAGATCCAGGGCTGATAATGACTCACGAGACATGTCTCCTTCGCCGCGCGTGTTGAGGTTCATCTCGATGGAGCGAAGAACCGCCAAATTTCTACCGGATTTTCGAAGCACCCTATTGAGCTTCGCTATTTCCGCTGCCTGTTGCTCCAGTTCGCGTTCGTCGATCCCGCCGGCGATTTTTAAACCCTTCGAGTGATCGGTGATCGCAATGTATTCATATGACTTGTCGATCGCCGCGTTGGCCATTTCGGCAATTGTGCCCGACCCATCACTCCAGCGAGAATGCATTTGCAAGTCGCCGCGCAGGTTCTTTGGCCATGCCTGTTTCCTAGCTAGCAGCTTTCTCGCTTCAGCAAGCGAAATGAAATCCCGGCGAACGGCGGGAGGTCTGTTGTTTTGTCGCGGAGGCTTATCAAGCCAGCGCCTGATTTGTCGCTCGATGAACGGGCCAATAGCGCGCAGTTCGGTCAGCGATCGGTTCTGCGCTACAACCTCAGTTACCTCTTCGGGCCATAAAAACGCGCTGCGCGCAGCTCGTCGAAACGCCCGTGAGAGAATGCCACTCTGCGACTCCGCCTCCCGCGCAAGCAGCTCGGCAATATCCGTATTCGACAGCACATTTGAGAATCGATTCCGCTTGCAGCTTCAGGGGCTTCCAAACAGCCGTCGCCTCACGTCGCAGTCTCGTTGCACCCATTTTCTGGCCGAATGCGATTTTAATAATGATGGCTGAGACGGCGGAAGAAATTTCACGCAAGCCCGAAATTCGCAAAGAGTTGCAGCGGGCCACCGGCGAAAAACGTTCCGAAAAGGTCAAGGCGGGCGGCAGAGATAAATTTTGGTTCCTGGTACATGCACTTGTCCTTGCTGGTTGTGTCGCGGTCTACTTTCTCCTCGGCTCAAAGATGATCCCGCTGCCGCAATCAGCTGTCGGTCTGATTGCGCGAATTGTACGCGGGACAGTGCTGATTGTGGTCGTTCTCGCCATCGCACGAGCTATTTCAGTCTATGCGCTCGGTCGCATCGAGGATCCTGCCGTTCGTTTCACCCTTCAGCGTGTTGTACATCTGGTCGTCGCTCTCGCTATCGCCGTCATTGTTATATCGATAATTTTCGTCAATTGGTATACCGCCCTTGCTGCGCTGGGTATTAGCTCGATTATCGTCGGCCTCGCTGTACAAACGCCGATGAAAAGCTTCATCGCCTGGATTTATATCCTCGTTCGCCAGCCTTTCAGGGTAGGTGATCGCATACAAATCGCTGACGCCACCGGCGACGTAATCGACGTTGGGTATCTCGACACCACTCTGTGGGAATTCGGTGGCAAATACATCTCCGGCGATCATCCGAGCGGGCGGGTGATCAAGTTTCCGAATGAGAAAGTTCTCGACGAAATCGTTTATAATTATTCGTGGCCGCTTTTTCCCTACATTTGGAACGAGATTACATTCTACGTCGCTTTCAACGCCGATCTCGAGTTCATCGCCAGCACGATGCAGAAGATCGCTGAGGAAGAGCTCGGCAAGGAAATGATGGAGCGCGTGCAAACATTTCGTGACTTGCTCGCCCGGACGCCGGTCGATGAATTGGAAGTTCGCGAGCATCCGCGCGTGATTTTTCGCGTCAGCGAGAATACCTGGCTCGAAGCGATCGTCCGCTATCTCGTTTCACCGCGCGAAGCTGGCCGCGTTAAAACTCGATTGATCAAAAAACTTCTCGCTGCACTGAACACCGCTCCCGACAAGGTGATGTTCCCGGCAGGAGCGAACCGCTAACTAGCGTGCGTCAAACGCAGATGCGTCAAAGAAAATTTTGACATGCGACACTGCGTTTGCAGCAACAAAGTCGCTAAACGGGTGTCCGCACTCAGGGCTAAGCGTCTGGTTTCGAGGACGAAGCTGCCGCTGGTTGCGCCGGAGGGGTATTTGCTGCCGCTGCCTTTGCTGCTGCGGCTTTCGTTGCCGCTTCCGCCGCAGCTTTTTTCTTCGCCTCAGCCGCTGCTGCCGCGTCTGTGAGATTCTTGTCTACAGCTGCCGCTTCGATTGGATGAATCTCGTGATAGTAATCGTTCGACTTTGAAAGTTCCTCTTTGCGCACCAGCAGCGCATCGAATCGCTCGCGCTTACTCAGTTCGAAGTCCTTGTCCATTTTGATTGCCTCGAATGGGCACACTTCCACGCAGATCTGACAGCTCATGCAAACCGAAATGTCAATGTCGAATACCTTTGGATAAAACTGCGGTTTGCCCATGTAATCGGGCTTTTTGTCCTCGCTCTTGACAATGTAGATGCATTGCGGCGGACATTCCTTCTCGCAAATCTTGCAGGCGACGCAGCGCAAGCCCGCCTGCGGATCGTTGCCGTCGTAAATAAGAAATGGAAAATTGCGATAGTTCTCGGGAAGCGGGTTGCGCTCTTCCGGATATTGCACCGTGATCAGCCGCTCCTTGTCGAAATAGCTGCCCACAAAGTTTCGGGCGGTAACCGCCATGCCTTTGAGTATCCCTGTGCCGATCATCGATCTACTTCTCCCATGACAATGTCGATGCTGCCAAGAATTACCATCACGTCGGCGACGGTGTGACCGAGGCAGAGATCCTCCAGCACGGTCAGATTGATGAAGCTCGGTGGGCGCACTCGGTAGCGATACGGATTCGGTCCGCCATCGCTGATCAAATAAAAACCGAGCTCACCCTTCGGACCTTCAATTCGTCCGTACGCTTCGCCTGCAGGTGGACGAAACGCGCGAATCTTCACCTTCGGATTCGTGATCGGTCCCGGTTGAATTTGCGCAAAGGCTTGCTGCAAGATCGACAAGCTCTCGCGCATTTCGAGCACGCGAAGCATCAGGCGATCGTATGTGTCGCCGTGCTCGCCCAAGGGAATCCGGAACTTGAAGCGCGGATAGAATCCGTACCCATCTACTTTGCGAATATCGTAATTCACGCCGCATGCACGCAACATTGGGCCGGTAATGCCGGCATCGATGGCCAGCTCAGGCGACAAGACCCCGACGTTTTGTGTGCGACCGATCACGACTTCATTTCCAACGACCAGTTGTTCGAGCTCATCGATGAATCGTGGAAAACGATCTACAATTTTTTTTGCCTGTTCCATCCATCCAGGCGGTGTGTCGCACCGGCAACCGCCGAAACGCATGTAATCGCACATCATTCGCGAGCCGGAGAGCGATTCGAATAAGTCGAGAATCTTTTCGCGCTCACGGAACGCATACATTAGCGGTGTGCCCCACGCGCCCATGTCGTTGAGCAGAAACCCCAGCAGCGATGCGTGATTTTGAAGTCGTGTCAGCTCGGCCAGAATAATGCGCAGATACTGAGCTCGCTCGGGAACTTCGATGCCCACGAGTTTTTCCACGCTGAGAGCGTAGGCCCAGTTATTCGTCATTGAGCAAAAATAATCGAGCCGATCAGTGTATGGCATTGAGCCAAGGTAGCTGGTGTTCTCGCCGATCTTTTCGTGATTGCGATGCAAGTAACCGAACACGGGTTTCAACTTTCGCACCACTTCACCTTCGAGCGCGACGTTCATGCGGAAGACACCGTGAGTCGAAGGATGCTGCGGCCCCATCGATACTTCGAGCAACTCGCCATCCAGTCGCGGAGCCATTGTCACCGGCGGCCGTTCCATCGCCTCGATTGTTTCAACTGTCGGGTTCATTTCAATATTCCGGGGAAGCGACGGATGAACACAGATCGACACGGATTTGCAGTCCTGAATCCCCGAAAACCTGAACCCTCCGGCAACCGTGTTTCATCCGTGCAAATCTGTGGCTGTAATTTTTTCCGCCCCATCAAGCTGCGGCCGCTGCGGATAATGCTGCTTCGCTTTCGTCAGGACATCATCGTGCGGCGTGGGTTCCCATTCGTAATCGTCCGGCTCCCGATAATCTTTGCGCATCGGGTAATCTTCGAACTCATCCCACATCAGGATACGCCGCAAATCCGGATGCCCTTCGAAACAGATTCCGTAGAGGTCGTAGATTTCGCGCTCTTGGAACTCCGCGCCGCGCCAAATCGGCGTGAGCGATGGCAACCGCGCGCGATCTCCGCGATCCGCAGTTCGCATTCGAATGATCACTGGCCCGTGTTTGTGGGTGACGGAATAAAGGTGATAAACCGCCTCGAGGTAGCCTGGAATTTTTTCCTCGGTGGTTTGATCGACTTCTTTCTCTTGGCCGTCGACCACCGTTTTTACTTTCGCGGTTTTCTTCACCACCCGATCGAGCCAATCAACGCCGGTAACATTTGAGCAGGAATCCAAGCGCAGCGCTGGATCCACACGCAGAAATCTTGCGACATCGCGCGCATCTTTTTTGTCGATCAACAGTGACGGCTGATTTACTGCGCCGGGATTCGGCACAATTTCGATCTTGGCGTCCGGAATCGCGGCCGCGATCCGCGCTCTGATTTGCTCCAGCGACTCCACGGTTAAACCCGCTCGAGTTCGGGCGGTTGAAAAACATTCGGATTGGCTCGCGGCTCAAGATCATGCCTGCCGAATGCCGGCACTGGAAATTCGCTCGGCTCTTCCAGATTTAGATGCGCGGCCTTGTCTGCGCCTGTCAATTTCTGGCCATCGATCTTGCGCTGCAATTCCATGAACGCATGTAGCAGGGCTTCCGGCCGGGGAGGGCAGCCGGGAATGTAAACATCGACGGGAATGTAGCGGTCGATTCCTTTGAGCACATTGTAGCCTTGTTTAAATGGCCCCCCGGAGATGGCGCATGCGCCCATTGCGATAACGTATTTCGGATCGGCCATCTGGTTGTAGAGTCGCACAATTTGCGGCGCCATTTTCTTTGTTACTGTCCCGGCAACAATCATCAGATCAGCCTGGCGCGGTGACGGCCGGAAAACTTCACCCCCGAACCGCGCGATGTCGTAGCGCGACGCTGCCGTGGCGATCATTTCAATGGCGCAACAGGCTAGGCCGAATTGCAGCGGCCAGATGGAGTTCTGGCGGCCCCAGTTGTAAAGGTCCTGCATCTTAGTCACCCAGACTCCCTGCCGTTGCAGCTCGCGGCGTAATGTTTCGTCGATTTCGGTCATGATTTGGAGTGAAAGGTTACAAGAGTTACAAAGGTTACACCGTTACAACGCGACGATGTCGCATTTTGCTCTTTGTAATAATGTAACCCTTTTAACTCTTTTAACCACCGCCGGCTGCTAACGCGCCCATTGCAAACAACCCTTGCCCCACGCCCAGAGAAGACCCTCGATCAGCAGGAACAAGAAAATCAGAATGGCGACGAACGCGCCCATGGGCAATCCGGTAAACGCGACGGCAAAGGGCACGAGAAACACCGCCTCGACGTCGAAGATCAAAAAGATGATGGCGTAAAGATAGTACTGTGACTGGAACTGAATGTGCGCTTCGCCAATCGATTCGACCCCGCACTCGTAGATCGCGTTTTTTTCCGCGCCCGGTTTTGGCGGCTGGAAAAATCGTCGCCACAGCCACGCCAGGAAGAGCGGCATCAATGGAAAAGCCAACGCCACACCAATGAAAACAACGATAAACAGATAAGGGTTTGGAGTCATCGCTTTGGATCAAATTCGCTCGGAAAGCGCAGCTGCCAAGCTTATATTCTCGTCGTGGAAAAGACGGCAAAACGATTTCGCAGTTTCTCTGAGGCTGAAAAAGCGGACCGCGATTTTTATAAAAAACTCATTGGTGACGAACGTCTGCGGATTCTGGTGGAGCTCCTTAATCATGGGCCTGAGCAAAGACTGGAGAGAGTTTCTCGAATTACTAAACTCCCGCGGCGTTGATTACGTCATCGTCGGTGCCCATAGTCTGGGCCTTGCACGGACGGCCGCGTTACACGGGCGATCTTGATATTTTGGTGCGATCCACGCCTGAAAACGCGCGCATGCTCGTTCATATTTTGAATGAGTTCGGATTTGCAGCGTCTGGCTTCAAGGAGTCTGATTTTTTGAAAGCCGAGCAGTTGATCCAGCTCGGATGTGCTCCTACTCGAATTGATCTGCTCACCAGCATTAGCGGCGTTAGCAGCGAAGAAGCATTTGCCACCAAAGTCTCGGCAGAACTTGATGGGATTTCCGTTTTTGTCTTAGCGAAAGAGGCGTTAATTCGGAACAAGCGTGCAGTGGGTCGACCTCAGGACCTGGCGGACCTGGATGTATTGGACAGCTGAGCCGAACGCTTGGGCGCCGGACGTTACTTCTTCGAGTCGGATTTCCTGCCAAACCAGCGCCGCTTTTTCGGCTTGGCCTCCTCCGTCGGCGGCGATGCCTCAGCGGATTGTTCTTCTTCCGCAACAGGCTCTTCTTTCTCTGGCTCTGCGCGCTCTGCCTCTGTTCGCTGTGGTTCTGTTTGCTTTGGCTTTGGTTCAGCTTCTTTCTTTTTCGCCTTCTCCCCTTTTGCCGGCTTTTCCTCAAGGACCTCTGCGATGTCCACCCACTCGATGAACGCCATCGGAGCGGAGTCACTCTTACGGTACCCAAGCTTTACGATGCGCGTGTAACCACCGTTGCGTTCGGCAGATCTTGGCGCGATATCATCAAACAATTTCCTTACCGCATTCTTCTGGCGCAACGTGGCCAGCGCGGTGCGGCGTGCATGAATGGATCCGTTTTTCCCGAGCGTAACCATTCGCTCCGCCAGCGGTCGAACTGCCTTTGCCTTCGCCAGTGTGGTCTTAATACGCTGATGTTCGATTAGCGAGCAGACTTGGTTTGCCAGCAGCGCTTTGCGGTGCTCAGCCGTGCGGCCAAGTTTAATCGTCTTTTTTTGATGTCGCATGAAGGCGAAGTAATTCTTAAGTCAACCTTTACTCGGCGCCAGCGGTTCCGCAGGCACCGCGCCATCGCCGCTTATCGGCAGCTCCACCAGGCCAGGATCGAATTTCATGCCCAGGCTTAAACCAAGTTGTTGCAGCTTGTCTTTGATTTCGTTTAACGATTTCTTGCCGAAATTTCGATACTTCAGCATTTCGGCCTCGGTTTTTTGGGCAAGTTGGCCCACCGTGGTGATGTTCGCGTTGTTCAGGCAATTCGCAGCGCGCACGCTCAGCTCGATTTCGTTCACGCTCATGTTGAGCAGCTTCTTCAGCTTGATATTCTCCTCGCTCACTCCGGCCGGTGTCTGATCGAATTCGATGACTTCCTCGTTGTAGTGCACAAAGATATCGAGGTGGTGCCGCAGAATCGCAGATGCTTGGAGCAAGGCGTCATCCGGCGTCAAACGGCCGTCCGTCCAGATTTCCAGAATGAGCTTATCGTAATCGGTGCGCTGACCGACCCGGGTGTTTTCGACTGCGTACTTTACGCGGGTGACCGGCGAAAAGATGGAATCGATGGGGATAAGACCAATGGCTTGATCAGGGCGCTTGTTTTCCTCGGCGGTGGCAAAGCCTCGCCCGACGCGCACATCGAGCTCGACATCAATTTTATGTTTCCGGTCGACTGTGCAGATCACCTGCTTCGGATTCAACACTTCGAAACCCTGGATAGTCTGGATGTCGCCAGCGGTCACTTCGCCTTCCTTGTTTACCGAGAGCGAAAGTTTTTTTGGCTCGTGGTCCTGGCCGTCCGCTTTGAATTTCACTTTCTTCAGGTTGAGGACAATGTCGGTCACGTCCTCGACCACGCCGGGTAGCGTGGCGAACTCATGCTGCGCGCCTGTGATTTTCGCTGCGGTGATGGCTGCGCCTTCCAGTGAGGAAAGCAGAACACGCCGGAGGGAGTTCCCAACAGTGTGACCGTAACCCGCTTCAAACGGTTCGGCGGTGAACTTGGCGTAGGTATCTGTTGTCGTGGCCTCGTCTTTCGCGAGGGTCTTCGGCATTTCAAAACGACCGTAACGGATTGGCATACTTAAATACTTAGTGATTTAACGAGTGAGAGACTTAACGAATGCAGAAAGCAAATCGTCAGATCGCTAAATCATTAAATCGCTAAATTCCTTCTATCGCCGGGTTCCCCCTGGCGAGTGCGGCCTCGCATCCAGCGACGGAGACCCAGGGACCAACGGCTTAATTTCAAAAACTCGCGGCGGAACGCCCAATAAACGCCAACTTTGGGTTTTTGCAAGCAACCGTTTAGTGTTAGGGCGCGACCGCGGTCGCGTCGCTCGCCACGATCCCGACCGATCACCCTTCAATGATCTGATCGGGCATTTCGTTTTCCGACTTGGATTTGCTTGGAAAATGCGCCGCTAACACTTTGCCGACTTCCTGAATCGCTTCGACCAGCGCGTGACTGAATTTCTCGTTTTGAAGATGTGCCCGCATTCCCTCGACAATAGACTGCCAGAATTGCTCGCCGCATTTTTCGTGAATCGCCTTGTCGCCAACGACCGCGAATTTATGCGCGCGTGGCGCTACGAAGATCAAAACCGCATTACGCTCCTGCGTCTTGTGCATACGAAGTTGATGAAACTTCTTTTGCGCTGCAATTACCGGATCGGCGTTTAGTTTGCCGCGTTGAAGGTAAACACGGATCTCGCCCGAAGTCTTTGATTCGGCTTCACGAATCGCTTGTACGATCCGGTCGTGCTCCAGGTTGCTCAGAAATTCTCTAGTGCGCATTTTGCTACCAGCTCGAGCCTGCGCCACCGCCGCCGAAACTGCCGCCACCGCCGCCGAAGCCGCTGAAACCACCGCCTCCGCCTCCCCCCGACGACCAGCCTCCACCACCGCCCGTGGGAATAAATATTGGACCGCCCCGGCCTGATGAATAGCCGTAACCGCCAAGTCGTCGCATCACTCGCGAAATAACGATCAACACGACAACAAAGATGAGGAAGGGCAACAGTCGAGAAGCGCCGCTGCCACCTCGCTGTTCGGCGACTGTTTTTCCTGATCCCTTGTACTCGCCGCGGATCGCCTTGCAAATCAGGTCGATTCCCGTCGCGAGGCCAGCCTCATAATTGCCACTCCGGAACAATGGCTTGATGCGCCGCTCCGTGATGTCGAATGCCGTAGCGTCGGGCAAGGCACCTTCCAGCCCATAACCGACCTGAATAAACATTTTGCGATCCTGGCTGAATACGAACAGAACCACACCGTTGCGACGCTCTTTTTGGCCGATGCCCCACGCCTGTGCTACGCGCTGCGTGTAGTCCGCAATGTCCGAGTCGCTCTGCATCTTGGGGAAAACCGCGACCACGACTTGATCAGAAGTTTCCCGCTCGAATCGTGCAAGTTGCTCGTTAAAGCGATAAGCGGCCTCCTTTGAAACGACGCCGGCGTAATCGTTGAAGTAACGATCCGGTTTCGGCGGAATCACTTCGGCGGCTCGCGAGTTGATCGCGAGCAGCGCGATAAAAATTAACAAGGCTGTGCGAACACGCATGCCTACAGACCGCGATTACGCGATCGATCCACAATCATTTCGCCGGATCAAGGCGCGACCGTCGCCGCAGGCGCCGGAGCGGGCGTGCCAAAATTAAACTGCACCGGCGGAGGCCGTTCCGCGCCCGGTTGCGCGGTGAAAAATGGTTTCGGGGGAAAACCAAGCATACCCGCAATCAAATTTGTCGGGAAACTGCGCACAGCCACGTTGTAGTTTTGCACCGTGCTGTTGAAGTTGCCGCGCTCAACGGAGATTCGATTTTCGGTTCCTTCCAGTTGGGCCTGCAAACTGAGAAAATTCTGGTTCGCTTTTAACTCCGGGTAGCGCTCCACCACCACCAACAGTCGGGAGAGAGCATTACTCAATTGTCCCTGAGCGGCTTGAAATTGCTCGAGCTGCGCCGCATCGGTCGGCGCCTTGTTCGGATCAAGTTGTACGCGACCAACGCTGGCGCGCGCATTTGTTACTTCGGTGAGCGTCGACTTTTCGAAATTGGCTGCGCCCGACACTGTATTCACGAGATTCGGAATCAAATCTGCGCGGCGCTGATAGACATTTTGCACTTGCGCCCAGCTTTGGTCGACAGCTTGCTGCAACCGGACCAGGCGATTATAGCTGCCGCCGATTGTAAGCGCAGCAACGACGACGATGAAAAGCAGAATGGCGAGCAACACGCCGCAACCGAGTGCGAATTTGTTCATAAGGAATTATGGCTAATCGTGATTATTTTTCCAAGACCGGAGTCACTTGGGATGCGACCCCCTTCCATTCACCGCGGATTTTTACAAACGTGTCCGTCCACACGTATTGCCCGCTCAGATCCTGCGTTTTTGTGTGCGCCTTGATGGATCCCTGCCCGACAACAAGTGCCGTATCCCCGTAAAAGCGCACTTTCAGATCATCAATCTTGAATTCCGTGAACATAGCGTCGTCCGATTCGTAGGTTTTCACGTCCTCTTCTTTGTTGACGATCCTCCCGTCGAACCAAACAACGGTGAAGTC
>WNFY01026263.1_pt1 | contig 11544 bp, 17 predicted proteins | sample 5400091 | NCBI WGS metagenome assembly WNFY01 (sample SAMN13153364, study PRJNA577476) | soil metagenome | isolation source: 60 cm soil or saprolite under grassland replicate 1 | place: USA:California | collected 2016-06-15
CCTTCATTCCTAAATTATTTTCCAGTTCGGCAGCCAGTTCATAAGCCCATAGTAATTGCAGATCAAGAGATGCCGAGGACCCATCTTTCCCGATTGGCGCCACACCTGCATCCCAACCCTTTGTCTCGCACCAGTCAGTAAAATTCCAATATGGGAGATCTTTCAATGAACCATCTGCCTGTTGATGTTTATTGAAGAACCATAATACTTGCCGTATACCCGGTAATTTATCCTTTACAAAAGCTTCATCATTGCGATACATCCAATAATCATGTATCATGCCGATCCACCATAAAGAGAAGGGTGGTATTTCCTGCGCATTGGCTGTCGGATAACGGCTTAAGGTTGCTCCTTCGGCCATCCGCGAATTATCGAGCACGGTGATTGCATTTCGCATCAGCCTGTCATCACCACTATTGAATAATGAAACCAGGCATTGAATGCGTGTATCACCCACGTATTGCAATTGTTCATAGTACGGACAATCCATATAAGTTTCCATGGCACAGGAACGTGCCGTGCGCCATCCCGTTTCCAAAATTTTATTCAGTGTATCATTGCCTGCATCAAATTTTGCATTCAGCGTAAAAGGAAAACCCGTAAATATTCCATAGAGGTCATTTATAACAAGTGGTTCATCCTTTGTTGTTACCTGAAGTTCCATGTAGCGCCAGGTCCGCCACCAGAGAGAATTGAATTCCTGCATATCAGTTCCATCAGAAATCAAACTGTCTTTTACACCAATAAATCTTTTTCCTTCAATTTCATTCCTGTTTCCCTTTTGATGTAAGGCCCTCCAATTCTTTTCATTCGGTTCTTCGATATATAAACCTTCTGCATAGCTTAATGTGATGACTGCATTTTTTCCCTTGCCGAATTGAAGTACGGGATATGCATTGGTCAGATAACCTTGATCGAGCAAAATGGAAACACTGGTATTTGAAGGGATAATAAATGGATTTTTTTGTGAAGGAAAGTTTTCCGGAAGTTGAAAGACATCTGTTCTCCGAACCTTTTGTAATCGTCGCTGGGTTAATTCCATTTGTGGTATGGTTCTGGGAACAAGCATCCAACCCAATCCAAAGCCAAACACACCTTTTGGCAAACCGTGAGTAATTTGTTTTGCAGAAAACCAGCCGGCATCATCGAAGTCAGCAGTTTTCCATTTTTTCAAAGCCAGGCTATAATTGATCGTTTCACCCGGACCTGCTACATAGTAACTATAAATGATAATGGGTTCTTTTGCGCTATAACTACTGTCGCGTCTGCATTTCCAGGTTTTATCTGTATTAATTATTTTTTCATCGGAGCTATTGCCCTGGACGATGAAACCCGTTTGATAAGAAATTTGTGCTTCAGGTCGCATATCGCCATAATTCCATACAAGAGAGGCAAGAACATTTTTTCCCGTTTGCAAAAAAGGGGCGAGATCAACCGTTTCAAAATTCCAGTGAAAAATATCACCCCGTGCCGGTCCCAGAGAAACCAATTGTCCATTCACAAATAATTTATATCGGTTGTCTGCAGATACATGAACAATGAATGAAACGGGTTTTGCCGCAAGGGAAAATGTTTTTCTAAACTGGTAAACGCCATAGTCGTGTTCCGGTTCACCCGGCACACTGATCCAGTATGCATCCCATGGCTTTGATAACAGATCAGCCGTTTGTGATCTTGAAACAATTGAAAAAGAAATCAATAAAAAAAGAGCGAGATTTTTCAACCAGAGCTTAGAGGACATAGCAATTATTTTGTCAGGTAAATGTATTAAGAAATTGGTGTTACCATTCACGATTTCGTAGATGATTCAGCGAAGGAAACTTATTTGATAAAATGACTGTCCGGATGTATAAATCTTACATGAAATGTGCATAAATCCCTACCTGTCGGCAGACAGGTTTGTATTCTTTGCGCCTGCTTCGGGTTCTTGGCGGTAAAAAAAACAGCCAAAACCACGGGGTACACAAAGCCCGCCTGACCGGATGGGCAGGAAATTACACAGAGAACGCAAAGATAAATACAGGGATTGTCATAAGCGGATCGTCACTTTTGATAATAATATTACCTTCATAGTAATAAATTTTTTTTATGAATACGATATGCAGCCATCTGCTGGTAACTTCAGTTTTTTTAGTAAGCATCATGACCACTATCCACGCACAGAATACTGATGGAAAGGTCCGCATTATCATGATCGGGGCACATCCTGATGATTGTGATGAGGATGGCGGCGGTACGGCAGCTCTTTTTGCGCAAATGGGCTATGCAGTAAAATTTGTTTCCGTAACAAATGGAGATGCGGGTCATCAAACGCTAAAGGGAAAGGAACTTGCCAAACGAAGATTTGCAGAAACCCAGGAGTCTGGAAAACGTTTGGGCGTATCTTATGATGTACTGGATAATCACGACGGGTTGCTGATGCCGACTCTTGATGTAAGGCTGGCCATCATAAGAAAAATTCGTGAGTGGAATGCTGATGTCGTAATTGCGCCCCGTCCGAATGATTATCATCCTGATCATCGATACACCGGCGTGCTGGTGCAGGATGCTGCCTATATGGTTTCAGTTCCGAATATTGCCCCTGATGTTCCTGCATTGAAAAAAAATCCGGTGTTTTTATATTACCAGGATCATTTTCAAAGACCCAATCCCTTTCGGCCTGATATTGCAGTTGATATTACATCGGTCTGGGATAAAAAAATTTCCGGACTTGATGCACATGAATCCCAAATGTATGAATGGCTTCCCTGGATCGGCCATTATTTGGACGAGGTTCCGAAAGATAAAAATGAACGCGTTAATTGGCTTGCAAAACACGTCGCAGGATCGATCAATCCTGATGTAAAAAACTCCCTCGAAAAATGGTATGGAAAAGATAAAGCGACACAGGTAAAATATGCAGAAGCCTTTGAGATCTGCGAATATGGTACTCAGCCAAATGATGAAGAAATAAAAAGATTGTTTCCTATGTTAGGAAAATAAAATCGAAATAATTTAAATTTTAGCTCCTCTTTCGCCTTTTTAATATTAAGATATGTTAACTCGCTCTTCGAAAAGATAAGAGGCTGACTTAAGAATCTAGCTGGTTTTCACGGAAAAAATAAATTTACGAATGCACCATTACTAATAGTTTTATTGCCGGTAGTAGAAGCATTTTCAGGAACCGCCGTTACAGAAAATGTACCTGACATTCTATGAGTAACGGTATTGAGAGTATTAATTTGTATGGTTCCGCTTCCGCCGCCAACGGTGCTCCAGGCATAAACATTAGACCCAACGTATTGCATAATTGTAATCGACGAATTTATTGTACTGCCTATCGTGTAAAGTGACGGGCCCTGTACATTATTCAAGCTAATACTTACAGTAAAATGACCGGAATTTGAAGGAGCGGTTTGAGTTGAAATTGAAAAATTGGGTGAAGTATAAGAACAACTCGCATTTGGTGGATAAATCGTATAGTTTGTGCTATCCAGACTATACGTTACAATTTCGCTGCTATCATCTTTAACCAGCATAAAAGTTCCAACTGGAAAATCAGAACCTGCTAATACATTTGTTTGCACAGCTATGGGTTGACCATAGCGGTAACCTGACGTTGGATTTGCGCTAACAATATATGTTCCCGCTACGACTTCTTTAAATTTGAAATTTCCGTTTGCATCCGGCATTATTATGTACCCGGTGCCATTTGGCAGAGCCGCGACAACATTTACGGCGGAACCAATTGGACTTACGTTGCCACTGATACTCCCTGTAGTTGAATTTCCCCCGTCTTTTGTGCAGCCACTAAAGAGTAATAAAAAAAACAATAATCCAAGGACATTTTTAAGACGGAACTGTATTATGCTCTCCATGATGGAATGTTAATAAATTATAAAAACCAGAAAATATTTTGTTCATAGGGCGAATATAAAATTATTCTTCTCTGGATCTTTCTTCCCGCTAAATAGAATGAAGTTTATCTGAGCTAGCTACAGGAATTTCCTCTATGTTATGAAAGATGATCTTGTTTTTTGACCGGCCCTTACTAATCATTTCGTCTGCGCCGGCTGAAGCACCGCCAATCCGCAACACCGCATCACAATGATCAATGATCTGAATAGCCACGGGGTGAAAAATTTCATTGAGAATCGCATCACCCATTTTTTTTGAACCGGCGGCTTCGATCAATGGCAGAGCAAACCATTCTCCCAAAACAGGTAAGTGGCCTATTTTATAGATTTCCAAAGCCGCTTCTGTCATCGTTCTTACATTCGCGGCGATCTGGTTCGGATCGTCATTGGTTCCTGAACGATAAGGACCTGCTACCAGTATCATTAACGATTTCTCTTTTTGCATTATAGAATATTATGAAGTTTGATATACTGAAGTAACATGATCGTTTTGCCATCTTTAATTTCACCTGTATCAATCATTGATATTGCCTTATCAAAGTTTAACTCTAAAACTTCAATATTTTCTTCTTCGTGTTCAACGCCGCCACCTTTATTAACTTTCATCGAAGCAGAATATTCTGCAATAAAAAAATATAAAATTTCAGTTACGGAGCCCGGTGACATATAAGCTTCAAATATCTTACGCACATCTGTAATATTATAGCCTGTTTCTTCCTCAGTCTCCCGCCTGATGCAGTCTTCAGGATTGCTGCTTGTTATATAGCAAAATGGTTGCACCATTACCCCGGTCATAGGCTTCCCGGCTTTGAATTTGTTTGGTGCCATCTTTTTTAGAATATTCATAAGTGACCTTTTTCAAAACATACCAATTGTCCGAAAGAATCTGGGAGTCTAAAATCCTTATGTTGTCAATCATGGTAAATGGTAATTTATTGCCTTAGCATATAAATATATGCTGTTTCACAATTGCTGATGCCGGCATCCATTCAAACGGCTTAAAATATTTATCATTGGTACGGGGCCAATAAAGTGGAAAAAAGATTATCGCGTATTTGATGAGAGGTCAAAGCTGATATGGCAGAAACTGTGCGAAAAAGAAAAAAAATTCTTCTCGTTAACAGCGGTTGGATTCAGATCGTTTAGTTTTCGTAAAACCAGGGAAACTTTAATTTCAAAGGCCTGGAATGAAATTCATTAAAGCCATGAACAACATGTTCTCTTAACGTGGGTTTGAAACTCATTAAAAATTCAGGCTCAGTAATTTCTTTCAGATTGTGCCTATACTGCAGATCAGGAGGTAATGCAGTTCCATATGTGATAAGGAGGTGCCCGCTTGTTCTTCTTTTTGATTCCCAGATCGAAAACTGAGTTGTGTTCCTGGGTTGGAGGATTCCTACAAGCTTATCGAAAATATCAAACCAACTGCCAGTGAAAATGTAAAAGGATTTCTTTTGATTAGGTTTCATAGTACAGTTTTTATAAGATTATTGGTCTTATAAATCTACGATACCAAAACCCCGAAATTCTATAAAAAAGATGAAACAGGATTTCCCTTCGATGAATTTGCTTAAATGTAAGATAATGGTCAACGGGCATGCCCGATATTGTAAGATAAAATACTTAGTCGCTCCCGGGAAGGCATTCCTTTTATCTCTTGGTTTTTTTGGATGACTTTGCCAGTTTATTGAAATCAAGTGCAAGCCCAATCCAATAATCAAGGTCCTTTTTAGTTTTTATTCCTCCTTCCTGTACATAAACATATCCCTTGTATTCCCGTCCTTTCATTTTTACGGTCTCGCAGCCTTTTCTTTTGATCGCTTCTTCGTGAATGGCCGGGTCAATGCGGCACATGATCTTATCATCGCCGGCGCTGATACACATTTTATCGTTAACCATAAATGTTACGCCGCGAAACATTCTTTTTTCCTCCACTTTAGGCAAATGAGCGAGAGCTTCCCTTATCTTATTGGTTAATTTTTCATTGTAAGCCATGATTAGATAGTGGGGTTAAATGGCTCAATTTTGATTGACATTAAAACATTGAACATGTCCCTGGTTACCAAACCTGGTATATTTCCCTTGAACTCTTAGCCAGCTTCGAAGCATTACCCGGTTTACAAATAAAAATATCATGAACGATGATCATAACTATGTTTTTTAATTTTTGAGATATGGTTTATTATACTTTTTCGATATTAAAAATAACCAATGTTATCATATCAGAGCAGAAGTAATATCTGTTAATGAAACTTTTGTCCCTTTGAAAGCATTTCAAGAATTAATTTTTTCCTTTTTTCTCTTGTCTCAGGTTTTTTGGCAGTCTGGAGACGCCAGGTGATTGAATATTTGTTCGCCCGGTTTAATGATTCAAAAAATGTCATCGCATTCTTATTCTTAGAAAGTTCTTTCATAAAGTCAACAGGTATCTTCATTTTGCCTGGAGAATCATATGCTTTTGTCCATCTACCATCCGCCTTCGCTTTTTCAACTTCGGCTAAACCCGCAGGTTTCATTTTTCCAATCGCAGCCAGGCGTTCAATACGATCTGTATTTCTTTTTGACCATATACTTTTATGACTTCGTGGGGTAAATTTTCTAATCCAGGAGTGGTCATCATATTTTTTAAGTTGTCCATCTATCCAGCCGTAACACAGGGCTTCATCCAACGCCTGATCATATGTTATAGTCTTTTCACCGGAATTTTTTTTAAAAAATCTTAACCAGATGGTGTTCGGGAGATTGTGGTTTTTAGCAAGCCATTTTTCAAATTTCCCTGGTGTTTTGAAAGAAAGAATCTTCAGTTCATTTTTATCAGAAGTTTTCATAGAACTTCTTTTTACGTAAATGATACTCTTGTTTCAATTAACATTCATATTAATTGAGAATTTCCGAAACAGTTTTTTGTAGTTATTACTTCGAAGCTTTGGTCCATTTAATGCCTTCGAGCGCATGGCTTCTTCCGTCACAGGGATCATCGATCAAGGTTAAGGTGAAATTATCATTGTTGAGATTGATTTTATACTTGCCTTTCATATCAGGACAAACGTACTCCCCGGTGCCATAATCCGACAAGGTGAGTGTATCATTGTTTATCGTACAGTTGGTACGAACCAGGACCTCTCCGCTGCTATTCGTTACGAAGCTGGAGTCCGCATGAATATGAAATGTAAGTGTGTCGTTAAACGGATCACTGAAAAAGGCCTTCCAATTCTTGTTATTAATGGATTGTGCATGCAGATGAAATACTGCTGACGTTAAACAAAAAAACCCGGCGAATAAAATGATTTTCTTCATAAATAATTTTTTTAAATAATAAAAAAGATTTTGAAAACAGAATGACTAATAGCCTTTCCGGGTTTAAAGTTGAATGCCGCAAAACTAAACAATCGTCAGCATTATTTGCCTGTCGGAAAAAGCAAATTTTGATTCATTAACCTGATATCGCATTAAGATGAGGCATGGGATTTGTGACAAGCCTGCGGCGACATATATTGAACACCAGGAAGACCCGGGGGAAGATGATATTAAAATAAAATTCTTTTTTGCTTTACCGATTTTTGGTTTACTTTTTCATTATCAATCCCGCATCTTCTGTAAGCTCACTCCGCTCCCGTGAATTTTGTTTATTTCATCCAAAAAAAAATTAATACAAATGAAACATGTAAAGTTCCTGGCAGCCATAACTATTGCGGGCACGCTATTCTTCAGTTCCTGCAATTCGGGAGGCGAAAAAAAGGCCGATGAAAGTTCTACTGATACTTCAACGGCAAAAACAGACACTACGGCGACTACGACGACCATGGCGACTACTCCTTCCGGCGGCCCCACCAGCATCATGACCGTTAAAGCCAGGGTGGCCAATTATGCTAAATGGAAAGCATCGTACGAATCAAATGATTCCATGCGCGAGGCCAATGGCTTGCACAAATATTTGATCGCACGAGGAACAGAAGATTCCAATATGGTGCTGGTAGCAAATAGAATGGATGATGTAGATAAAGCAAAACAATTTGCTTCCTCGGCCGCATTGAAGGAAAGGATGAAAAAAGCAGGAATAACAGGCGCACCTACTATCGACTTTCTCACTGCGGTAATGAATGATACCACTGCCATACAGCAGACAGTAAGGTTGATGGTAAAACATAAAGTGAAAGACTGGGATGCCTGGAAAAAGGTTTTTGACTCTCATAAACAGGCAAGGATGGATGCGGGACTTACGGATAGGGTTCTTGCTCACACGGTTGGAGACGATCATCGTGTTACCATTGTATTCGCTGTAGCAGATATGACAAAAGCAAAAGCATTTATAAATTCAAAGGATTTAAAAGATAAAATGAAAGAAGGTGGTGTGGAAGGGGCGCCGAGTTTCTTCTTCTATAAAATTGCGGCAAAGTATTAAGTATTTGTAAAAAAGAATTGCAGGACTTGATCTTATCGGCGACAGTTTTACCTGTCGCTTTTTTTGTGCCTTACGTTGCAAGATGGAAATCTTCATCACTCAAAACAAATTCTTGATCCATCCTCCGTCTACGGCCAGGGAGATACCCGTAATATAACTGGCACGTTCGCTTGCCAGGAATGTAACGGCTGCAGCAAACTCTTCCGGGGTTCCAAAACGTCCTAATGGAATTTCGCTCTTCGCTGAACTAAAGGAAGGAGTCTTTTCAATGAGTTCTTTCAGTCTTTCGGTTTCTGTATAACCCGGCATTACATTATTGACCGTAATATTATATATCGCTAATTCATTGGACAGGGTCTTTATTAAGCCAACAACAGAAGCTCTGACTGAGTTAGATAGAATTAAATTATTGATCGGTTGTTTTACTGCCATTGAGGTAATGGAAATAATTCTTCCCCATCGTTGTTGTTTCATACCAGGCAAAAAACCATTGACCAAACCGACAACACTTGTCAGTAAACTTCTGTAGGTCTTATCCCAATCTTCCTGTTTAAATTCTTCAAATTTTCCTGCCGGTGGCCCGCCCGTATTCGTAACCAGGATATTTATCGTGTTGTAAGCTTGTAAGGCTTTTTTAATGATCTGCTCTCTTTCAACTGCAACAGACAGATCACCGGCAAGGGCCAGCACTTCTCCATTACTTAACAAGGTTTTCCTTATTGCGTCCGCAAATAATTAGTTTGGCGCCTTCCTGAGCAAGCTCAAGGGCAACGCTTTTTCCAAGGCCCTGGCTGGAAGCGGCCACAAAGGCCACTTTGTTTTTTAGTCCGAGTTCCATTTTTTTATTTTCTTAAGTAATCATCCGTTTTATCCAACCAATCCTGGCGGGGAGGGGCCCAGGTATCTATTTCTTCTACGTCACCGATCATGAGCGCTTCATGCGGCAGATCGGAAGGAATAACCACTACATCTCCCGGATATAAGTCCATAGATTGTTCTTTATTTTTCCAAACCAAAAACGCATCGAACCGGAAATTACCTGCGTAACCTGTTCATGTATGTGGCTATGCAGCGGCACTACAAAACCATCTTTGAACTTCATTTTAGCGACCATCAGTTTTTCTCCACAAATAATTTTCCGGGCCATGGATGGGTTTACTTCTTCTGTTGGAACTGTTTCCCAGTTCATTTTTTTTATCATGATCAATTGGTTTTTGTTCTTTCGCTGTTGATTTTCTCGTACTGTAATGTACAGAAATCCATGCTTCATAAAAGTATTTTACAACCGGTCAATGATTTGCCGGTATTTCAACTAATTTGAGTTCTTGTTAATAAAATTTGCATGAAAAAATATCTCGTCTTTTTTTTGATCTTTATTGCATTCGAAGGTTGTGCACAAACTGCGCTGAGAATGGATTTTGAAAACTACAATCCGCCTTCAACGCTTGTTGTGCCACAGCATAAATTAACAAAAGCAAAATTTCCTTTCATTGATGTTCATAATCACCAGGAAGAAATGCCAACCATGGATCTTTCCACATTGACGAGGGAAATGGATAAGATGAATATGAAAGTAATGGTCAATCTTAGCGGCAGCAATGGGGAAGAACTAAAAAGATCAGTTAAGAACGTCAGGGATCATTTTCCAAACAGGTTTATTGTATTTGCCAATATTGATTGGAATGGCGTTGGAAATGACGGTTGGGGTGAAAAAGCAGCAAGGCTATTAGAAGAAGATGTAAAGAATGGCGCCAATGGACTGAAGATCTTTAAAGATCTTGGTTTCTCCGTGAAAGATATTCATGGCAAAAGAGTAACCGTAGATGATCCGAGACTTGATCCTATATGGGAAAAAGCTGGTGAGTTAAGAATACCTGTATTGATCCATACGGCCGATCCAAAACCTTTCTGGGACCCGATGGATTCAAACAATGAACGATGGCTGGAACTGGCAACACATCCTTATCGTAAAAGAAGTAATACCGATCCGGCACCCTGGGATACTTTAATAGCCGAGCAGCATCGCATGTTCATGAAACATCCGCGTACAACTTTTATCGCTGCGCATTTTGGCTGGTATGCGAATAACCTCGCAAAGCTGGGGCAACTGCTGGATGAAATGCCCAATGTAAATGTTGAGTTTGGAGCCGTCATCGCAGAATTGGGAAGACAGCCACGCATGGCCAAACAATTTTTTACCAAATACCAGGACAGGATATTATTTGGTAAGGATAGTTGGGCGCCGGAAGAGTACAGCACATATTTCCGGGTGCTGGAAACAGAGGATGAGTACTTTCCTTATCACAAAAAATATCATGCTTTTTGGGCCATGTATGGTATTGGATTGCCTGATAATATCTTAAGAAAAGTTTATTATAAAAATGCACTGCGCATCATTCCGAATATTGATAAAACATTGTTTCCTGAATAATGTAAAAAGAATTTTTAATTTACCCGGGTACCTGCCGGTAGGCAGGTGCCACCCTCGTGTACATTCTTACCGCTATTCAGCATTTTTGGCTTTGCTTCAACAGATAATGTTTTATGACAAGGGGACTAAACTCAGCATATTGCCCTTATTGTCCCCCGGTTAGCATTTTTATATTATCGTAAGAGATTTCTGGCATAATCTTTTTATCAGTAAGTATAAAAAGTAAATTATGAAAAAACTATTGTTATCATTTGCATTGATGTTCGTTGCTGGCATTTGTGTTATCAATGCCCAGGAAACAAAGACAAAACCCGTTACTACGCCTTCGGATAACGTGCATAACGTAATACACCCTCATAACAAAATTTCTCATGGCGTGAAATACAAACATAAAACCGCCAATGATAAAAAGCATGTTGTTACGAAAAAGACAGCAAAGGCAGAAGCATTGAAGCCAAAGGAAAAGATAGAAAAGAAAGACTAATTTTTCATTTTTTCCTGGTTTAAGTTTGCAAATGTGTAAACCTATTTCAGGATAAGACACAGGCGTGAGAATCGGCTGGGAAAAAAAAATTGATGTTTGAATTATTTCTTTGCTGATCCGGTATTAAATAGGGTCTTCCTGTAAATGATAAATGAGCCATTTGGGTTTTTAAATTCAAGTGGTTTTTTATTACCAGATAGCGTGCTAATGATTTGTTTTCTGATTTTGGAGTTTATTTTTTCAGTAGGGACATGACGATTCCTTCCCATTATTACTAAAGGGTTTCTAAATGGTAATTTGTTTTTATGCTGCTCTGGAATGTTGCTGTGCA
>WNFY01005411.1_pt1 | contig 11542 bp, 11 predicted proteins | sample 5400091 | NCBI WGS metagenome assembly WNFY01 (sample SAMN13153364, study PRJNA577476) | soil metagenome | isolation source: 60 cm soil or saprolite under grassland replicate 1 | place: USA:California | collected 2016-06-15
CGCCCAGAACCGGGCACCCGTTGCTGCGCCATAGGCGACCGTCGCCTTGGGCACCGCGTGCCCAGGTGCTGACAGGATGGGAGTGACACCGCTACGGATACTGGCGCGAGGTGCTGGGTATGCGGCGGCTGCGGCCAAGCGGCGGAAGCGGAGATGGTCGCGCTGTTCTTGCGCACCGAGTTGCCTTGCGGCCCGCTCCCGGGACGGCCTCCGGGCGCTGCTAGAACGGGCCCGCCTATCCGAGCGCGTCGTCACCGACCCCGACCTCGACGACGACGCCGAGAACCAGGCGCGGCTGCGGCTGCTACCCGCCATCGCGGCTACGGCACCCGCACCGAGCTGTTCGACGGCTTCCCGTACGACGTCCGCTGGCAGTGGATGGCGATCGCCGCGGCCGAGCTCGCCAGGGTCCGGTATATCGACTACGACTACTGGGTCGAGCTGTCGGGCGGCAGCCGCCTGGCGGTCGACGCCGCTCCGCGCATCCGCGCCGGTGTGGCCCCGTTCGGGGTGCCCAGCGACGGGCACTGGGCATGGCGCAGGCGGTCGCCGACGGGGCCCGGTTCCCGCCGCTGATCCTGGTACCACCGGCCCGGCGGCGGCCTGGTGGTGCTGGAGGGCCGCGCCCGCCTGACAGCCTTCATGCTCGCCGGCGACCGGCTGCCGCCGGAACTGGAGGTGCTGGTCGGGTCCTCACCAGCGATGACCCGCTGGGGGCTTTGGTAACCGGTCGGTCATCGGCCAAGGCTCCCAGAGCTAGCAACGCCGCTATCTTGGCTGGTGTGCCGGGAAGCTGGCAGGACCTGGAGCTGGGCGCACCCGAGATCGCGCGGCTGGGCATGGACCGGATCAAGGCTGCGCACGTCGCGTTGCTGGGCACCGTGCGCCGTGATGGCTCCCCTCGCATCAGCCCGATCGAGCCGTACTTCGCCAGGGGCGAGCTGCTCGTGGGTGCTATGGCGTGGTCGACGAAGGCGGCGGACCTGCTGCGAGACCCGCGGTTCGTGCTGCACAGCGCGGTGACCGGGCCGGACTCCGGCGGGGGGGAGCTCAAGCTGTACGGGCTGGCTCTTGAGGCCGGCCCGGAGCTGCGCGGTGCCGCGACCGCCGCGTGGTGGTCGGCCTGGGCCGCTGACAAGGCCATCGTGTTCGCGCTGCGCATCGGGCAGGCGGCGTTCATCAGCTGGGACCTCGAGCACGGCCTGATGACCGTCCGCCGGTGGTCCCCGCAGGCCGGATACCGCCAGGCCAGCCGTACCTACCCCTGAGCAGCGGCCTGGCGCATCGCGCAGCCCAGAGACCTCGCTGTCAACGCCAGAGCCGGACGCCGGCGACCCAGGCAGGAGATGCAGATCACCCTGATCGGCGCGCCTCAACTGACGGCCGCCGAAACTCCGCCAGCCGCGCCGAACGGCGGGACTGCGCGCTCCGCTTATTGGAGGCTTGGTAGCGGAGCGTGATGGGTGATCGATACACCGGTGACGGCGGTGCGGCTGGCCTGGGGGTGTGCTCACATTTCGCGCCGCCCGGATCGGATGGCCCGGCCTGTCCGGCGGGCGGTTAGACCGCAGCTCGCGCCATGCTGGCGGTCAGGCCGGAGAACTCCTTGCTGGCATTTAGGGTTTGCGGGCGACTCCGGCGAATTCGTCCACCTCGGCGGGCAGCCGGTCGGTGGCGGTGAGGTCGGGGCGCCAGCGGGAGCACGACACCACTCCGGGGGGGACCAAGTCCAGGCCGTCGAAGAACCGGGTGATCTGAGCAGGGGTGCGCAAGGTCATCGATGGGGTGCCGACCTTGTTCCAGTGCGCCACCGCCTCTTCCATCGCCGCGCCGTGGACGGCGCTGGTGGAGTGGTTGATGGCCACGAAGCTGCCCTGGGCCAGCGCCTGTACCAGCCGCCGGACGATCAGGTACGGCTCGTCGGCATCGGGGAGATGGTGCAAGATCCCCAGCAGCATCAGGCCCACCGGCTGGCCGAAGTCCAGCGTCCGCGCCGCCTCGGCCAAGATCGCTTCCGGATCCCGCAAGTCGCCGTCGATGTAGTTACAGGCGCCCTCGCCGGTGCTGGTCAGCAGCGCGCGGGCGTGGGCCAGCACCAGCGGGTCGTTGTCGACGTAGACGACCCGTGACGCCGGTGCTACCCGCTGGGCCACCTCGTGGGTGTTGTCGGCGGTCGGCAGCCCGGTGCCGATATCCAGGAACTGGCGGATGCCCTCCGCCCCGGCTAGGTACCGGATCGCCCGGCCCAAAAACGCCCGGTCCGCCCGGGCTTGGGCCACGATGCTTGGCAGCATCGCGGCGACCTTATCGCCGGCTTCCCGGTCGGCGGCGTAGTTGTCCTTGCCGCCCAGCCAGTAGTTCCAGATCCGCGCCGAATGCGACACCGTCGTGTCGACCACCGCAGGCGGCGGGGCAACGGGACGCGCGTCGTCGGCCACAGGCCATCATCTCCCCTCCTGGCAGCAGGCTCGCCACACCAAACCTTCCCGCGAACACCAGGCCTGGCATGGTCCACGCTAGCCGACCCCCCCGGCCCGTCACCTCTCATCGGGCGCCCAGCCCAAGCCGGCGTGCACCTGGGCACCACCACGCCACCGCCTGGGTCACGCGGCCGCCGGCTATCAGGGCCGCGGCCAGCGAGGATCAGGTCCCGCTCGCAACCCGGCTAATGCCAGCCGCTCGGTGTTGGTGAACACCGGCATGACCGGGACGAGGGCAGCGCACGGGGCCGTGGTGGTCACCGGATACCTCCCATGCCGGGCTGAGACCCGAGAGGCTGGGCCAGCCGAGGCCCAGCAACGATGATTCACCTCACCGTTAGCCCAACTGCGTGATCACGCAACGTCACACGGAGCTATACAGCTGACGGGGCCGCCCTCCCCGGAGCGCACCGGATCGCCGAGTCGGTGCGGTTGATCGGCGGGTCGACCTCGACACGGACACCCGCGCAGATCATCCGGCTCTGCGTGCCGTCGCCCGTGGCCGGCTCGCCCGGCAAGCCCGCCGGCTGCGACCGCGGTGTGACCTCGCCCGCTTCGGCATCCGACGTATTCTGTCTCCGGGGAGAAGCTATGCGAGACCCATCGATTTGGCGCATGCGGCGCTCGCCGGCGGCGAGCGCCGCAGCGATGGTCTTGTTCGTCGTCGTGTCCGCTCTCTGGCTCGTTGGCGCCGGTACCGCACGCCCCGCGGTCATAAGCCACCCTGGGTGCCTGCCAGGGCGAGCGTGTCCGCAGCCTCCGTCTTATGCCAGCCTGCATGTCTGGCTCCTGCTCGGGATCGCTGGTGCGGTGCTCACGCTTGCTTCGTTCGTCCTCGTGGCGCGACGTGCGGTTGGCGAACGACGCGAGGTGGGCACCGCACGCAAGGTGCGCTTGGCCGTGGTGACCGTTGTCGCCGGCGCAGTGGCGGAGGTTCTCGTCGTCTACCTCGTCACGCACATTGCGATCGTGACGGCTCCACTGGGGTTTGAATACTCGGGCGAGACCGCGGCCCCCATCTTGATACTCGGCGTGGCTCACTTGGCGCTCGTCGGCGCCCTCGCGCTGGTGTTGGGAGGGCTTCTTCGGCTCAGTCCGGGGCAGCCTCGTCCGAATGCCGGGCGAATCCGGCCATGGACCGCCGTACTCGGCCTCGGTGGCATGGTGGTCGGCTGTGGAGCGTTCGCGGCGTGGAGCCTCCGGGCCGGGACGATCCCTTTGGTGGTCAACACCAGGCTCATCGGAGGCCCGGCATGGGTCACGAATGTCGGAGCATGGTGGCCCGGGCTGTTCGCAGCCATGGTGGCTCTCTTGCTCGCGGCGGCCGTGTGCGCGCCCGGCATGACGTCGACAACCGACGGCAAGGTCCCGCGCGTGCCGTCTACGAGCGACCACACCGCCTCTCCAGCCAGCGCACCGTAACCATCCGACCTCCGTCTCCCGCCCGGCCGCGGCGAGCACGGGGCAGAGTCGGACCGCGCTCGCAGGCATTTCGACCTGCCCACCCGGCCGCGGCCCGTCGCAGGGCGGGCAGGCGTCCTCAAGCCCTTCCTGCATGAGGCTGACGAACTCCTGGTGGCGATCCTGACGGAACAGGCGTCAGCTATGATCTTCCGCCTATCCCACCGAAGCGCGCAGATCTCCCCTGATCCGCGCGGGCATAGACATCTGCACCGACTCGGCAGGACTCGCGCCAGATCGAATCCTCTTCACGCGTGTCGTACCTGTTGAACGACTACGCCCTGTGACTGCCTCGCGCTGTCACGATCTGCTGCCGGGATCGCCCGGGGGCACCGCCGCGGGCGTCGGGTGTGCCACGTGGCAGCGCGGATCGTCGTGTCCTTCCTGGCAGGTTGGGCACATCGTCGTGAGCACAGTGAAGTCCGCCTGGGTCAGGTAGCTCGCCGGGGGTGGTGAGTGGATTGGTGATGAGCTGTCCGTTATGGGGCGTTCGGCGGACAGCGGGCTTGGTGCCCGCGGAAGGCATGCGAAGAATCAGGCATGCCTGGGTCCCGGCTAGAGCCACACCGCGTGCCTGCCGCTCCGGAACCGGCCATGCTAGCCGGTGCGCCACCAGGACGGCGCCGGAAGCAGCGGCGGCGCCTCCACGAGCGGCCCCGGCAGGCTGGTCACCAGGGCGGGACCGGGCATGCCTGGCCGCCAGGCCAGCAGCTCGCCGTGGCTGCCCTGGCTCACCGTCGCCAGCAACCAGCTCCCGGTGGCGTCGAACGCCAGCCCGGCCCAGGTAAGGGGCGGCAGCTCGAGGCCCGGCACAATGTCAAGCCGGCCGGTGCGCAGGTGCAGGACCGCCACATCGGACGGCGGGCCCGGAGCGGCCGCAGCGAAGCGGGGGTCTGGCCTGGCCCGCGTGAGCTGGAAGGCGGCCAGCGTGCCGTCGGGGCTGAACACGGGGCTGGCCAGGTCACCGGAGACCGGGACCCGCCCGGCCGGCAGCTCGGCCGGGGCGGCCGGCCGCCCCGTGTTCAGGTTGATGCTTTCCAGGGTGCATGTGCCGTGGGCCGGCGGCCCGGCGCAACCGTGCAGGCTCACCAGCAGGACGTGGCCGGCGGCGCCCAGCGGGGAGCCCCCGCCAAGCCGGCGCAGCACCGCGCCGGTATTCGGGTTGAGGAGTTCGATGGTGTCTCGCCGGCCCGCCGGCGGGTGGTAGGCCGCCACCACCAACCCGGGTGCCGTGTCGGCGACCGGGGCGATGTCCGATGTGAACGTGACCGCGCGGCCCCCGGCCGGCGAAGTGAGCACCGTATGGTGTGCCCGGTAGGTCACCGCCCACGCGCGGTGGGGGCCGCCGAGCAAGGCGTCCGCGGTGATGCGCAGCCGGCGCGCGGCGCCAGCCACGATCCGGTAGAGCCTCACCGAGGCGGTGGAACTGAAGCACGGCGTGTCAAAGGCGTAGGCGGCGCCCGGCCCGGCGACCAGGCTGGTGACCAGCCGGCCGTGCTCTGGCAGCCCCGGCAGCGGCCCGGAGACGGCGCCGCCGAGGGTGACCTGCCGCAGCCCGGTGCCACCGACCAGCACCCTGCCGTGAACATGGGCGTGCTGCCGGGCCAAGCGGATCTGCGGCAGGTCGACGGCTGATCCGCACGCCCCCGCGGCCAAGGGCCACCGGGCCGCAGACCCAGCCGCCGACGTGCGCGACCCGGGAACCGGCGATGCGGCGGCCGCCGGCGACCTCGACGGCGAGGAAACGGCGGCGTGGTGCGGCCCGGTCCGGGCGACCACCACGCCGGCCAGCACCGCCACCGCGGCCACCCCGGCGACCGCCCACACCCACCGCGGTGGCCGGGGCCAGCCACCGAACTCGGACACATCACCTGATGGCACAGCGCAACCTCCCCCTCACCGTAAGCGGCGGCACGCGCAGTATCAGGCAAGACCTTGGAGGCGCCGGAGGCTGGCCACTGCCCAGGAACCTGAGACCAGCGGACAGCGAACGCCGGCCCGCTGGTGCAGGCAAGCAGGAACGGATAACGCCGAATATTCAGCGGCTGCTGGCCCGATCCTTCGCAGCGGCACGGCGCTCGTATTCGCCGGTTCTGGTTTGCGTCCTGCGAAATGTGGCGGCGACCATGATGCGGACTGTGTCCTATAGATCCGCGCTGAGTGGCGAATGCCGCGGGAAGCGGACCGTGGCCAGAAGCTGGGACGGGATGATCGTTAGCGTGAGCCGGCCCGGAAGAGCGTGACGGTGGCCAGGTCACCTGCGATCCAGCCGGCCACCGGCAGCGCGTACCGGTACAGACGCGGCAACCGCCTGCGCAGTTCGGGGGTGGCCGGGTGACGGCAGCCTCCTGCACGACCTCAAGGCCAACGGATTCCAGCGTGCGCGGGTCGTCGCACGACCATGCCCATCGCGCATCCATGTTCTTCCTGGCAGCCATCCGGTGCTGCTGCTCGAGCATCCGCTGGCTGTAGGGTGTCGAAAGCGATCAGCGCGCCGGAAAACTCCCGGCGATGCGGGCGATGACCTGCGGAGCCTGTTCCAGGTAGACAAGCACGCCTTCGGCCGCGAAGAAATACGGGCCCTGGGCTATCCCGGACAGCAGGCAGCCAGCCCTGGTCCAGCACCGAAGCGGCCACCATCCGGCGGCGGCCGGAATCGGCGAAGAACCTGCGCCGCAACTCGATCGTGTCCGGCAGGTCCAGGTCGATCCAGTGCGCCTGACCGTTACCGACCCGGTCAAACCTGGTATTCAGCCCGGGCGCCGATCCCCGCGACTGTCCCGCCCGGATGCTCCGCGAGGAAGTCGCTGACCCAGCAATCGAAAATCGCGGTGCGCAGGACAGTGATGGCACCGCCCCAGCCGCGGCCGTACTTGTTCGTGTCGAAGTCAACCGATGCGAGGATCGGCCGCCTTCGGGTCCCGGAGCATCGGCCGCCTCCTGCGCGTCTCCCACGCCCGGGCAGCCAGCGGAAAACAGCGTCTCCTGGACCGCGCCGAGTTCGACCTTCACGCGGTCTGCCATACCAGCCGTTACACACCACAAGCCGCGTAGCAGGCCGGCATGATCCATCCCGCTCATGCTGCCGAAAATTTCTCAGTGGCGCACAGAACGACCCTTCTGCATGCTTGAGCTGCTCATCGCTGAAAGCGCCACGCCCACACCGAACGGCGGATCTAATGCGCTTGCTGGCGGAGACGAGCAACTGCGGAGCGCGACCACGCCCACGAGCCGAGTGGGAAGGTGGCCATGCCGTGTCTGCGGAGTCGCCGGTCAGGGAGGCTTGGGTCCGGCGCGGCGCCGGCGGGCGGGCGGTGGTGGCACCACTTTCCCGGCCAGGGCGCGCCCGGTTGGGATCACGACCAGTGTCCCGTCACGGGTACGGACCGCGAAGGACCCGGCGCCGGCCTGTTCAAGAATGCCCAGCACGTCGGTCATCTGCTTGCTGTCGCCCGGTCCGGGCCGCCAGCGGATCACGACTCGCTTGCCGACATCGGCGGGGGTGAGCCGGACCACCAGCCGGTAGCGCATGCCGGTCACTTGCTCGCAGGCGGGGTGGCCCGGGCTGCCGGGGCGCCGGGCGGGCCGCCGCTGGCGCGGCCGCGCTCGGGTATCTGGCGCGGGGGCATGGTGGCGTTACCGGCCGGCGACATAGTTGGCGACGTAGTCGGTGTCGCAGGGCAGCGGGCCCGTCTTGGCCGCGCCGCCGGGCGAGCCGAGCTGGCCGGAGATTTCGGCGTTCTCGGTGGTGAACTGGGCCCATTGGCCGGGCACGTCGTCTTCGCAGAAGATCGCCCCGGCCGGGCATACCGGCTCGCGAGCGCCACAGCCGGCGCACTCGCCGGGGTGGATGCAGAGCATCCGCTCGCCCTCACAGATGCAGCCGGCCGGGCATTCACCGGCGCAGGCCTTGTCCTTCACGCCGGTGCACGGCTGGGCGATCACATACGTCATGGGCGGCTCCACCTCCCCCGGTGGCCTGCCTGGGCGCCGGGCGGTCGTGCGCGGGCGGGCCTGGTTGCTGGCTGGGCGGCTTGCTAGCCGCCGATGTGCGACATCTCCACCTTCGGCTTCACCCGCTGGGGGCGGCCGGTCTGGCGGGTGCGCTGCTCGGAGTAGCGGTCGGCCCGCCGCGCCCAGATGGAACTGATCTGCTCACGCAGCGCCTGGTCGCTGGCGCCCGCGCGCAGCGGGCCGCGCAGGTCATGCCCGGCGGCGGCGAACAGGCAGGTGTAAAGCTTGCCGTCCGCCGACAGCCGGGCCCTGGTGCAGCCGCGGCAAAACGGCTGGGTGACCGAGGCGATCACGCCGATCTCACCGCCGCCGTCGCGGTAGCGGTACCGGCCTGCGACCTCCCCGTGATAGGCCGGCTCGACGGGCTGGAGTGGCCATCGCCGGCCGATCAGGGAAATGATCTCCGCGGCGGGGACGACATCGTCGAGCCGCCAGCCGTTGGTCGTGCCGACGTCCATGTACTCGATGAACCGCAGCACGTGCCCGCTGTGCCGGAAATGCGCCGCCATCGGCAGGATCGACTGTTCGTTCACCCCGCGCCTGACCACCATGTTCACCTTCACCGGCGCCAGCCCGGCATCGGCGGCCGCGGCGATGGCCTCCAGCACCCGCGCGACCGGGAACCCGGCGTCGTTGAGCGCCAGGAACACCGTGTCGTCGAGGGAGTCCAGGCTGACGGTCACCCGGCGCAGGCCCGCCGCCGCCAGCGCCTGGGCCTTGCCGGCCAGCAGCGCCCCGTTGGTGGTCAGGGCGATGTCGCCGATGCCGCCGATCCCGGCCAGCATCGCGACCAGCTTGTCCAGGTCGCGGCGCAGCAGCGGCTCGCCGCCGGTCAGCCGCAGCTTGCGCACCCCCAGGCCGGCGAAGACCCGGGCGAGCCGGGTCAGTTCCTCGAAGGTGAGCAGCTGCTCGCGGGGCAGGAACACGAAGTCCCGGCCGAACACCTCCCGCGGCATGCAGTAAGTGCAGCGGAACTGGCAGCGGTCGGTCACCGAGATCCGCAGATCGCGCAGCGGCCGCGCCAGCGTGTCAGCCAGCGGCAATTCAGCGATAGCCATCACCGCACCTCAGCGCCCGGGAACCCGGCGCCTGCCGGGTAGTTCCGCGGCCGCCAGCCACCGTGGGCGTCCCTGGCGGCATGTGAGAACTCCTGTTGCCGTCGACGTTCAGCCTAGCTGCTGGCGGGCGTGCGGCCCGCAAGCTCAGCCTCCAGGCTTGCGGCCTTCGTGCGCAAGTCCCCAACCTCCGGCCACACTGCGCCACTGCCTGGCAACTGGTAGAGAGCAATGTTCCAACCCGGCGAATAACGTCAACTCGGAGGACGAGCCGAGGTGGCATCCGTCCTCGTTGATGCCCTTGATTGTGGCTTCTGATGCATCATGCCGTCATCGGATGCAACCCCACTGGATGCCTCATCGTGACACCTGATGAAATCGTGATGATGACATCGCAGGTCATCAAACCTACAGTGGCCAGTCTTGCCCTTCTCACCGCTAAGGACCCGCACGCTGCAGCGCAGGTAGCGAGCGTTCACGCGAACTGCCGAACGATGCGCCCGATGCAGCAATGCTCATTTTCTCCAGGAAGCCCTCCCCGTGGCTGAGCTCATGGAACCGCTCCTGCGCTGGCCGGGGTTGTTTTCCAGGTAGGTGCAGAGGCTGTGCATGGTGTCCGCGCGCAGGAAATAGGACCAGCGGGGCCGGGCGGGCCCGCGCTCAACGATCAGCTGCGCGCCCAGTCCGGGCTCGCTGTCCCTGGTCCGGAAGAGCTTGGCCATGGCTGACCCTCCCTGTGGGTTGAGCCCGCACGCCTCGGCCAGCATCTCCACCACGGTGGACTTCCCGGTGCCGTTCTCGCCGACCAGCACGGCCAGGCCCGGCGGGAGTTCCAGGCCCTCGCACAGCAACTGTTCCACTGCCGGGACCGTCGCAGGCCAGCTGGATGTATCGACCTGATCGAGCAGGCCGGCTTGCCGGAAACCTTCGAAGTCATTGACGAGGACCCTGATTGGCCGGAGCCGGACTACGGCAACGACTGAGAGCACATCGTCCAGTGGACGCTGTGGCCGTGACCTGACGCCTTGAGATTGGTCGATCTGATCACCCAACGGGGTCCGGTCAGCCCGGTGTCGATCTTCAACGGACCGTGACACTGCATCCTTGGCGAGTCAACGGCAATGGATGATCCTCAGCCGCTCACCGCGTCAGCGGCATTTCCGGGTGCTGCGCTGGTTAACGCGAACGATTACTCGGGAACCGATCCGGTTGCCGTATCGTCCTACCACTGTGCATGCTTCGGCGGCCGGCCGGCGAGCTAAGGCGAGCCTGCCATCTCTCGCCGCTCTCGCCGTATGTGCCGTGGCCGCTGGGTGCGTCAGCAGTGGCAGCACAACGTCAGCCGCGCAACCCCCCGCGGTGCGAACGAGCAGCACGCAGAGTTCACCTCCCGTGATCGCCGGTCACCTCCCACGGTGCGAGCCTCGCGTGCCCGGCTTCTCGATGACCGCCCTCCCCACGGGGACCGAGCCGTCACACGACGCCACGTCAGCGCGCGACGTGGCGGCAGCAAATCACGTCGGACCGGAGCGCATCACCGCCGTCGTTGCCGCCATCGTCGCGGATCCGATCGGCAGCAAGCTCGGCCTGCCGACCACGCCCAGGGTGATGTGGGTGCTCTACGGTGATAACACCCACCGGGGCGGTCCGGCCGACACGGGGATCGGCCCTGGTCCATACCCGGCGCCGGGAACGGTGACTCACAGCCTGACGCTCGTCGACGACGCCCCGCTGAAACTCGCTGGCAACTTCCTCTGCTAGGCCGGACCGACGTTCATCGGAATGTGCGGTACGCCTCCAAGCGCCCGCAGTGGCTCGCCGACGCGCCAGAATGACCGGATCTGTGCGTCGGCGCGCGACCGGACGGCGCCACCGTCGGCGTACAGATCGGCGGGTCGGCGCGCGTTAGCCCTTGATCTTTCGATCACTCAGCGTGACGCTATCTGCCGGCTCCGGCCGCCGGCTCAGTACGACATGACTGATCTGGGGACGCCGTCGCGCCAGCTGCCGTCGCCTCTGAAGGCAACGGCCTAGGAGAGCAGCCCACGACGCGGCGGAAGTCTGTCTTACCAGGTATTACACTGGAGGTGTGGCGGGGGAGGAGCTCGACGGCATTCCGCTTGGCGAGCTGCCGATCGATGAGGTGATCTGGTCCGGGGGAGCGAGCCAGGCATCTCCGCGCCCGTGCCAGGCGCAAGGGCCCGGCGGAGATCAACGTCGAGCCGTTGTGGGCCAGCGAGGCGGCCCTGGACCCGAACCGGCTGGTGCGCCGCGGCGGCGGCCGGTGGAGGTGCTGGGCTACTGACCGTCGGCGCGGCGGGTGCTGCTGGTGTGGCTCTACGCGGCCGGGCATCCGCCGGGCGGCATCTGGCAGGGCGGCAGCGCGATCGCCGCGGGCCGCAGGTTGCGGGCAGCATACTGGGAAGGACGGGGCGATGACCGGGAAGACTGAACGGGAGATCATCGCGGAGGCCGAGGAGGACTTCGAGCGGCGGGCTGCCGCTGATGATCCGGCGGGGTTCATCCCGCACG
>WNFY01005412.1_pt1 | contig 11541 bp, 15 predicted proteins | sample 5400091 | NCBI WGS metagenome assembly WNFY01 (sample SAMN13153364, study PRJNA577476) | soil metagenome | isolation source: 60 cm soil or saprolite under grassland replicate 1 | place: USA:California | collected 2016-06-15
CATTTTAAAAACCTCCTCCTGCACCCTGGGGTTATCATAGTTCAGATCGGGTTGATGATGAAAAAAACGATGCCAGTAATATTGTTGCGCCACCTCATCCCATGTCCAGTTACTGGTTTCAAAATCCTGGAAAATAATTCTTACATCCTTGTATTGCGACGGATCATCACTCCATACATAAAAGTTTCTTTCCGCTGATCCTTTTGGAGAATTTCTCGCACGCTGAAACCAACGGTGCTGGTCTGAAGTGTGATTAATGACCAATTCCGTGATTACTTTAAGATTGCGCTGATGCGCCTCCTGTAAAAATTTTTCAAATTCTTTTATATCGCCGTACGACGGATTGATGCCGTAGTAATCAGCAGTGTCATACCCATCATCCTTGAGAGGCGAGGGATAAAATGGCAGCAACCAGATAGCAGTAACGCCCAGCTCTTCGAGGTAATCTAACTTTTCCAGCAAGCCGCCGAAATCACCTATTCCATCGTCATTACCGTCATTGAAAGCTTTAATATGTAACTCATAAATGATTGCGTCTTTGTACCAATGAAGCTTATTGTCCAATACCGAAGAAACTGTCATATTCCTATTTAATTATTCCGGATAATGCCGTATAAAAACAAATTAAAGACCAGAGTTATTTTAAAATTACAAAGATGGGGCAGTTCTCGATAAAAAAGAACGTTAAGATAAGCAGGTCTATTTTTTTTATTAACCGGCTGAATTACTACTATGATACTTTTGTTGCGACGCACAGCCTGCACTGAGCGTCAGCGAAGTGTTCATCTTCCTTTTCATTATTCAGCAATGGCGTCGCATCCGATAACGGATTTGCTCAGCGCGGAGCGAAGGATCGCACTTCTATTGACTATTAATTCAATATTTCAAAATTTCATCGAGAAATTTAAAAACATCAGCTTCCCACGTCTTAATATTCAAAAACACCATATTGTGCCCTTCCCTGTTTGATTTGCCAGAGTCCGGATATATTTTCAAGAGATGTGGCTTATGCATTTGATTCAACACACTGTCAAGCCCATAACCCGGATTTAAAGAATAATCATTTTGCGCATGAATAATCATAACTGGCATAGAGATATTTTTGACAGCCTTGATCAGGCGTATACGAAGTTGAGGAGAACGATCCCAACTATAACCTGCAGCAGAAAAGACAATTGCCGCTTTTAAACCAGGCTCATGTTCGGCAACCAACAAAGCAAGCGAACCTCCAAACGAGTGACCAATTACTCCTATGCGTTTGGTATCTACATCTTTTCTTTTTCGTAGGAAACTAAGTCCCGCAAGCATATCTTTTAACTGATCGGTCTGCAACTGTTGAAGTTGGATTTTGTTACGACCTTCCTGCCCTTTTTCTTTAAACGCATCGGCCATCAGGTCGGCACCATTCTTTCCCTGTCCTTTCGACAAACCAATTCCTCTCCTGGAAAGACCGAGAAATACATAGCCATGTTTTGCAAATACGGATCCGATTGACGAAATATTTTCAACCAGGTCATAAGTTGTATCATTGGTTTCATAACCACCGTGACAAAAAATCACAGCAGGGAATCTCCCTGAGCCGGGAGGATGCCATAATAAAGCTTTCAATTGCAGATCATCTGTCTTTATTGAAACAGTATCAGGAATCACGATTTCCTGGCCATAAGAAAAAATGATTGTAAATAAGAAAAAGACAAAAGCAGAATAATTTTTTTTATTCTTTTTCATAAATCAGTATTTCAAACTTTTATCAAGAAAATCGAACATGTCTTTTTCCCAGGTTACAATGCTTAAATTAATCAGATTATGTCCTTCACTCGGCGAGTTTCCAAGCTTTGGATAAATCTTCAGCAGATGAGGCTTTCTTAATTGGTTCATTACACTATCGAGTACAGTACCGGGGTTTATGGAATAATCGTTTTGAGCATAAATAATCATAATTGGTGCAGATATATTTTTAACAGCGCTGATAAGACGAATACGAAGTTGAGGCGAGCGATCCCAACCGTAACCAGCGGGTGAAAAAAGAATAGCAGTCTTTAAGCCTGCTTCATGTTCAGCAAACAGTAAGGCAAGCGATCCTCCAAAAGAAACACCAACAACCGCTACACGATTTGTATCTACATCTTTTCTCGCTGTGAGTAAGGTAAGTCCTCCAATCATATCCTGTAATTGGTCTGTCTCTAGTTGTTGCAGCTGTACTTTGTTGCGTTCATCTTGTCCCTTTTCTTTAAATGCCTTGTCTATCAGATCCGAACTGTTCACTCCTTGTCCTTGTGAAAGGCCAACTCCCCTGCGAAAAAGAAATAGAAAAATGTAGCCGTGTTTTGCAAACACGGGCCCCACGACAAGATCACGTATGGACTCGCTGTCCCGATAGCCTCCATGACAAAAAGTAATGGCGGGAAATTTTCCTGTACCAGATGGATGGCATAGTAAACCTTTCAGTGCTAAACTCCCTGACTTCACGGTCATAGTATCAGGAACAGTAACATTCTGTGCGTATGTTTTAACAATAGAGTAAAAGAAAATAAAGGCTACAAAGAATTTTTTTATCACGAGAACGGGAATTGTTGTTTTAAATTTAAATTATTTAGTGCTCCCTTTCCAATTTTTTTCACAATAACAAGCTATTGCCTTGTTCGGTTAGGATTGACAATTTGAGCAAGATTTGACATTGCATCTTTATGAACGGGAAATTATTTTGACTATGGGTTTATATCTTGTTCATCAATTTATTAATATGAACAACCAGGCCTCCCATCGTAAAAAGCAATCACTTTTATTTGGAAGATATATTTCATTTTCTTTTCTTCTACTTTTTGTTATCTACGGAAATGCTCAGTCAAAAGATAACAAAAAAATTATGGAAGTTTTCCAAAAAGAAACTGATTGCTGGAATAGCGGTGATATTGATTGTTATACTCTTTTGTATGCCCCTGTTGATTCGGTGCGAATGCTTTTAAAGCAAAATGACATTTACGGAAGGGATAGCATAAAAGTCTTTTATAAAAAATACTGGCCAAAAGAACGAATGGGAAAATTAAGTTTTGAAAACGTGAAAATAGAAAGACTATCCAAAAAATATTATTATGTTGAAGGTAATTTCATTGTGAGCTACCCTGATAAAAAACCCGTATCCGGCAGATTTTCGGGATTAATGAGGAAGATTGGTAAAGAATGGTTTATTTATACGGATCATTCAGGATAGCCCTCACCGACGAAAGGGATTAAGGCTAATTAATGCTTTTAAAATAGATATTAAGCCCCATCCTGATTTCTCCGTAATGATTTATTTGCTCTTCAATTTTTGAGATAAGAAAGTCTAATTCATTTGAGCTCTCATTTACCTTTAGGACTACTTTCCTGTTTTCGTCATTAAACACCAAATCTCTTTCTTCCTGGAGAACCTCGAGGCTTGTTTTGAACGTATAGCCTTGCATGAATGGAGTTTCAAAGGCATCATGGTCTTTGGCATATTGTTGAATCTCTTCCATCAGGTCAAGATTTTGTTTTTTTGCAAAATCAAATCTCTGGAGGAGTTGTTCTCTTTTACTTTCTGGTTCGGGCATTTCTATATTTATTGAAAGATAAAAAAAAATAGTCCGAAATTATAGAACAGCTTTTGCACAGCTGTTCTTAATTATTTACTTTGATTAGATTTGAAACACTATTTTATATCTTGTGCGCCGGGCATAAATAATACAACATGAAAAATCAAATTGGTTTTACGGCAATATTGATGATCTTAATGTCTTGCAGTTCACCGGTTCAAAATGATGCATCAAAACCGGCAACAATACCAATTCAAGGAACCTGGAAGCTTCTTACCGGCACCCTGATAGAAAAAAATGATACCACTACTACCGATTATACCAGGGGCAAAGAATTTATTAAGATTATCAATGATACGCATTTCGCATTTTTAAGTCATGACCTCAACAAAGGGAGAGGTCCTGATTCCAGTTTTTCATCTGGTGGCGGCAGCTACTCGCTGAAAGATAGTCTCTATACGGAGCGCCTCGCATATTGCAGCGACCGGCAATGGGAAGGAAATGATTTTCAGTTTACCATTATTATTGATAATGATACTTTGATACAACAGGGTATTGAGAAGATTGATAGCCTTGGTGTGAACAGAATCAATATTGAAAAATATCTAAGAATTAAAGATTAGCAATAATAATATTACAGAGATTAGATTACTCCTTGTAAACTATCTCGACGGGAACTCCTTTGCTGAGAGTTTGATAAACCACACAATATCTTTCTGTGAGATTGATCAATGTTTTCATTTGCTCTGCTGTAGCATCTGATCGGATGTTTAAATAAAGACGTATAGATTTAAAGCCTACAGCCACTTCTTTTGAAACACCAAGTGTCCCGCGGAAATCAAGATCCCCGTCCGCCTGGATATGTCCATCAGTTATTTCTATTCCAATTGCGGTAGCTACTGCGCTTAGTGTAACACCAGCACAGGCTACCAACGCTTCAAGAAGTAAATCACCGGAACAAGCCAGCATGCCCGTACCACCGGTTGCCGGGTGAAGGCCTGCCTCAATTAATGCACGTCCTGTATCTACTTTACACGAGATGTCTTCCCCGATTTTTCCCCTAGCCCTTAAAGTGATCAATGCAGACTCAGGATTTTCCCGGTATTTCTCTTTCAAAGGAGATTGTATTTTCTTTAGTTCTGCCGAATTCATAAAAAGATTTTTTTCTTATACAAATTAAGATAAGCGGAACAAATAATGATTAAAAAACTGTCTCATAATTTGAAATAAAAAACTGCTCCGATTCTTCGAAGCAGTTGAAAGGAACCTGAAAATGAAATTGTTTAGTCCAGATCCACTGTGGCATTGGTCCAGTTAAAAACACCATCGGGATTATATTTCCAAACCCACGCATGCACTAGCCAGAAAGGAAAGCCAGAAGTGTCGTTCCACACGTCACTTGAGCCGGTAAAACCTTCCGGCTTTGGAAATGTAAGTGGCACTGCATATTCCACGGCGATCAATTCAGGATTTCCAGTATCAAGTCCATTGTACACCAGTATTTCGGGGTGCCGGATGTCGAATGTGGCATCAACCAATGAAGTTTTCATAAAATGGTGTCCCATATTTGGAACATCAACATTTATGTTCGAATAGCCATCCTTTATTGCATTATTAATATCCCTATACCTCGCGGTTGCCGCACGGGCTTGTTGTAACTCCCATGTTGTTTGCAATGAAAGTCCGTAATTACTAACAAAATTGCCCTCGGCATTCGCGGCAGCGTTGTTTATGCTTTGAACATCCTCGGTCGATCTACCTGCCCCTTCTTTTTTGCATGCTGTAAATAACAGGCCAATCAAAATCAATGAAGCAAAATAAAACCGAACGTTATAAACGCTATGTGGTAGTTGGAATGTGGCAACAGATTTCCTGTTGCAGCGCAGTGCGCCGCTAAATAAATTTTTCATTTTCGCTGGTTTTTTAGATTAAGAAATAATAAATCACCGTAGACTAACGGAATCAGCAAATGCTGACCGTAATTCTTTTGACGGCTAATTTGCAGTAGCAGGACTGATTACGGACGATATCTCGATGATGGCATTTGCGGGGAAGCCACCTTTTTTTGCGTGTTCCCTGATCAGTTCTTCATTTTCTGCTTTGTAAATGCAATAGATTTTGTCACCTGTTACATAACTCTGTATCCATTGAATTCTTGGGCCCATTTCCTTGAGTACAGTACAAGACGTTTTTGAAATAGCTTTTAACTGCTCGGGAGTTAATTTGCCAGCGCCTGGAATTTGCCTTTCGATAAGATAAGTTTTCATTTCAGTTGCTTTTGTGGTTTTTAAATTGTCTGTTGGCGCTGCCTTTTGCGCAATGGAGGCATAACCAGTGAAGAGCAAAATTGCAATAAGGAGTTTGAAGCGGTTGGTAATCGTTTTCATAACATTTTTTTAAAAATTAAGAGATGACTAAAGATAGTATTGACAAACAGCGGAGAGCTATAACAAATCATTCAATAAATGGTAAACGATATAGAACAAATCATTCAATAAATGGTAAAATTTATTCACCAGGATGAAAGAGGCAATGGTTAAATGGTTGTATGGTTAAATTGCTAAGCATTTAAACACCTAACCATTCAACAATTAAACCATTAGTCAATGCAGGAGATCAAGATATGCCATCGGCAGAAGGCCATATTTCTTTTTAAAGCATTTGGTGAAATAAGATGGGCTGGTAAAGCCTGAATCAAATGTTATCTGCGCAATATTATAACGTTGTTTCTTCATCAGCTCCTTTGCTTTTTCAAGCCTGAATTCTTTTAGAAGTATATTAGGGGATAAGCCGGTAAGTGCAATTGTTTTCCTGTACAACTGTGATTTACTCATTGCCATTGACTGGCAATAATCATCAATATCAAAATCGGCGTTCTGCCAGTTTTCTTCTAGTTTGTTGAATAATAATTCCAGCAAAGTTTCGTCCTGGGGCGATAAGGTTAAAAAATCATTTCCCCCATTTTGAAAATGATCTTTCGATATAAGTTCTTTAACGGGCGAAGCAACGGCCACCTGTAAATTTTTGGCAATTGCACACATATATCTAGCTAAATGTATAGTATCGCCAAACAATTTGTTGGTTTTCCCAACAGGTTCACCGCAATTAATGCCTATTCTGAAACCGGTTTCATTTGCAACGTCGTCCGGAATTTCTTATTGAATGGCTAAAGCACATGAAACCGCTTTGGTTGCGGAAGTAAACGAAATAATAAACCCACTTCCTCCGTGTTCGACTTCCCTGCCCCCGTGTAGCAACAGGTTTTTTCTTATAATGTTATTATGCCGGTTTAGAAGTTCATTTGCTTTTTCTGAGCCGAATTTATATTGCAATAAAACGGGGTCAGTCATCTTGGTCACCAACAGAATGCGAAAAGCTGAGTCGCGGAAAATCTTTAATCCCTCTGAAATTTCTGCTTCTTCAGGATCATACATCCGGCCTAAAAAAAATTCTACCAGTTCACTTCTAACTTCGATTATTTTATTTGGGATCAACCCGTGCGCCTTGCTGTGCATTTCTTCTACAGCCTCTTTGTCTGGAGCCTCGACAAGGCAAAATATAGTTTCCCGCTTCTCATCCACCCAATAAGTCATGGCTTTACAACCATATTCTTCCTGGTGAAGCAGATCCTTCTTATGGGCTTCAGCAACATCCCTCGCTTTTACGCCGGGGACAATATGTACATCCATATAAATAGGCATGTTTTCTATTTTGAAGTTGAAGATAATATTTTTTCTAACTCTCTGAATTACGGGCGGAGGCAGCTAAATGTTGGAAAAAAAACTCAGCCTCCGTATGGAGGCTGAGATGGATGCAAATTTATATGGTAATGACTTTATTTCTGAGACCTATTCCATCTTTAAAAGAATGAACATAACGATCAATTCCCTTAGCTTCGCCCTGACCCTTAGCTAGCCCATATTTACAATCCCCTTTATAATCGCCTTCCAGGTTTTTGAGAATCACCTTGGAGAGCCTATCCTGGGCGTTTAAAAAAGAGGAGCTCACGAAAATGACAATGAGTAATGGGATAAAAAGGCGAATAATTTATCGGTTTATTCAGAGCCTTCTAAGCTAAAATGAAATTCGGCAGAAATTCCGCATAATAAATTTTACGCGATCAATATCACAGTAACGGACAATATCGGAACAGTGGACATCCAACAGCTAATTTCTTTTTCTGCCAGCCACGAGTAAAATGACTACGCCAGCGACAATTATAACGCCTCCTGCATAATTGGGCCACTCGATTGTTTTCTTTTCCTTTCTATTGATTTCAATCGGGCCCGCATCTACCACTTTTTCCTTCGTGGTATATGTAATATTGCCGAGCACCAGCATTAATATACCTGCGACGATGAGAATAATAGCTACGGTCTTCATATAAAATTCTTTATGAAGAAGACTATAAAATCGTGCCAGCAAAATATAAGGCCTAACCAATAGTAGCCGTATGAAAATCATCAGTTAGCAGAGAAATGATGAATGTTTTCAATTCACATTTTTGCCTTCCATGTAGAATATTTGAAGGAAGCAGGAATTACCCGGAATAACAAACAATGAAGTAACAGGGAAATGGAAATAAATTTTTTACTGTAGCACATAAGTAACCCCACCTATGTTCGGTCTGTATAGCCCTGATTTCAACGAGCCTCTTAATTCAATACGGTCCATTGAGGAATAATATTCGAGAACCAATGTACCTATGCTTTTTATTTTGCCTCTAAGATACTTATCATCGAATGACGAATAGTATTTAATAGGCGTATTGCCCACCGCTTTCAATCTGCCTCTGAGTGTTTCATCTTCCAGTGAAGAATAATATTCCAATATCAGGCTGCCTAGGAATCTTAATTTTCCTCTAAACGCGATATTGTCAAAATTGGTATAGTAGTCAAGAGTAAGGGTGCCGACAGATTTCAACTTTCCAACTTTTGTATCGGTTTCATAATGGCCATAATAAGTGATCGTAGCGGTACCGATGCTCTTTACCTTGCCCCTGAACGCTGAATCCGATTCCGGTCCATAATATTCGACTCTTCCCAAATAGGGCTGAAGTTTTGGAGCATAATAATTATATCGTTGGGATAATAACTCCGTTCCGTAGTCAATAATTTTTCCATCGGGCGTAATACGTATCAGGACGTCCTGGTCTACAAGAAGGGAAAAATAAGAAGGTCCGGCAATGCCTGCTAAACTTACCTGGCTTAATCTCTGGGCAAATATGCAACTCGAAAAAAGCAAGGATGTAATGGCTGCAAAAATTATTTTCATAGCGCTGTATCCGTATAAAGATAAGCGATTAGTTCGTTCTTTTTGTATCGCACTAATGCCGAACGTGGGTTGAGTTCAAACGTTTTCTACACAGCCCTCTTTATCATTTTCCCGATCCAATCTTTTGTTTCATTTGTAAGCAGCTGCATGACATTTTGTTTTCCGGCCTTAAATGCATGATTGGCTCCTTCTATCTTTACCAGCGTGGCAAGCGAAAGTGATGAACATACCGATTCAATCAAATTCCAGGTAGCCAATTCATCTTTTGTCCCTTGTAAAAATAACATTGGGATCTTTACATCTTTTAAATGTTCAGCCCTTTCGATAGACGGTTTGCCTGGAGGATGCAGTGGAAAACCATAAAAAACTATTCCCTGTACTCCAGGGCGTGGATTGGCTGCTAAATATTGGGAGGTCATTCGTCCGCCAAAAGATTTTCCTCCAACAAAAAGAGGAAGCTTAGGAAATAATTCCTCGGCTTTAGCAATGGCTGCTTCAATAGTTTTATGAGCTACAGCAGGAGGATCCGGTCTTCCTTTTTTATTCTCTGCGAACGGAAAATTGAAACGCAGTGTTGCGATAGCCTCTTCTGAAAGTGATTGCGCCAATGTTACCATAAACGAATGACTCATGCCTGCGCCTGCTCCATGCGCAATGGTCATAATGCATTTGCTTTTTTCCGGAACATTACATTCTCCGGAAACATTACCAATCGTAGGAGAAACTTTCAGCGATAATGATCGGGTATTCATTTGCCAATAGTTTAATAGTGCTGAAGGTAAGAAGAATGATGAATGATGAGTTATGAATGGTGAATTATGAACCTACGAGCATCAAAGCTTTACAAAAAAACTGACCGGGCTGCACTCTTTTAAGTTCCATTTTTTCTTTGGGTGACCGGTGATATGATTTGCTGGGATTGAGCCCGGTAGAACGTCCCTTCTTTCAGCAATCGTTCTATCATAGGGACATTAAATCACACTTGAAATAAAGTTGGCATGCTATTTATTAAGTTGCTTGTATCTAATTTAAGAACCCAGCGATCAATGCAAGAGTATACCAAATATCAAAATGCCAGCTTATTGATTCTGCGAATAATTACCGCGGTAATATTTTATGTGGCGGCTTATTTTAAGTTTCCCTTTTGGTCCGCCGTACCTCCGGGTACATCTGCATTCATGTTATTTACTACAAGACTTCTTTCCATCGCGGAACCACTGGGTGCTACGGCTGTGCTCATTGGATTTTTGACAAGATTGGCGTCGGTCGGATTAATCATCATCCTGATAGGAGCCATTTTTGTGTCGCAGTTTGTCTTCGGAATAGGATTCGTAATGCCCACATCGCCAGGATGGAATTTCCCATTGGCCATGATCGCCGGATGTTTAATTCTTATGACATTCGGACCTGGCAAATGGTCAATTGATTACAGCCGGCGAAAGTAATTTGGCAACAACATCATCTTCGTAAAAATTCAAGGCTTTTCCACTCTGCAAAGCCGAGCCTGAGTCGCAATGCACAATCAACCTTATTATTGCAATAAAATCAACTGGCCCAAATGATAACTCATGTGGCCAGCCCGGTTGATAATAATATTCAACTTGTTTCTATGCGGTTCTTTTGCAAAATCTTCTTCTGATATGGCCGTATGTCTTTTGAACCATTCCACAGGTTCGGTCGCTTGAATTTGTTCAGTGAGTTTTGTATTAACTGCCTCCAGGTAGTCTTTTAATTTAGCTACAGATGGCTTTTGCAAACCTGCCTTATCAGGATTTTTTATAAATATATTTTCTAACTGCGGAAACAATCTCTCGCCAAAATCCAACAATGGCAACATGCCGTCGCTGACGGCAATCAAATGGCCTACCAAATAAACACCTGTGTTTTTACCGGGAGCTATTTCCTTTGAAAGTTGCGCATCTGTTAGGGAAGATAAAAGTCTATTAAAATTATTATTTTGTTTATCCCATTCAGTCATTACCATTTTGATAAATAATTCCTGCTCAGTTGTTGTTGTTTCCATTTGTTATTGGTTTAATTTTTAAATAATCGCTCTGAATTTTAATAACACTATTCTCAGAATATTGTTTGCTCATACTGAATAAAAATGATTTGTCCCTATGAACACCAGGGCTATGAAGAAAATCCTATCTTCAAACTGCGTTAACACTTTCCTCCTTTAATCATTTTATATGTCAATAAAACGAAGAGATTTTATCCATCTCTCTGCTATGGCAGCAGCTACTACTGTGGCAGCTAGCATCAGCTCCTGCTCATCCAATGGGCAAACAAAGGAAAAAAAATCCACAAGAGATGTTTTGCAAGCCCTGACAAGTGATGTAGTACCCATCACAGTACAAGAAAGGCAAGTTCGTATTGAAAAAGCCCAACGCTTACTCACGGAACAAAAAATGGAAGCGTTGATGTTGGATGCCGGCACTTCCATGGAATATTTTACCGGGATCAGTTGGTGGCCGAGCGAACGGCCGATGATCGCCATAATTCCTGCAAAGGGAAATGCAAGATATATTTGCCCCGGTTTTGAAGAAGCCCGCCTTCGTGAACTCATCAAAATAGGAAAAGACGTATATGCCTGGCAGGAAGATGAAAGCCCCTACAAACATATATCTGTTGCATTAAAAGATGCAGGTATTCAATCAGGCGACATTGGGATAGAAGAACGACTTCGTTTTTTTATTCTTGATGGAATTCG
>WNFY01005417.1_pt1 | contig 11538 bp, 10 predicted proteins | sample 5400091 | NCBI WGS metagenome assembly WNFY01 (sample SAMN13153364, study PRJNA577476) | soil metagenome | isolation source: 60 cm soil or saprolite under grassland replicate 1 | place: USA:California | collected 2016-06-15
CGTTGAATGGCAAACTTCGCATGAGATGAGCGTGAAATGTCCGTTGTATCACCTTAAAATGAGCGTGCCTCAAGGCAAGTTTGCCATTCAGCGTTTTCCCCTGAACGGAAAAGAGAGCTTGACAGCAGGTGTAGCCTGAAGGAGGAAGGAGGATGAATAGCTCAGCAGGAGAAAGGCCATGGTCCGACGAACCCGACCCCCGCGTCCGGAAGCGACGCATGCGATCACGTTGACCCCATTGAAAGAGTCTTGCCAGCAGTGCGGTCAGCCGCTGTGGGTGAGCTACCACGGCCATCGCACGGTGACGAAGTTAGATGGCCTCTGGAAGTTGACGATGGTGGTGCGTCGCTGTATGCAGCCGGAGTGCCCACGCTACCATGTGGCTTACCGTCCCGAAGAAGAAGGGCGATGGGCGCTGCCGCACGGCGCATTTGGCCTGGAAGTGATTGCTCTGATTGGGAGCTTTCGCTTTCGCGAACACCGCAGCGTGCCGGAGATGCATCGGGCCCTGTTGGCACGGGGGGTCAGCATCACGCAACGCAGTGTCACCAATTTGATGCAGCGCTACGAAGAACTGGTCGCCTTGCGGGTAGCGAATCACGAGCGCATCAAGGAACGGTTGCAGAAGCAAGGGCGTGTGATCCTGGCGATTGACGGATTGCAGCCGGATGTGGGACATGAGGTCCTCTGGGTCGTGCGCGACTGCCTTTCAGAGGAGATGCTGTTGGCACGTCCCCTGCTCAGTAGCTCGCAAGGTGACCTGACCACCTTGCTGACTGAAGTTAAGGAACAGCTGAAACAGCTCGAGGTAGCGGTCAAAGGGGTCATCTCCGATGGGCAAGAAACCATCGGCAGCGCGGTCGCTTTTGTCTTCCCCGAGGTGCCCCATCAACTCTGTCAGTTTCATTACCTCAAAGATGCCGTCGAGCCGCTCTACGAAGCCGATCGACATGCCAAAACGCCGTTGAAGAAACACGTCCGAGGAGTGCGACCCCTCGAGCGAGCCCTGGAAGAGCGCAGCGATCCGGAGGCCGAAGCGATCCAGGGCGACTGTCTGGCGGTAAGAAGCTCGTTGACCGATGATGGGCGTGCGCCATTGGATGCCTCGGGCCTCAAACTACAGGACCGATTGACTAGAGACTCAGCGACTCCATTGCTCGTGTCGAACCAAAAAAAGTCTTCCGCCAGCCTTAAAGCACTTGCAGCAGATGCTCACCAGGGCCTTGCAGCGTACAGCGGGACTGTGGCCGCCCATCAAAGATGCCTATGCACTGGTCTATCAGGCCGCTCACATCTTGGCCAATCACGAGCAGCAGACGGGCGCTCAGGTTCGGGAGACCTATCTGGCCTGGGTGAAGACCATGCAGGAGCACAAAGCGGCTCTGGGAACACGCAGCACCACGATTGATCACTTTGCGGAGATCACAGGGAACTTTGCTCCTGGTTTGTTTCACTGCTATGATGTGCCGGACCTGCCTCGCACCAATAATGATCTGGAGCATTGTTTTGGCGTCGCCCGTGTGCATGAGCGTCGGGCGACCGGACGCAGAGGAGCCATTCCCGGGGGGGTGGTGCGCGGCTCGGTTCGTCTGATGGCCGTGGTGGTGAGCAAACACGAGGACTTGCAGGCTGCCGATTTGCAACCCAGCGATTACCAGGCCTGGCGGCAACTCCGGACACAACTGCGGTAGCGTGAGGAAACGCGTCGCAAGCAGTTCCGTTTGCGCAAGGATCCCGCTGCCTACCTGGCGGCTCTGGAAACTCAACTACTCGAGTGATCTTTTCCGTTCAGGGTTTTTTGCCAGGCTGGTATTCAATGACCTACATTCAAGCGTTCCGTGAGCGCTGGCACGGTCGGCTCTCTCTTCGTTCGTCTTACACGCCGGTTTGGGCTTGCACGCGCCCCTCTTTGAGAGCAGCAAGGAGAGCGGCATGGTCGCGTTCGGCCTGGTCCGCATACACCTCGGCAAACGAGGCAATGGCCTGGTCGAACGTATCCTTGCTGCCCAGGTAGCCGCTGATCTGTGCCGGGTCGCTGGTGCGGGCGTGCGCTCGCGCCAGGGTTGCCGCGCATAACTCAACGTACGCAGTAAACCCTACCGGGACCATCGTCTCGACTTCCGCCGACATCTTCATGTCGCGCAACTGTCGCGCATAGTAGTCCCTGCCATTGAAGGTAGACCAGCCCAGGAAGATATCGCTGGCCGCCTGCATCATGCGCTGGCCTACCACCACCCGCTCCCCGTGGTTCTTATACGGACTCGCCCCCACGTACGGCTCAAGCACCGACGCCGACGCCTCCTTGATCTGCATGATCAACGGGTCATCTCCCTCTGCTCCTCCTAAGCACAACACGATGGCACAGCGCGTGCCCACGCTGCCTACTCCCACGACTTTCTGAGCGATGTCAACCCCACGGTACCGCATGACGATGATGCGCCGCTCCTCCGGCAAGCTCGCCAGGAATCCTCTCACCATCGCTCTCCACTCTTCGGTATCCAGATTGTTCTTACTGGTGTCAAGTGGATCGTAGTGAAAGATCAACGGCGGCTCATCCTTGATGTGATACTGACCATTCACGGCCTCGGTCAGCTTCGGGAATGTTTCGATGCGGGTGCGCTTGCTGGCTTTTGCCGACGCTTCTTCCACGCGTTTTTGGAGCCTTTTGGCACCTGCCATGCCACGTACCATCGCGAGAATGCCTTCCACGTCGATGTGGTAGTACCACACATCGATATTGTTGGCGAATTGCCAGAAGCTAAGCAGCAGGGACTTGCTGAACAAAAGCAACCAACTTCGCAAAGCGAGAGGAAGGAGCAGTTGCATGTTTTTCTTCTGCTACCCAATGACAAGCACGAAGGACGTTCATAGATGTAGCGGTGAGAAATGCTTGAAGATTCAGCTTTTTCTGCCCAATATACCGTGATCTTCGTATCTCGCAGGTTCGTACCGCTTGAGCAACAGTACCCTCGACTCCTGCTCGTTTCGCATAGAGCACGCGAAATTCTGGTGTTTCCTGACGCTTACGGTTTTCTTGAAGTGCCTGATAGCTTTGTTTATCAGGGCGCAGAATAAGAACTTTTGCTGCACTTGGTGTACACTGGGAGGGAAGTGGACAGGATCGGCATACTGGTAAAGGAAACCGTATGCGAAGACTCGGCTTTCCGTGTCTATCAGGGATATTTCCCCCATCTCGACTTTTTTGTCCAGCAGGACAGATAACGCTCTTTGACTCCCAATCAATGCTGAATTCGCTCTGATCAAAGCGTTCTGCATCCTTCGATGACCATGATGTATCGGGGAGAGCAGGTCCAATGATATCTATTTGATGTACCTGTTGACTTTTTGCGAGCATTTCAGCATTTACATAGCCTTTATCGACGAAATGTTGGTTGGGAAGCACCTGTTTTTCTGCCAAACGCTTATGAAGATCCTCCATAACATCCCCATCTGGATTTGTCGCAGAAGTCGTTGTTACTTCAAGGAGAAGATTTGGTCGATCAGAATCACCTGTTTCAGTAAAATGAACTTTCTATCCGACCCATCCTGTATTTTTCTTCTTGCTATACCGTGCCTCAATATCATAAGGAGATTGAACAAGCAATGCTGATGGAGGCAGCTCTTGATCTTTTCTCCATGGGGCTCCCTGTTCACTTGCATGATAGTGTTGTATCCAGATACATCTTAGTATTTCTATAGCCGGTAGATCTCGTAACCAGGTATGACTTGTGCTTCCATACACTTTCTCTAAAAGATAGCGCCCATCAGCGCCTATTTCCTCTGCAAACTCTCTCCGCGGTTTTTCATCCGAGGGTTCGCGAAAGTCGCTAAAGCGCGACTGATAACGCTTTGCCCACTCGGGCTTCATCTGTTCTAACAGCCAATCTGGGGCCACTTCAGCGAGAACATTGAGTGCATGACGCATCGTTTCTCCAACACATTCAAGACGATTTGTTGTCCTGATTGCCGCCAAAACATGTGTTGAGTCTGTTCTCTGTTTTCCTCGCTCTTTTATCCATCCTCGTTCCCGAAACTGAGAGAGCATGATAGCAAAAATGCGGCGCTCCGCCTGATTTGGAAGTCAATCGACTGCGAAATTCACTCAGCACGGAAAAGTCAAATCCAGGATCAGTTATTTCCAAGCGGTACCAGCATATTTCCAATCAATCCGCGTTCTCACTGCTTCTGCTGCCTGTCTATCAGTTAACCCCTCAGCATATTGCATGACCATCACGAGGGCCAGACGCCAGGCCGCTTCTGCTGGCTGTCCTTTCTCGGAAAATAAGTCAAGAAAGTCCTCATCTCGAAAAAATGTCCCAAATTCATCTCGCATCTGAGTAAAAATATTTCCTTTGGGTAAAACGGCATGTGCCACACGTGCCGTTTCTTCTGGGATTGGTGGTATTGCTTGTGGTTGTAATGACATCGGTTCCCCTTTGCTGCGTGTCTTGCCAATTTCTCTCTAGTATCTCACATTCCACCCCTTGTTTCATTCGCCAACAATATCACATCCAGGTGGTTCATCAGGGCAAACTGCTGCATACTCTCACGGTAGCGTTGCATGCACCTCACTACAGCCTGTCTGCTCTCCTGGGCGGTGTAGCCATTCTGTCGACCGGCTATGACAACGCTGGCTGCCAATCGCTTGACATCCCATTCCCAGGGGCCAGCCAGCGTCTCGTCGAAGTCGTTCACATCGAAGACCTGCTGGCGCTCCGGGGAGGCAAAGACGCCGAAGTTGCTCAGATGGGCATCGCCGCAGAGCTGCGCCTGGATGCCTGAAACGGGCGTCTTGGCAAGGTCATTCGCCATGATGTCTGCTGTTCCTCGATAGAACGTGAAAGCTGACAGCGACATGCGTCCAAAGCGGATGGGCACCAGGTGTTCCAGCCGCGTCTTATTTGACTCTTCCAAGATACTAATTGGGTCGGGGCGCTCGGGGTCTGGCGTCCACTCTCCATGGCTTGAACGGGGCGTCTTGCTACGCAGCGCCTTCCCGGCAGCATAGCGCTCAGCCCGTGATGTCAATTCCCGAGTCCATTCAGTTGCCACTGTGGACGGGGTGGTTGTGGTAGTCATAAGACTCCTCCTATTTCTGTCGTTGCTAACGGAAACATATGAATCACTATTACCAGTTTATTCTCCAGGGCACAAAAATACATCTTGAAAACGCACTATTTTTGCGAGCGTCGACGATCAATAAGAACATGAGTTGATCGTGTCGTCTGGCGTGTTTGCATTCTATTTCCTTGCATTCAGAAACGCTGCTGCCAGCGATAGATACGTGATTGCGTCCAGGGGCGACCACAAGCGTCATTGCCCGAAATTACAGGCAATGACTCTTGCCCTTGCCCTCGCCCCGTTCAGGTTAGAGCATCACTACTAGCGACCACGGCGGCGTTGACGGCGACGCACGCCCATGACCGACACCGGCGACAACGGTCTGCCGACCGGGTCAATGAACAGCGAACACGGCCCCGCACTGGCTGGCAGCGTTCCGTCAAGGATATCGACCTTATAGGTGAGGGTCTCCCCGTCCAGTTTCGGTTCGCTGATGGTCATCGTCACTTCTTCGGGGACCGTGTCCCCATCCTCCAGGAAGGACACAACGGCGTTCGGTGGATCGTCGGCGAAGCTGTCTTCACCCTCGCCCCACTGGTCAACGAACTTCTTGGAACTCAGGTGGCCTACAACCCGTTGGGGCCGATCGGCAAAGAATAAAGTGGAGTGTGCCAGCCCGTGAAACGTCACGGAGCCGCTGCTAGTCGTCAGTCCTCGAGCACTCTGAACAAACAGGGCCTCAATTTCATCGACCTGGGGTTCGGTATTTTCGCTCATGGATTCGTTCCTTTCGCAGAGAAATCTGCTACACTTACAATAACATAAAAAGTTTGGTGTTCACGCTCATACGTTTGTCTCCCAGGTGATGGCCCCTTGCGAAGCCATCACCCTGCCCGTGCTCGCGAGCACGAAATCTCAGATCGCTACGATGTTACTCACGCATGAGCATCGCGTGCGCTTCGACTTCGTGATTAATGTTCACCTCCCCACTGACATCCACGACCACCTGCTTGACTGTGCCGGTGAATGGCCAGGGATACTCGCCTGGATAGTCAGGCGTGACCGGCTCGCCACCATCGCGACCAACGTTCAGCCCCTCGCCAGCTATCGAGAACTTGCCCGGCTGGGTCCTGATCTTACTCTCGCCGACCTTCTCGTCGTTGATGTAGATGGCCAGGGTGCCGTTGGCGACGTGCGGTGGGTTCTCTCCCTCCTTGGTGAAGATAGCGGAGAGGGTCAAGGCCCCGGTTGGCACCGACTTGCTGGAACTGATCTTCTGCTCGAATGAGCCGACAAAGTTGTAGACGTAGTGTAACCTGCCGTCCTTCATATAGAGGGCGTGTCCCCCAAAGCGACTCCCGTGTGCGAATATCACTCCCTCGGCACCGCTGGCCGGAATCTCGACCTCGGCTCTGATCGCGTAAGAGCGGTTGATGATACTGACCGCTGCCGCCTCTGGTACCTCGGCCGTGTCCGGGTAATAGACATACCGCTCGTGCGGCTTTGTCATTTTCGGGCGCGGAGTGAGGACAATTTCGAGAGCTACGCGGTCATCCAGGGGAAATCCCTGGTATTTGCCCGCCTCGAAGAACCACAGCCCGATCAACTCCTGCAGCTTGTCCGGGTGCTGCGCGGCGAGATTGTGGCTCTCGGAGCGATCCTCGGCCGTATGGTAGAGCTCCCAGGTGTCCTGCGTGTAGTTGCCCCAGCCGGAGATCGCCGGGTGGGTCGTGACCGCTTTCCAACCCTGGTGCCAGATGCCGCGCGTCCCTAACATCGAGTAGTACTGGGTCTGCCTGTTCGAAGGGGCCTGTGCCTCGTCAAAGCTAGAGCGCATGCTGACGCCTTCGATTGGGTACTGTGTATATCCTTTGACCACATCTGGAGCTTCGACGCCCACGACGTCGAGGATTGTCGGCACGATGTCGATGGCATGGTGGTACTGGTGGCGCACCTCACTACGGCTCTTGATCCCTTTAGGCCAGGAGATCAGAAAGGGGTCGCAGATGCCGCCGTTATAGCTATAGCGCTTCCACATCTTGAACGGCGTGTTGAAGGCCATCGCCCAGCCGGTGGGGTAATGGTTGTACGTCAGAGGGCTGCCCAGCACATCCAGGTAGTTGAGGTTCTCCTCCAGGCTGTCAGGAATGCCGTTGAGAAACTTATTTTCGTTGACCGAGCCGGTAGGTCCACCCTCACCGCTGGCGCCGTTGTCGGAGATCACTATTACAAGGGTGTTGTCGAGCTGTCCCGACTGTTCCAGGAAGTCGATGATCCTGCCGATCTGGTAATCGGTGTAGCTGAGGAAGCCCGCGTAGACCTCGGCCATGCGCCGGTACAACTGCTTTTCGTTCTCGGGCAGTGCGTCCCAGGGCTTGACGTAATCCAGGGCTGGGAAAGGCTTCCCATCAGGGCTCTTCGTCTCGGACGGCGTGCCAATCGGGTTGATCGGCGACAGCGCGGTATTCTCTGGCACAAGGCCCATCTGCTTCTGGCGCTCGAGCACCAGCTCGCGGTAGCGCTCATAGCCCATGTCAAACTTGCCCTTGTACTTGTCAGCCCACTCCCTGGGCGCGTGATGCGGCGCGTGGCAGGCGCCAGGGCAGAAGTACATGAAAAAGGGCCGATCGGGAGCGATGGCCTTGGCGTCTTTGATGAACTCAAGCGCCTTGTCCGTCAGGTCTCTCGAAAGATGGTAGCCTTTTTCTGATCCATCCTCCGTTGGGCTGCTGGGCTGCTCGACCGGATGGTTATCATGCACCAGGTCTGGATACCAGTTGTTGGTCTCGGCGCCCAGAAAGCCATAGAAGCGCTCGAAGCCGCGTCCCACCGGCCAGTTGCGCTTGCTGGAGGCCATGTTCATCTCATCCTCGGCGCACAGATGCCACTTGCCGAGCATGTAGGTGTTGAAGCCGTGCTCATTGAGCACCTCGGCGACGGTTGCGCACTCGAACGGGATATGGCCGTTGGCGTTGGGAAAACCGATCGCTGCCTCTGAGATGCAGGCCATACCGTTGGTGGTATGGTTGCGCCCGGTCATCAAGCAGGCGCGCGTGGGAGAACACAGCGCCGTGGTGTGCATGTTGGTGTAGGTGAGACCACCCTGTGCCAGGCGGTTCATGGTGGGGGTCTCGATCAAGCCACCCCACGGCTCCATCGCGGCAAAACCCACGTCATCCCAGACGATGTAGAGGACATTGGGCGCACCTTCTGGCGCTTTGGGCTGCTCGTACGGCTCCCAGTCGGGCTTGGAGTCGCGGATATCCAGGTTGACGATGCCCTGAAATGGTTTGGTCATGGTTCGTTCTCCTTGTGCGTCTAGGACGCTGTTGAACTACGATAGTCGAATACAGGATACGAAATAGCGGTCTCTTGATGATGCACGAAGAAACCAGGCAGGAGCAGGTGAATCTTCCTGGCAGATACGATGTGGCTTCACCTCGCTCGCTCCGTATGCAAAGTTCCTCCATCTCCATTCTTAAGTATACTGGCGTAAAGGCGAAAAGACATCCCTTAAACACACTGTTTTGCACGCAGCAACAGCACTCGCAGCGGTCGGCTTACCTGGTGTGTTTACGCTAGTGAACCTGATGTACAAGTTATTCTCCAAGCTTGCCGCCTGCGGGACTTGAAATGCGTCCCGTCACCGTTGTAGAGTCCAGCCACAATTTCAATCTTGTTTACGAGTTGTAGCTTTGGCTATGGCTTGTCCAAAAAAATACCCCAAGATGACGAGAAAAGCATCGTTCAGAATTTGCGGCGTCGTTACATGGAATAAACTGAATACTAAGAGGCAAAGCACAATGATCACTATTAAAAACGCGCTGATAATGGTGGGGACAGATTCGTTTTCGATAAATTTGGGCAATGCTGGCCATCTGCCCCTCGTTGTTGCCGCTTTTCCCTGGCGATGAAGCGTCTCTTCGGAGACCGTATTTGCTGCCTCCAAAGCCTCATTGCGGGCTCGCTCATTTGCAATCGATATCGCCACCCAGGTCTCATTCATCGACTTCATTTTTTCTATTTCTTGCTGTACATCGGTTGCAGTATCACTCCTGACCACGCTCACTAATTTGGTGATTTCCTCTTCTGACTCCAGTTGCCTGATACGATCAATCACCATCTTTTGCCTTTCCAGTAACAAAGGCAAAGTGTAGATACTCGATTGCCCTACCAGTTCACTCTTAAAACTGGCCGTACCGATAGACTTTTTCAGATTTTCGATGAGTTGATTCATTCTCTCTAAACTCTGCTTGAGCTCTGGCAGCGTTTGAGCTTGAATCTGCTCTTCACTCAAGTTTGTTTGATCGAGTAGTTGTTCCGTCCAGGCGACGAAGCTTTCTTTGTAATCAATCTCATCTTGACTATTCCCCTTGCCCCTCAAGGCAACAGGGAGTTTGAGGTTTCGAAAATCTATGCCCATAATGTTTTCTCCTTCATGTGGGAAAGCCAACCGGGTGTGGCGAATTATCTTTCAAAATACTTGCCTGGTGCTCTGGCTGAACTTCCTTAAGTATAACATCCTATTCTGTCGAATACACTCTCCAACTAGCAAGATCCTTCCCTTGTCAAAATGCTCAGCATACTGTATAATGTATTTAGCATCTATATTCATCTTAAATATAGGGGTAAGAAGCATATAGCCGATTTCCTGGTGACTGGAAAGCAGGAGCAATCAGCAGGTCACGGCTGTGTTAAAGACCCGCCAGGTCACTGTAGTGCGTGGGTAGACTGTATGGCAGCTAGTATCAAGTATCACAAAGCTTGACTCTCCATTTTACTACCCGTTGTTACCCATTCAAATGGTGAAAGTCGCGGAACCTTTGTAGCCGCTTCACCTCATTAAAGTTAGCAAAAAGGAGATCAATGAGAGTTATGGGTATGATCGATGGCAAAGTTGCAATTGTAACCGGCTCTGGTCGTGGTATCGGGGCTGCTTCAGCAAAGAAGCTGGGGGCAGAGGGAGCCTTGGTTGTTGTAAGCGATATTGACCCGGCTCCAGCTGAGGAGACTGTTGCTGCTATTCGGAACGCCGGCGGCAGTGCCATTGCAGTAGTAGGTGATGTCACCGACCCTGCATTTCCATCCCACTTGATCAAAGCAACCCTTGATTCGTTTGGTGATCTGGACATCATTGTTAACAGTGCTGGCTACGCCTGGGATTCGGTCATTCAGAGTATGACCGACAAGCAATGGTATGCGATGCTTGATGTGCATACAACCGCCCCATTCCGTATTCTGCGCGAGGCTTTTGTGTCCTTCATCCGTGATGCCGCTAAGCATGAGCATGCTACTAATGGCGTGGCCAACCCCCGTAAGGTCGTCAACATTACATCGGTTTCCGCCCTGTATGGCATTCCGGGACAGGTTAACTATTCGGCGGGCAAGGCTGCCATCATAGGTATGACGAAGACGCTGTCGAGGGAGTGGGGCCGCTACAACATCAATGTGAATTGTGCCTGCTTTGGCTTCATTGAGACACGTTTGACAGCACCGAAGAAGAACGCAGAAATGCTAGAGCGCGATGGCGAGGAAATCCACCTTGGTATCCCCGAGCATTTGCGGCATCAGGCCAAGTCGCTTATTCCTTTGGGTCGCACAGGAACGCCCGAGGATGCGGCGGGAGCGGTACTCTTTTTAGCCTCGCCCCTCGCGGATTTTGTTTCGGGCGCTGTGTTAGATGTAACGGGCGGAGGAACGATTTAAGCTCTTAAAGTTGGGCACCCCTTGTGATGTCCAACTAGTTGGTGTTAAGATTGCTGAGTTGCAATCATCGAGTGTAGAGATAGGAACACCCTCTCCAAAACTGAACCCTGGTTTCAGCTTTGGATGTGGTGATTACATCCAAGGAGTTAACCACTATGAATGAAATAGCATCGAACGGAGCGCAAATTGTAGAGTCCTGGGTCGACCTGGCTGATAATACGACAGCTGGCTATCCCGCCGAACCCATCGTAGAGGCCCTCGCCCAGGCCCAGCACGGCCGCAAGGAGGATCCCTGGGTCACCCTCATCGATCGGCTCTGGGATGCCAATCCGGTCAGTGAGGTCGTGCCCATTGATTTGGGGGAAATTGTCAGTATCTTCCAACGCGTCTGGCTGGATGCCCTTAGAAATCCGACGCGGCTGTGGGGACTCTACAGCAACTTCGCGCTGCAGTATAGTCAAGTGATGACCAGCAGCACCCTCGCGTTCTGGGGACTGAGCAAGGAACGCAAACCGATCATCGAGCCGGAAGCGGGCGATAAACGCTTCAGCGCCCCGGATTGGCAGCAGAACCCGGTCTTCGATGCGCTCAAACAGAGCTACCTGCTGACTGCGACGACCTGGCTGAAGGCAGTGGAGGGCATTGAGGGGTTGGATGTCAAGCAGAAGCACAAGCTGACTTTCCTGCTGCGCCAATTCCTGGATGCCATCAGCCCCACCAACTTCGGCTTCACCAATCCGCAGGTCATCCACGAAACGATTACGAGCGGTG
>WNFY01010129.1_pt1 | contig 11537 bp, 8 predicted proteins | sample 5400091 | NCBI WGS metagenome assembly WNFY01 (sample SAMN13153364, study PRJNA577476) | soil metagenome | isolation source: 60 cm soil or saprolite under grassland replicate 1 | place: USA:California | collected 2016-06-15
CGACCTTTATGAAGAACTCGAGTTGGGTCAGTTCCATCTCGCATCAGGCCACCTTTCACTGAGCCGATAGTAACATAGCGGGCAGGGGGAAACGCGTTCTGAGAAATAGCTGAGAAACGGTCTCATTCACGCCTTGACTCTAAGCTCGGTATGATTGGGCCCTCGTCAGCCTGCAACCGTTTAAGTGGTTTCCGTTCCCAGACGCCAGCATGAGGCCACCGGGCTAAAGCCATACTATGAATGAGATTTTCATCCCTACCGTTCCGCTCGACGGACCCGGGATCGACGATCAATGCGTAGCATTTATGACTGCCAAAAAACTTCTAATTATACAAAGCGAAAATAAAGATGTAGATTCAGACTGTAATTGTTCGTTACTTGGTTTGCCTGTGTCTAACCGGGCCTGACTGTTGCTGCTGAAGGTTCTATGACGAATCCCATAATGCGCCAAAAAATGCTTCCGCTGTCCGGTGTGTCTCTGGCGTTTCATGTCCGTCGTCCTGTCGGGACGACAATCACTATTACATTCGTAGTTAAGGGCAAGGACACCACCTGATGGCCTGAGTCTGGAAATTGAGATCCTGCTTAAGGCCATCAACTAGAAAAAGTTGGTGGCTTTACGTTTCTGGCTGATTCATACCGAAGTCTCACAGGGAACCATTGATGTCACTGGTCGCACCAAAGAAGCAGGGCTTATATGACCCGCAATACGAGCGCGACGCTTGCGGTCTCGGCTTCGTTGTGAGCGTCAAAGGCATTAGGTCACACGGCATTGTCGAACAGGCAATACAAGTGTTGTTGAATTTGGAGCATCGCGGGGCCTGCGGCAGCGAGAAAGATACCGGCGACGGGGCCGGGATCCTCCTGCAGATTCCACATCAGTTTTTCGCACTTGAATGCAAGCACCTACGGATAGACCTCCCATCCGCCGGTCATTACGCCGTGGGGATGGTATTTCTGCCAACCGACCCTGACGGGCGACGGGAATGCGAACAACTGTTTGAAAAGATAGCGGACGAAGAGGGCCAGCGCGTGCTCGGTTGGCGAACCGTGCCGTTGGACGATTCGAAGCTCGGTCCCACGGCGCAGGCTTCCGCACCGTTCGTCCGCCAGATTTTCATTGGCAGAAATTCAAACCTAACTGATGAGCTCGCCTTCGAGCGCAAGCTTTATGTGATACGAAAACGAGTCAGCAAGGGAGCTAAGCGGGGAATACACGAACGTGGCATGTTCTACGTTTCCAGCCTGTCTTCCAGGACTCTGGTTTACAAAGGGATGCTGACCGCCGGCCAGTTGGCGAGCTTTTATCCCGATCTGTGTGATTCGTCCCTTGAGTCGTCACTTGCATTAGTTCACTCGCGCTTCAGTACAAACACCTTTCCCAGTTGGGGGCGTGCGCACCCTTATCGTTACATTGCACACAACGGCGAGATTAATACCTTGCGCGGCAATATTAATTGGATGCACGCGCGCGAAAGCAAGTTTAAGTCGAGACTGTTCGGAACAGATCTCCAAAAGGTGTTGCCGGTCATTGAAACAGATGGCAGCGACTCCGGAATGTTCGACAACGCACTCGAAATGCTTTCGCTGGCGGGCCGATCGCTACCACATGCGATCATGATGATGGTGCCTGAACCCTGGGCCAATCATGAGTCGATGAGTTGTGAGAAGAAGGCCTTCTACGAGTACCACTCCTGCCTGATAGAGCCGTGGGATGGCCCGGCTGCTATCGCGTTCACGGATGGGGTACAAATCGGTGCGGTCCTAGATCGGAATGGGTTACGCCCCGCGCGGTACTACGTCACTAAGGATGATCTCGTGATTATGGCTTCCGAGGTCGGCGTGCTCGACATTCCGCCCGATCGCGTTTTGAAAAAGGGAAGATTGCAGCCTGGACGAATGCTCCTGGTCGATACCGCGGAAGGACGAATCATCGACGACGAGGAGCTGAAACAGCAGATTGCCGCCGAGCATCCTTACGCGCAATGGTTGAACGACAATCTCATCAGTCTCGAGAATATTCCTGTTTCAAGTCATGCGCCTGAACCGGACCACCCCACCGTGATTCTGCGCCAGCAGACTTTCGGCTATACGAGGGAGGAACTCAATCTGCTGTTGGCATCGATGGCCACAGGTGGTAACGAAGCCATCGGTTCGATGGGTACTGACACGCCACTCGCCGTCCTGTCTGAGCGACCTCAATTGCTTTACAACTACTTCAAACAACTCTTCGCACAAGTCACAAATCCACCTGTGGATGCGATTCGCGAAGAGTTGATCATGTCGACCGACACCACGGTCGGGCCCGAAGCCAACATGCTCGAGCCCACACCAGATTGTGCGCGGCAGATACGTCTGAGCTCGCCCATTCTCCAAAACGAGGAGCTGGAGAAGCTTAAGCATTTGAGCGACGCCGGTCTTTCGGGCTTCAAATCAATCACCTTGCCGATGCTCTTCACTTCAGGTGAAGGTCGCCGCGGCCTGGAAAAAGCACTGGATACGTTATGTCGTAAAGCGAACGATGCAATTGCCGCAGGCTACGGAGTAATCATTCTTTCGGACCGTGGGGTGAGTCGAGAAACTGCGCCCATCCCGGCGCTCCTGGCAGTTTCCGGTGTCCATCATCATTTGATCCGTCAGGGCACTCGCACACAAGTTGGGTTGGTAATCGAAAGCGGCGAGCCGCGCGAAGTGCATCATTTCGCGTTGTTGCTCGGCTACGGTGCGGCGGCGATTAATCCCTATCTGGCTTTCGAAACCTTGCGTGACATGAGTGCGAACGGGCTGCTGCCGGGGGTGCCATCCGGGAAGGCGATCAAAAACTACGTCAGAGCCGTTGCGAAAGGCATCGTCAAGGTAATTTCAAAGATGGGCATCTCAACCATCCAGAGCTATTGCGGCGCGCAAATATTCGAAGCGATCGGATTGGACCAGGATTTCGTCGATCGCTATTTCACCTGGACGCCGTCACGAATCGGTGGTGTGGGCCTCGATGTTATTGCGGAGGAGGTCTTGCTGCGTCACCGGAAGGCTTTTCCCGAGCGCGGTCTGAATGATCAACTGCTTGATGAAGGCGGACAATACTCCTACAGACAGAATGGCGAGTTTCATCTGTTCAATCCGGAAACCATTCACAAACTTCAATATGCTTGTCGTACAAACAACTACGCCGTGTTCAAAGAGTACAGCAAGCTCGTGGATCATCAAGCGCGCCGTCTGTGTACCCTGCGCGGCCTGATGGATCTGAAAGCTGTGCGCGAGTCGATTCCGATCGAAGAAGTCGAGCCTGTCGCAGAGATTGTAAGAAGCTTCAAGACCGGTGCGATGTCTTACGGGTCTATTAGTAAAGAAGCGCACGAGACGCTGGCCATTGCCATGAACCGGATTGGCGGCAAGAGCAATACGGGCGAGGGAGGAGAAGATCCGTCGCGCTATGTGAGCGAAGAGAACGGCGACTCACGCAATAGCGCGATCAAGCAAGTTGCGTCCGGACGCTTTGGAGTGACCAGTCATTACCTGATCAGTGCACAAGAGTTGCAAATCAAAATTGCGCAGGGTGCGAAACCCGGTGAGGGCGGCCAACTGCCCGGCTCTAAGGTTTATCCGGAGATTGCGAGGGTGCGTCATTCGACCCCAGGCGTTGGCCTTATTTCTCCACCGCCTCATCACGACATTTACTCGATCGAAGATCTGGCCGAACTGATATACGACTTGAAGTGCGCAAACGGGAGGGCGCGCATCAGTGTCAAGCTCGTGGCGGAAGTGGGTGTTGGCGCGGTCGCGGCCGGTGTCGCCAAAGCCCACGCGGACGTGGTCCTGATCAGCGGCTATGACGGCGGCACGGGCGCTTCGCCGTTGACCAGCATCAAGCATGCGGGAGTGCCATGGGAACTCGGCCTTGCGGAAGCACACCAGACACTCGTCCTCAACAACCTTCGCAGTCGCATCACCATCGAAACGGACGGGCAGCTAAAGACCGGGCGCGATGTTGTGACCGCTGCTTTGCTGGGCGCGGAAGAGTTTGGTTTTGCGAGCGCCCCACTTGTGAGTCTTGGTTGCATCATGATGCGTGCCTGCCATTTGAATACTTGTCCCGTCGGTGTCGCAACCCAGAATCCAAAACTGCGCGCCAGGTTTGGCGGTGACCCTTCACACGTCGTCAACTTCATGTATTTCATTGCCCACGAAGTGCGTGAGTTGATGGCTTACCTTGGCTTTCGCACACTGAAGGAGATGGTAGGTCATACGGAGTGCATTGAGATGCGCACCGCGGTTGAACACTGGAAAGCACGCGGCCTAGATTTTTCGGCGATCCTCTATCAACCCAACGTGCCCCAATCAGTTGGACGACATTGCCAGGTGTCACAGGATCATGGATTGGAAAAGGCGCTTGATTACACAACTCTGCTCGAACTCTGTAAGCCGGCACTGGAAGATCGTCAGACTGTGTCAGCGACGTTACCTGTCAGAAACGTTAATCGGGCAGTTGGCACCATGTTGGGAAGCGAAGTAACTCGCCGTTACGGTGCCGGCGGACTTCCCCAGGATACGATCTCTTTGCGATTCCAGGGCTCAGCCGGCCAGAGCTTCGGAGCGTTTCTGCCGCGTGGCATTACTCTGACGCTTGAGGGTGATGCGAACGACTACGTCGGCAAGGGCCTCTCCGGCGGCAAGATCATTGTCTGCCCGCCCGGAAATTCGACCTTCGCGCCAGCAGAAAATGTCATTGTCGGCAACGTGGCGTTTTATGGCGCGACGGGCGGCGAAGCTTACATCAATGGCGTCGCGGGGGAACGATTCTGTGTGCGTAACAGTGGAGCCTCTGTAGTGGTTGAGTCGGTCGGTGATCATGGTTGTGAATACATGACGGGAGGGCGTGTGGTGGTGCTGGGAGCGACAGGGCGCAACTTCGCGGCCGGCATGTCTGGCGGGATCGCTTACGTACTTGACGAACAAGGCGACTTCGCGAAGCGGTGTAATCGAGAGATGGTCCAACTGACGCCCCTCGAGGCCACTGAAGAAATCGAGTTGGTCAAGGACATGATCTTCCGGTACGCAGAATACACCGGCAGCCGGGGCGCCACCGAGATCCTGCTCCACTGGGATGAGTGGATCCCGAAGGTAGTGCGCGTTATCCCAGACGACTACCGACGGGTGCTGGAGGCGCAGGCGCTAATGGAAGGCGAAGGAATGACACGCGAAGATGCCGAACTGGCGGCATTTGCGCTCAATTCGCACGACGGTGACTCTGTCGATAACCGTTTGCCAATGCCTGGATGAGAGAGCTCCAAAGCCTTATGGGAAAGCTCACTGGATTCATGGACTACACGCGCACTATGGCGGTGGCTCGGCCGCCTGGCGAACGCGTCACCAATTGGCTGGAGTTTCATGAGCACCTGTCCGAGGCGGACCTTCGCGAGCAAGGCGCGCGTTGCATGGATTGCGGCGTCCCGTTTTGTCACACCGGCAGAATGATCGGGGGCGCCGCTTCCGGTTGCCCAATCAATAATCTGATTCCGGAGTGGAACGATCTCGTTTATCGCGGCCAATGGCGTGAAGCGCTTGACCGTCTACATCAGACTAACAACTTTCCGGAATTCACCGGTCGCGTTTGCCCGGCGCCATGCGAAGGTTCGTGTGTGCTGGGTATCAACGACTCACCTGTCGCTATCAAGAGCATCGAGCTCTCTATCATTGACAGAGGTTTTGAATTTGGATGGGTATTTCCGCAAACTCCGGCCCCGCGCACAGGAAAGCGCGTTGCTGTCGTTGGTTCCGGTCCCGCCGGCCTTGCCTGTGCTTCACAGCTCAACAAGGCGGGACATTGGGTCACGGTTTTTGAGCGCGCTGACCGCATCGGCGGTCTTCTGATGTATGGCATTCCCAGCATGAAGCTCGAAAAGTCAGTGGTCCAACGCCGGCTCGATCTGATGTCAAACGAGGGTATCAGGTTCTTGCCGGGAACAAATGTAGGCCCGGGTTACCCGCTCGACCGATTACGGTCGGAGTTTGATGCAGTCGTGCTCTGCGGTGGCGCTACTCGGCCGCGCGATTTGCAGATAGTTGGTAGGAACCTGCAAGGCATCCACTTCGCAATGGAGTTTCTCAAGGCCAACACGAAGAGTTTTCTTGACAGCAATCACGAAGACGGACGTTACCTGTCCGCGAAAGACAAAGACGTAATCGTGATCGGGGGAGGCGACACTGGCACCGATTGTGTCGGCACGGCGCTGCGCCACGGTTGCAAGAGCCTCGTCCAGTTTGAAATCTTGCCGAAGCCTCCGCAGGAAAGGGCGCCGGACAATCCGTGGCCTCAGTGGCCCAAGATCTATCGGTTGGACTACGGTCAGGAAGAAGCGAGCGCGCTGTTTGGTCAGGATCCTCGTCAATACGCGGTGATGACAACGCGATTCATCGGTGATGACTGCGGCCGTTTGATTGGAATTCAGACTGCGGAAATCGAATGGGCACGAGGTGGAAACGGACGGTTGGCTCCAGTGGAGATTCCGGGCACGGAGAAGGAGTGGCCTGCGCAGATGGTCTTGCTAGCGCTCGGTTTTCTTGGTCCTGAGACTGAAGGCTTGTTGGCAGAGCTTGGTGTGCTGATCGACGAGCTGGGCAATGTGGCGGTGGATGAAGAGAAGATGACCAGCGTTTCAGGAATTTTTTCCGCCGGTGACATGGCGCGCGGGCAGTCGCTGGTAGTGTGGGCAATTGCGGACGGACGCCGCGCTGCAAGAGGGGTTGACAAGTATTTGATGGGGGAGACGCGGCTGCCGTAGGCCAGGGCTGCCGTAGGCCAGGTATACGAGTTGAACGAGGGTATCTTGAGTACACAACGAACTATTCCAGAGATAGGGACCGCGGCGCTGCCGCGTGACGAGGCTGAATTTCCGCGCGGTGCCGAGATCCTGATCCAGGCACTCGTTCATGAGGGCGTCGAAGCAATCTTTGGTTATCCGGGCGGTGCGGTACTCCACATTTACGATGAACTGTGGCGCGCACGCGATCGCATTACTCATCACCTTGTGCGTCACGAACAGGGCGCGGTACACATGGCTGAAGGCTACGCGCGCTCATCCGGAAAAGTAGGTGTGGCGCTGGTTACGTCAGGTCCGGGTGCCACCAACGCAATAACGGGCATCGCGAACGCCTACATGGATTCGACCCCTATTGTGGTCATCACGGGCCAGGTTCCCTTGCCGTTGATCGGCACCGACGCTTTCCAGGAAGTTGATACGGTCGGAATCACGCGTCCATGCGTGAAACACAACTACCTTGTGCGTGACGTGCGAGACTTGGCGGCGACGGTTCACGAGGCTTTTCACCTGGCGAGCACCGGCCGACCAGGTCCCGTGGTGATTGACATTCCGAAGGACGTCTCCGCAGCTCGCGCCTCTTATTCACGACTGGACCATATCAGTTTTCCATGTGTCGTACATAGATCGCCAATCAACCCACGCACGCTGAGTCTCGCAGCAGTTGAGATTTTTCAGGCGGCGCGTCCGGTGATGTACGTCGGCGGTGGCATCGTGAATTCCGGTGCGGCGGAAGAATTGCGCGTTTTTGCCGAACAGTTGCAGCTGCCTGTTACCCCGACGCTTATGGGGCTGGGTGGATTCCCGTCGGCGCATCCGCAATCCCTGGGGATGCTCGGCATGCATGGAACGTACGCGGCAAACATGGCGATCGCCGAAAGTGACTTGTTGATTGCTGTTGGGGTGCGCTTCGACGATCGCGTCACCGGCAGGCTGGCGACCTTTGCACCACATGCGCGGGTAATTCACATCGACATCGATCCGGCAAACGTCGGCAAGAACCGCGCACCTGATATTTCACTGATTGCCGATGCGCGCGAAGCGCTCGCCGCTTTGAGCCGGGAAGTCGCAGCTATTGGCGGCGTAGGAATTGAGCAGGGCATCCACCGACGTGAAGCTTGGTGGGAACGTATCCGTGGCTGGCAGCTCGAGCAGCCACTTCGTTTTAACGGTTCGACTGAGGAGATTAAGCCGCAGCACGTCATTCGGGAATTACATCGTTTGACTCGAGGCGAAACGACCTGCCTGTTAAGATCGTGATCATGAACAATGGTTATCTCGGCATGGTGCGCCAGTGGCAGGAAATGTTTTACGACCGCACGTACTCGGAAGTTGATCTAACGGTCGCACCCGATTTCGTAAGGCTTGGAGAGGCCTATGGCGTATTTGCTCGTCGTGCGACGAGACCTGAAGAATTAGCCGGAGTGCTAAGCGCAGGGCTGGCTCACAAAGGAGTGGCCGTTCTCGATATCGTCGTTGCAAAAGAGGAAAACGTCTTTCCGATTGTGCCGGCAGGAGCGAGTTCAAGGGACATGATAGTGGCCGATTGAATCGAGGATCCGTCAATGAACCACACCCTTTCCATTGTTGTTGCTGATCAACCGGGCGAGTTGTCGCGCATCGTCGGGTTGTTCAGCGCGCGAGGCTTCAATATCGAAACGATATCGGTCGGTGCGACGCTCGATCCACAGTGGGCACGAGTAACCATCGTCACCGGGGGCGATGATCGCACCATCGAACAGATCGTCAAACAGTGTACGCGACTTGCGCGCGTGCGGGATGTCCAGGACGTGACGACTAGCCCGCACATCGAACGCGAGATGGCGCTCATTACCGTCAACGCCCAACCCGGCATGCAACGGCAGGAGGTATTGAGTCTTGTCGGTGTTTTTCGATCCAAAGTAGTGGACATCTCACAGACGCAGATGATCGTTGAGGCTTCGGGGAACAAGGAAAAGGTTGAAGCCTTTATCGAGTTGTTGCGCCCGATTGGTATTCACGAAATTACCCGCACCGGACGGATCGCCATCGGTCGCTTGTCCAATGCTGAAGCGACAGCGACAGTCGATGATGCGGAGGAGAACTTTGCCATCATGTCGAATTCATAAACATATCTACCCACTTCAATTGAGAGGACCAAACTAATGCAGATTTACTACGACCGAGATGCCAATCTCAGCGCCTTATCAGAAAAGAAGATCGCTGTCATTGGTTACGGCAGTCAGGGTTTTGCTCAGTCGAACAACCTGCGCGAATCGGGTTGTAATGTTACTGTTGGCTTGCGTCAAGACAGCCCATCGATTGCCAAGGCTGAAACGTCGGGTTTGCCGGTCCTACCTGTAGCGCAGGCGGCCGCGGAAGCCGATATCGTGATGATGCTGGTACCAGACGAACTCGCGCCTGATGTCTACGCTCGCGATATCGCCGAATCGATGACGCCCGGAAAAACCCTGGCATTCTCGCATGGCTTCTCGATTCACTATGGTTTTATCAAGCCGCCCAATGACGTGAATATCTTCATGGTGGCGCCGAAGGGCCCGGGACATCTTGTGCGCCATGAATATAAACGTGGTGCCGGCGTGCCCAGCCTGCTTGCAGTTCATCAGGATCCGAGTGGCGAGACAAAAAAAATTGGTCTCGCTTATGCATCAGCCATCGGTGCCGGGCGCGCGGGAATCATCGAAACCAGTTTTCGCGAAGAAACTGAAACGGATCTCTTCGGCGAACAGGCGGTGTTGTGTGGGGGACTGACCTCGCTAATCAAAGCCGGTTTCGAAACACTGGTCGAAGCAGGTTACGCGCCGGAGATGGCCTACTTTGAATGCCTCCACGAAATGAAGTTGATTGTCGACCTGATTTACGAAGGCGGCATCTCGGAGATGCGTTATTCAATCTCGAATACGGCTCAATATGGCGACATGACTCGTGGCCCTGTGGTCGTGAACGATGAGTCGAAGCGCCGGATGCAGAGTCTGCTGGCAGAAGTTCAGTCGGGCGCATTCGCAAACGAGTGGATGAAAGAGAATCGCAATGGACGTGTGCGGTTTAAAGAATTGGAGGCGGAAACACAGAGGCATGAGATCGAGCGGGTAGGCGCCGAGCTGCGAGGCATGATGCCGTGGCTCGCGGAAGGACGGCTGGTCGATAAAGCAACCAACTAGGAATTTCCAGTAGCATTGGAGCCGGGACTCAGTCATGATGTTGCTGAAAGCGAAAAGTTGAGCAGCATGTGCGGTCCCGGCTTCTATGGAGAAAAATCCAGAAATAGTTAAGAAACCTGACGCTCTGAATGGCGTGCGGTTGTCATTCATCGGCTCCGGCGTGATGGCTGAAGCGATCATCGCAGGGTTGTTGAAGAATCAGCTTGTGACGCCCACAGAGATCGTTGGTAGTCATCCGCGCCAGTCTCGGCGTGAAGAGTTACAGGCCAAATATGATATTCGCGTGGTGCCCTCTAATCGTGAGGCAGTGGCTTTTGGGCATTCGCCTGCGGCCAGTCAACCGACAAACTCAATCGTCATCTTAGCGGTCAAGCCGCAGCGCCTGGGTGCCATACTCAGCGAACTTAAGGGCGTTCTCGAACCGAACCAGTTGGTCCTTTCCATTGTTGCGGGCGCGAAATTAGAAACCATAGCGAGTGCTTTGGAGCACAGTCTAATTGTGCGCGCCATGCCTAATACCCCAGCGCAAATAGGGCAGGGCATGACCGCTTGGATCCCAACTCCCGAAACTGGGGAAGCGCAGCAAGAGCAAGTCAGGGCGCTGCTTGGTGCCTTGGGTCACGAGTTGCGGGTTGAAGAGGAAAAGATGATCGACATGGCAACCGCGCTCTCGGCGACTGGTCCAACCTACATCTTCCTTGTCATGGAGGCTCTGGTGGATGCTGGTGTTCACATGGGGTTTTCGCGACACGTTTCGCAGGAACTGGTCTCGCAAACAATGTTAGGAAGCGTGCTCTTCGCGCTCGATTCCCACAAGCATCCGGCTGAATTGCGTAACATGGTAACCTCGCCGGGAGGGACATCGGCAGAAGCGATCTATCAAATGGAAAAGGGCAGCCTGCGCACCGTGCTTTCAAAAGCGGTCTGGTCCGCATATCAACGTGCGGTTGCGCTCGGCACAAAGTCCAACTAGCAGTATGAACAAGAACAACAGAAGCAGAGTGGTGACTGAAGGTGTTGAGCGCGCCCCAAACCGCGCCATGTTGCGCGCTGTTGGCTTTGGAGATGGCGATTTCGAAAAGCCGATCGTGGGCATCGCGAACGCCTACAGCACCATCACTCCCTGCAACGTTGGCCTGAACCTGCTTGCCGAGCATGCTGTCGCTGCACTGCGAGAAGCGGGAACGATGCCTCAGGTGTTTGGGACGATTACCGTGAGCGACGGTATTTCAATGGGCACGGAAGGGATGAAGTACAGTCTGGTTTCGCGCGAAGTGATTGCTGACTCGATCGAGACTGTCTGCCAGGCCCAGAGTGTTGATGGTCTGCTAGCCATCGGCGGCTGCGATAAGAACATGCCGGGTGCGATGATTGCGATCGCGCGGATGAATATCCCGTCGATCTTTGTCTATGGCGGAACAATTAAGGCCGGACACTACAACGGACAGGACCTTACCGTCGTCAGCGCGTTTGAAGCTGTCGGGCAGTATTGTGCCAATCGCATCGGCGCGAATGAGTTGTTGGAGGTTGAGCGTCGTGCGTGTCCGGGAGCAGGTTC
>WNFY01013704.1_pt1 | contig 11536 bp, 12 predicted proteins | sample 5400091 | NCBI WGS metagenome assembly WNFY01 (sample SAMN13153364, study PRJNA577476) | soil metagenome | isolation source: 60 cm soil or saprolite under grassland replicate 1 | place: USA:California | collected 2016-06-15
TGAATAAAAAAAATTTTTCTTTTGGTAAGTTATCACATATACCCGGTCAACCTGTGTGGATGAAAAATGAAAGATGCAGAAGTTATTTGCAGGACTCAAGAGGTAATCTTTGGTTCTCCTTTGGCCGGCTAAACAGTGTTGTAATGTTTAGCAGGGATCAATATAAATTCACTGAAATCATAAGCCCTTTGCTAAAAATTACTTTTTGTTTCAGCATGATTGAAGATAAACTGGGAAATATATGGCTCGCGGGCGATGGATTTTGTCGCTGGAACATAAAAAAGAACATGATTGATACGCTTATCCGTTATCCCTCTGTGGGGAAATCCAGATTTAATTTCGTAGAAATTCTTGATGTGGACAATGATAATAATCTTTGGTTCGCAGTAGAAAATCAGATCATCCAGTATAACTGTGCTAACAATCGAATGTGGCTACGGCTTCCGGAAGATAATATATTAGATGGTGCACTTTCCACTAATTCTCCTGTCATCAACAATCATATCTGGATGTGCCTGGCAAATGGGATGTCAGCCTTTGATATAAAAGACTATTCTGTAAGACAATTTAACTATACGGATGGTTTGCCTTTTGCGCAGGCATCTTCCGGTCACAAAGGGAGCTTTTACGATCAGCAGGGGAATCTTTTTTATTTTGGCGCCGGTCAATACCTTATTTCATTTACTCCGGATGTTTCCCAGCCTCATATACAGCCTGTTCCAAAATTTTTTACTGAACTTATCAGCAGCAACGGTAAAATTATATCGCAAACATCTAACACCATACGTTTACCACATTCACAAAATAATTTACAACTGCGGTTTAACGTGATCAATTTTACTGACCCTGAAGACAACCGTTATTCTTACCGAATGACAGGTGATGCCGACAGCGCCTGGCATGATTTGAACATGCAAAGTACTATCGCATTAAACAATCTTGCTTCCGGCAGTTATAATATCGAGGTAAAATTATCTTCTGTTAATAATCGATGGCCCGAACAAATAAAAGAAATCAGAATTATCATAGTAGCTCCATTCTGGAAAAATACCTGGTTCCTGATAACTATGATTGCTTTAGCATTGGCTGTTTTGTATTTCTTTTACCGGTACCGTATCCGGCGAATCCGCCAAAAAGCTAACCTGGACAAACTGTTGGCACAAACAGAAATGAAAGCATTGCATTCACAAATGAATCCTCATTTTATTTTTAACTGCCTAAATAGTATCCGGGAAATGATACTGAATAATGAGAATGACCAGGCGTCGCTTTACCTAACTAAGTTTGCCCGGCTAATACGCATAACTCTCAATCAATCCTCCAAATCATTTGTCAGCCTGAAAGATACTATTGATTACCTGCAACGTTATATTGAAATGGAAAAGATAAGGACAAGTCATTTCACTTACTCAATAGAAACTGATGAAGATTTGCAGCCTGAAGAAATTATGCTGCCTCCCATGCTAATCCAACCCTTCCTTGAAAATGCAATCTGGCATGGGGCTACCCCGGAAAAGAACATGCAAATTAATGTCCGTTTTATGAAAAAAGACCATCAATTGATCTGCACGGTGGAAGATAATGGCATTGGCATTGAAGCATCGTTAAAGAAAAAAGAAACAGCCGGACATGAACAATCTGTTGGCATCACTAATATTATACAAAGAATAGAATTATTGAATGAAAAATATAACCTGCAGAGCACTTTAAAAATCGAAGATAAATCCGGTTTGGTCTTAAAGAATGGTACTGGAACAATTGTTACGCTTCATTTACCTATCAAAACAAATGAACCATGACTAGGACACCCCTGAAGACTATTTTAATAGATGACGAACCCCGTGGGATTAATTCCATGCAAAAATTATTACAGATAAATTGCTCTGAGATGCCTGTAAAAAGTGGCTTTGATTTACTGAAAGAGTTAAAAGAATTCCGATTCGAAATAATATTTGTTACAGCCCATAATAAATTTATGATCGAAGCTTTTCATTTTAGTGCTATTGATTATCTATTGAAACCGGTAGATGATGATTTGCTTGTGGATGCTGTGAAAAGAGCCCAAAAAAGAATTTTCGAGAAATCGGGGGGCAAAAATATTGAAACATTTTTGCATAATATGCAACAGCGTCAGACCCCGCAGAATATGAAACTTTGTATCCCGTCTTTAAAAGGTTTCCAGGTAGTAGAACTTAATGGTATTTTATACGCAGAGGCTGCCGGCAATTACACAAATTTTTATTTTATCAATCAGCCGCTTATCTGCACAGCCAAGCCTATACATGAATATGAAGAATTGCTGAGTGACGCAGGTTTTGTGCGCATTCATAAATCGTATCTTGTAAACCTGCTGCATGTAAAAGAATATCTAAAAGGTGACGGGGGATCTGTTATTCTTTCTAATGGGAATGAAATAGAAGTAGCAAGAAGAAAAAAAGACATTTTTATCGGCAGGATGAAAGAGTTTTACAAGTTTTAGCATTCCTCATTATGAAGGCTATAATTTTGATGAATGATTGAAGAAAAACCAATCATTCTCTTTGACGGTGTATGCAACTTCTGCAATGCCATGGTAAACTTTATCATCAGGCAGGATAAAAACAACGTTTTTCTTTTTTCCGCTTTACAATCGACTTCTGGAAATAAATTGCTGGAGCGATATAAGATAGACTGGAAGGCCAGCGATTCTTTTGTGGTTATCGAAAACGATAAGGCATATCAAAAATCAAATGCGGCATTAAAACTCTACAATAAACTTCCCTGGTACTGGAAGTGGACCCAGGTATTTTGGATCGTTCCAAAATTTATGCGTGATTGGGTTTATAATGTCATTGCAAAAAATCGGTACAAATGGTTTGGCAAAAAGGAGCAGTGCATGATTCCAACAAAGGAAGTGCGGACAAAGTTTTTAGAATAAGCTTTCTTTCCCGATAGCTATCGGGATGGAGAAGGTAGAGGTAAGTTATTTCTCCAGTACTTCTTTTAAATTCTTCAACCCTTTTTCTAGTTGCGGGTTATAAATTCTTTCAAACACAAAGCTGGAAAATTTTTCCCAGGGATACCAGCGAAGATGAAAATCCATGTACCACTGAACTGTTTGAGATGTCGAGTCAATTGCCGAAACAACCTTCCAGCCTGTGACAATCTTTCTGTTCGGTAAGATGTATGTTGCCAATACTTCGTCGTTTTTGGTTTCAGTAATAACGAGATAATGATGCTTGTCTTTATTTAATACCAAACCTTTGATAATTCCATCCTGATAATAAAATTGAGTTGAATCTGATTCAGGGTACCAGTTTTTCCAATTTGCCGGGTTACTCAACTGTTCCATCAGCTTTTCTTTTGAAGTATTAATTTGAACAGCCCTTGATATACTTACACGCGAAGGGACGAAAAGAGAGACAATCGTCATAATTGTGAAAAGAACAAGAATACTTATTATAATTAACCGGAGGATTCGCATAAGGATGTAAGCAAGTTTATTCCCATCTGAATACCCAAATGGCAAAAGCATATATTACTACCCCCCAGGCTCCGAGGATTCCAATCTGCTTCCAGCAGTCATTCAAATGCAAACCTTCAAAAGCAACCTTGCGTAAAGCATCATTCAGCGCTGTTAATGGTAGAGCTTCAATTAACCAATGAATACTTTGTGGCAAAATTGTTTTCGGGAAAAAAGTTCCTGATAAAAAATATTGGGGAAACATGAACAGGTTGGCGTAAATGGGGATGACATTCTGATTTCTTGCTACTGAGCTGATAAAAAATCCAAAACCCATAAATACAATCAGCGCAAGTGCACTTAAGGCCAGTAATTCTAGAAAAGTAATAAAGCCATTGGCCAAAGTAAAGTTGTAGGCATATTTACCAAACAGTATTAATACAATTACTGTAATTAGCTGAAAAAGCACCCGACCGAGGCTTTCGCCAATTACAATATTGGTCTTACTTACTGGTGAGGCATACATTCTTTTTAATACAAGCGTTTCTCTTAATGCAAAGAATACAAATGAAACACCAAATACAGCGGAGCCAATCAATGAAAAACCAATCATACCGGGCAAATAAAAATCAATTCTCCTATAGGGTCTAACCTCTACCTGGTCTACCGTTATCGTTGCAACTTTATTTATTTTTTCATTGGAGATACTTACTTCGTTGATAATACTATTTAATATCTGATAAAGTTGAGGTAGCTCTCTTTGGCTGGCTGTTGTTGATTCGACGTGCACGTTATATTTACCCGAATCATTTTTCTGGATATCAATGATGGCAGTAATGCGCCCCTTTTTTAACCTGTCTTCAATGTCCGCGGCGTCCCCTTTGACAATGTTGAATATCGGGGCATGAATAATAGCCTGGTAAATATTATTTGCGGTGTCCGATTTTTTATCAATAGCCAGGTTAAAAGAAACTCCGCTGCCGCTGCCGATTGATCCAAATATGACAATAAGAACAATCGGGAAAAACAAACTAAAAAATGTGGAGGACGGGCTTTTAAAAATTGATCTGAAACTGGCTTTGGTTATGGCGAATAAAGCTCTTCGCTGATTATACGGCTGTGCCATCATTTTTAATTGATGTGCAAATGTAAGTCTCCTTGTATTAATGGATAAAAAACTCGAATGGCAGACGTGCCTGTGTCGTATTAGTGATCTGCTTAATCCTCTTTATCTCCTGGAAGATTTTAAAATTTTCCTCTCCTAACTCCGTTTTCATTTTCGCAGAGTAATTATCCGAAGAAGAACCAAAAATACGATCAAAGATGTTTTGTGGCTCGGGAAATTCTTTCAAACGATAGTCACTGATCTTTGCCAATCGTGCCGCACAATTCACTGCATCCTGTAATCCTCCAAAACGATCGATCAACCCAATTTTAATTGCATCATTACCACTCCATACCCTTCCCTGCGCAATGCTGTCAACATATGCTACATCTTTTTTTCTTCCGTCAGCTACCCGTTTTTTAAATTGTTGGTAAATGACATCAATACTATGTTGAACCATTTTCTTTTCATTTTCATTTAATGGATGCAGCACTCCTGCGTCAGCGTATTCGGCCGTCTTTACACCATCAAACGTAACCCCCAGTTTATTTTTGAAAAATGCTTCCATATTTGGAATAATTCCAAATACTCCAATCGAGCCTGTAATAACATTCGGCTCTGCAAAAATGCTATCCGCAGCACAAGAGATATAGTAACCACCTGATGCCGCTACGTCACCAAAACTTACTACCAGCGGTTTATCCTGCTTTGCTAATGATAACTCTCTCCAGATGTTTTCGCTTGCCAAAGCACTGCCTCCACCTGAGTTCACCCTGAATACAATTGCTTTAACTGATTTATCCAGCCTCGCCTTGCGGATGAGTTTCATGTAATCTTCACTTCCAATGACCGACTGGTCGCCCTTACCATCAACGATATCACCTTCTGCATAAATTAAAGCAATCCGGTCACTGCCGGTTTTCTTAAACCCGCCTGCCTTAGCATATTTATTTATAGAAATGAAATTAATTTTATCATATTTGTCAAGACCCAATCTTTTCTTTATATCATCTTTAGCCTGGTCATCATATTTTAAACCATCCACCAATTTATTATCAAAAGCATCCTGTGCTGTTTGAATTTTTCCATCGTTTGCCAACCGATAAAGAGTAGCAGTATCCATATTTCGGGAAACAGATGCCTTTACCAAAAAATGATTGTACAGGTCATTCAACCAGACAGTCGTTTGCAATTTATTCTCAGGAGTCATTTTATCGGTACGAAAAGGTTCGGTTGCACTCTTGAATTTTCCCGCATAAAATATTTGTGGCTCTATTTGGAGTTTGTCGAGTGCACCCTTTAGGAAAATATAGTCAACATTAAATCCGACCCATTCCAAAAAACCGGTGGGATTCAAATATAATTTGTCGGCTACATCAGCAATGTGATATGATTTTTGCGACATCACATCGCCGTGAGCAAGGATAAATTTTTTGCTTGTCTTGAAATTAAGCAATGCATTCCTGATTTCTTCACTGCTGGAAAATCCATTGGCGTTGGCATTAGCAATGATATAAATCCCGCTTATATTTTTATCGTCCTTTGCTTTATTTATAAGTCTTATCACATCATACAAACCCGGCACGTCCATTTCATCATTGCTGCTAAAAGTAGAAAGTGGGTTCTCCACTCTCTGCTCTTTAAAATTCTGACTTAGGTTAAGAACCAAGACGGATTTGGACTCTACCCGCGGCCTTTCTTTTGATGCCAGGCCGGCAATCCAACCGACGAACAGAAAGAAGATGATCAGCGTAAAAATTATAAGCGAAAGCAACGAGGCCAAAAAAATTTTAAAAAAGCTTTTCATGATGAAATATTTGTGTTAGTCAAAAATAAAGATATTTGATGCTTCCAAATTTTAAAATATGAATAAGGTTTTTTTGTTGATAGGCGGCAATCTGGGGAACAGAGAAAAAAATTTTGGTACAGCAAAGAAACTTATTGAGCAGCATTGCGGCGTAATTCTCAACTCATCTTCAATCTATGAAACAGCAGCCTGGGGCAAAACCGACCAACCTTCATTTCTAAACCAGGTTTTGGAAATAGAGACCGAATTAAATGCAAAGCAATTGATAAGATCGATATTAAAACTGGAAAGGCTAATGGGCCGCGAAAGGAAAGAAAAATACGGGCCACGCATTATTGACATTGACATTTTGTTATTCAACGATGAGCAATATGATTATTCTTTTTTAAAAATTCCTCATCCTGAAATACAAAATCGACGGTTTGCCCTGATTCCTTTGGCAGAAATCGCTCCCGATCTTCGCCATCCTGTTCTTAAAAAATCAATTTTGCAATTATTGAAAGAGTGCCGCGATGAGCTAAGTGTGAAAAAATATACTCATTAAAATTTAAAAACCGATTTCGCTGATTTTTCCACAAAAAATTTGAATAGAGTTTATGTAACAGCAAATAATTTATTTTGTGCCTCTGTTATTTAAGCCAAATGACTAACTAGCTAACCAGCAATCTGAATGAACTATCATTTTATCACTATAGAAGGAAATATCGGAGCCGGTAAAACCACTCTTGCTCATTTGCTTTCGCGTCATTATAATGCAAGGCTTGTGTTAGAAGAATTCGCAGACAATCCATTTTTACCAAAATTCTATGAAAGCCCTCATCTTTATGCTTTTCCGCTGGAGTTGTTTTTTATGGCAGAGCGATACAAGCAATTAAAAGAACTAATACAGCAGAAGGACATTTTTCAAAACCTGACGATCTCTGATTATTTATTCACCAAATGCCTGCTGTTTGCAAAAGTTAATTTACCCGAGGACGAATTCAGGTTGTATCAGAGATTGTTTGAGATTATTCACCAGCAACTTGTTCAGCCGGATCTTTTAATTTACCTGCACGCTCCCGTAACAAAATTGCAGGCCAATATCAGAAAAAGGAACCGGTCCTATGAACAGAATATTGGGGACGAATACTTATTTAATATCCAGGAAACATATACGCATTATATAAAGCAACATAATATTAAATCCTTGTTTGTTGATGCAAGCAATGCGGATTTTCTTGGTAATGAAAAACATTTGAAGGTGCTGACGGATGCCTTGGAAAAAGATTATGACGACGGTCAGCATTACCTTACGCTACCATGAGAAGAATAGAACCGTGGTTAAGATTTTTTAGGTTTTTGAGAAAAATTGGAAAGAGTAAATCTTTTTGAACTTCCTCGATAATGGTCTATTGATTAATTTTGGTTCTTCGCTATTTTTCTAAAAGACGTCATAGCAGGAAGCTGATCCTTAATTTCCTTAAAAATCCATGGCGAATCCAGTAAATCGTGGTTCTCCTTTCGCGGCAATAAGAATAATAGAATTCAAAAATCTTATGCTGGGAAGATTTGTATTTATCATGGCCTTGCGAATGATGAGCACACTGGTTGGTTGGTGGGTTTATGAATTAACGCACGATCCTTTTGCCATTGGTCTTATTGGTTTATCAGAAGTAATTCCTGCTGTTTCGATGGCCCTGTATGCAGGCCATGTCATTGATCTGAGTGAAAAAAGAAAACTTATATTGAAAGGAGTTTTTTTTTACTTCTGCTGTGTATCGGTTCTTTTATTTCTTTCAACGAACATTACAAGGGAACATTTGAGCAATCATTGGATCGCCATTTGCATTTATGCAGTCATTTTTTGTACGGGGATTACCAGGTCTTTTACCGGCCCCACTTTTACAGTTCTTCTTGCTTATGTTGTACCGAGACATCACTTGCAAAATGCCACAACGTGGAGCCAGGGCACATGGCTTTAAAGCGAACATGGGAAAGTGTGAAAGAAGGATTGCGATTTGTGTTACATACTAAAGAAGTTTTGGGAGCCATGACGCTTGACCTTTTTGCTGTTTTATTTGGGGGCGCGGTTGCTATGGTGCCTGTGTATGCAAAAGATATTCTCAAAGTCGGCCCACAGGGATTTGGATGGCTGAATGCGGCATCCGATATCGGGGCCATCTTCATCGTTATTTTACTTACCATTGCACCACTTCAAAAAAGACAGGGACGGAAGTTATTTTTTGCAGTCGCAGGATTTGGCACTTGTATTATCATTTTTGCGTTATCAAAATGGTTTTTACTGTCATTTGTTGCCTTAATGATTGCCGGCATGCTTGATGGAGTCAGTGTTGTAATAAGAGGGACTATTCTTCAATTAAAAACGCCGCTTCAATTGCGTGGTCGTGTAATGTCAGTAAATTCTATGTTTATTAATTCAAGTAATGAATTAGGCCAATTTGAAAGTGGCGTAGCTGCAAAGGTTATGGGAAAAATCCCTTCTGTCGTATTTGGCGGGAGTATGACGTTGCTCGTTTTTATTATCACCTGGTTCAAAGCACCGAGTTTGCGTAAATTAGAATATTAAATCCCGTCCCTTAAAAAGGACTTACATCATAAAGTTTTATTAAACTGCTAATTTTCTTAATAGGCGGGCTTATTATGTTACCATCAACAGAATATCTATTAAGCTTTCGTTGCGACGCTCCGTTTGTCTTTCTATCTTTATTCGGCAATGCGAGGCTTTCGATCGCGATCGGAATTACACAGAGCGAAGCAACGGCTCACACTCTTGTTCCGGATAGATTTATCCGATCAGCGACCATTGCAGGCAGCGTATGAAGAATTGACCGCAAAATAAAAAGTCTTTATTTACCTGCCTCTATTAGCTTTTCCAGCACATAATAAGTGATAGGACAAAAACTGGAGTTCTTTACCGTCAACTGAGGACGTTTGATAAACACATCTTCATCCGTATAAGGGAAACGATGACAGTCAGAAGGTCGTTGGTCATAAATACTACAAAAGTTATTTGCTCCAAGAAATGGACAAGGTGTAGACTTCACTACAAAATCTCCCTCCTCATCTACTTTTAAATAGGTTTCAATAAAATCGCTTTCACGCATCTCTAAATGCTTACTTATCCGTTTTATATCAGGAGTTTTAAACCGGGGCGAATAATTTCTGCAGCAATTTTCCCAATTATGTAATATGTCGCTCATGAACCTTAACATGAAAAAGTTGAACAAGGTAAGAACATTTCAAGACGGAAGCTTATTTTTACTGTTAATATATGCGAACCATTTACGAACAACTACTGATTCTTATATCTACACCTTTATATCTATTTATAATCGGACTTGAACTGCTTTTAACGAATTACGGTCACAAGAAGGTTTATACATGGAAGGATACCGCGGTCAATGTGTACCTTATGATCTTAAATGCGTGCATTGACATTTTTGTCCGCGGCGGTTACCTGCTTGTGCTTAATTATTTTTTCCATTACCAATTTTTTTCTTTTACCAATGCAATAGTGTATTGGATCATGCTATTGGTGCTTGAGGACTTTATGTATTACTGGTTACATCGCTTTGATCATGAAGTAAGGCTATTTTGGGCTGTGCATGTTACGCATCATTCCTCGTCACAACTCAATTTTTCTGTTGGCTTTCGCTCCTCGGTTCTTCAGCCGTTGTATCGCTTTATTTATTTTATTCCTCTTGCCTTGCTTGGCTTCAAACCACTCGATATTGTTTTCATTTACTCCGCCACACAGATCTGGGGAATTTTTGTTCACACCGAATTAATTAAAAAAATGGGATGGCTTGAATACATTCTCGTCACTCCATCGCACCATCGTGTACATCATGCCTCCAACCCGAAATATCTCGATATGAATATGGGGATGTTTCTTATTATCTGGGATAAATTATTCGGCACATTCCAACCTGAACTTGATGAATACCAACCTATAAAATATGGCCTCACCAAATCAATAGAAAAAGAAACCCCTTTGACGATCGTATTTCACGAGTGGACTGGTATTCGTAAAGATCTTTTGCGAAGAGACATCGGGTGGAAAGAAAAATTACTTTATGTTTTTGGCCCTCCGGGCTGGAGCCATGATGGAAGTCGCAAAACGAGCCAGGAGTTACGTCAAATGGAAAATGGCAATCAAACTGAGACAGTTAGCGCGTTTTCAGATAATCCGTTGACTACATAATTTTTGTTTTTCCGGCTGCATCGTTTTATCAGCTCCTGCAGGATTCGGGGCCCCTGTACTGTAATAATTCCATTTGTCATAAAAATGAATCTTAAAATTATCCACCAGTTTTTAAGCATTGCGAGTCTCATCTTTTTTGTGATGCCGAGCCCTTAACTTTGCACCACTTTTGCAAGTCAGTAAGTCATCTTTGCTGACCTTATTTGGCTAATGATTAAAATGATCCAGCGCACATGAATCTTTTTGAACAACAATCAAATGAATTCGTATCCCGTCACATTGGTACAATCGGGCAGGAAAAAGAGATGCTAAAAACAATAGGGGTAGAGAATCTCGAGGAACTCATTAGTAAAACTATTCCTTCGTCTATCCGCACTCATTCAAAATTGAATTTACCTGATGCCATCAGCGAGGCAGAATTGCTTTCAGAATTAAAAGAAATTTCTCTCCGCAATAAAACGTTTCGCAGTTACATTGGTCAGGGATATTATGATACCATTACACCATCCGTTGTTCTTCGAAACGTTTTTGAAAACCCGGGATGGTACACGCAGTACACGCCATACCAGGCAGAAATTTCGCAGGGACGCCTGGAAAGTCTTTTGAATTTCCAAACCATCGTAAGCGATCTTACCGCATTGCCGATCGCTAATGCATCGCTGCTTGATGAGGCTACTGCCGCGGCCGAGGCTATGACGATGTTCTTTCACTATGTAAATAAAACTGATGAAATAAAATCCCGAAAATTTTTTGTAGACAACCAGATTTTTCCACAGACAAAAGATGTAATTGCAACAAGGGCAACTCCCCTCGGGATTGAAATTGTTTTTGGTGATTATAAAACTGTTGCTATTAACAATACATTTTTTGGCGCTATCGTTCAGTATCCAAACAATTTTGGCTCAATAGAAGATTACCGTGACTTCATCAACAGTATTCATAATTCCGGCGCCTGCATTGCTATGGCTACTGATCTTC
>WNFY01005426.1_pt1 | contig 11527 bp, 9 predicted proteins | sample 5400091 | NCBI WGS metagenome assembly WNFY01 (sample SAMN13153364, study PRJNA577476) | soil metagenome | isolation source: 60 cm soil or saprolite under grassland replicate 1 | place: USA:California | collected 2016-06-15
GCCGTGCTGATGGTAAAGAGCAAATTAATCATCCCGACGATGGAATGATCGCGTCGGAGAACAAAAACACGTCCGCGGTTCGGCTGCTCGAAAATCAATCGCAACCCGCGTAGTTGCTTCTCCTTGTTCGGCCGGAAATCGCTTTCTTCACTGAAAAGCTCGCCGAGCAGATCGGACAATTCGTCCAAGTCTTCGGCCGTCGCCGGCTCAATGACGACATGATTCATCTCGCAAGTCTTATCATCGAAAATGGGGGCAGTGGCAACTCGCGGTTTTTGGCCGGGGACGTTGTAACCGCATTCAGGACCGCACGGTCATCCAAAGCTTCTTTTTTTGTCATGTCGAGCGGATTCGCGAATCAGTGAGCAACAGATTCCTCGACTGCGCTCGGAATGACAAACTGGGAGCACGTATGACTCTGGAGCGCGGGATTCTCTTCTGTAGCGGCGGTCTACGACCGCCGAAGATTTCTTGTTGTCGGGTCGAGGTCCGGTGGTCATAGACCGCGGCTGTAAGACGCGGACATTGACAATTAAAGCGTCACTTTTAGTGTTCCCGTCCGCTGCATGAAACGCACCTATCAGGCATCAAAACGAACGCGCAAACGCCAGCATGGTTTTCGGGCGCGCATGAAAACGAAGGGTGGCCGTGCCACTCTCGCGCGCCGGCGACAACGTGGCCGCAAGCGTCTGCTGCCCAAAGGTGTGGAGAATCATTACGCGCGTCACACCCAGGCGTAATTTTCTGGTTTCTCTGGAAATCGAAAATCGGCGATCTAAAATCTAAAATTGCGAAGCCGTATCGTTAGCTCCATTGGCAGAGCAGCTGGCTCTTAACTATGACATTCCAAGCGCAAGATGGCACCGCGACCAGATACGCCACTGATTTATAAGGGTCTTCTGAAACCAGCGAAGCAGTAACCCGCCAGCGGGTTTCGGAGCAATATCGCGACTCAAAAGAAGGTGATACGAGCCCCCGCTAACGACAAAGGGGGGACCGGTCACAGCGAACCGAAGCCAATCCGATTGGCCGGATCATCCTTGGGTCGTTACTGACACGTCTGTGCCTTCTTTGGCAACCGAGATGAAGCGTACCGTGAAAAGAGAAGCTTGACCGATTCACTAGCTATCGCGCAGATGAAGTAAGGAAAAGCTAGGTTTCGGCATGAACAACTCCAGTGCGCTCGATCCGCAGTCGCCGCAGGCACACGTAATCGGCGGGGTCGGTGTCATTTCCACAGTCATCTTCGTTCTTATTTTTGTCATTGTAACGGGCGCGATCCTCTACGCGCTCTTTCGATTCCGCGGGCGCGCGGGCGAGCCTGACCCCAAGCAAATCGCCGAGAACAAAGCAATCGAGATCACTTGGACGGTGATCCCGTTCCTGATCGTGGTCTTCCTTTTCGGGCTAACGATCCGGGCGATGAATCTGGCTGATCCACCGCCGCCGCCTTCGCCTGATTTGGTCGTGACCGGGCACCAATTCTGGTGGCAGGCCAATTATCCGGCCTCTGGAGTTGTGACCGCGAACGAAATCCATATTCCGGCCGGTAAAGCTTTATCGATGCGCCTGGATTCAAAGGATGTGCTGCACGAATTCTGGGTGCCGAAATTAAATCGCAAAATGACGACCGTGCCGGGCCAGAACAACCACATTTGGTTGCAAGCCGACAAGCCCGGCGTTTACCTCGGTACTTGCTCGGAGTTCTGTGGAACGCAGCACGCCTGGATGCGAATTGTCGTTGTCGCGGAAGAGCCCTCGAAGTTTGAGCGATGGCAACAGGCTCAATTACAACCAAGTCAAGCGCCGACCCGTGATGTCGCAGTCAAGGGACTCGCATTGTTTCAGACATCGACCTGCATAAGCTGCCATGCCATCCGCGGCGTGACCGGTGCTGATGCGGGTGTCGCGCCGGATCTCACACACGTCGCCAGCCGCAAACAGCTTGGCGCTGGTATTCTGGAAAATACTCCGGCCAACATGCGCCTCTGGCTTAAGAGTCCGCAGCACATCAAGCCGGGCGCCCTCATGCCGGACTTCAATTTCACTGACGAGCAGTTCGAGCAGCTTGCAGAATATCTGGAGACGCTACGATGAACGGCACGACGACCACCGCGATGTTCCGCGCGGCAATTCTCGATCCGGCCAAGCGCGCACACTATCGACTGGCGTGGCTTTCCACGGTTGATCACAAACGGATTGCCGTCCTTTATCTTCTGACCGCTCTGTTCTTTTTTGTCGTCGCCGGGGTCGAAGCGCTCTTCATGCGGCTGCAACTGGCCCTGCCGAACAATCATTTTCTCCATCCGGATACGTTTAATCAGCTTTTTACCATGCATGGCACGACGATGATTTTTCTTGTCGTCATGCCGGTAGTGTTCGGGTTCGTAAATTACGTCCTCCCCTTGCAGATCGGCGCGCGCGATATGGCGTTCCCGCGTTTAAACGCGTTTGGTTTCTGGCTGGTCCCCCTTGGCGGAATTCTTTTGCACTTCAGCGTGCTTGCCGGTGGCGCTCCTGCCGTGGGCTGGTTTGCCTATGCGCCTTTGAGCGAGACGCCTTATTCCTCAAGTCTCGGCGTCGATTACTGGGCGATCGCGATCTTCGTCCTTGGCATCGGATCGATCAGCCTGGCCATCAATATCATCGCGACGGTTATCTCGGGGCGGGCTCCGGGAATGACGATGCGGCGGCTGCCGCTCTTTACCTGGATCAATTTCGTCAATGCTTTCATCATCATCTTTGTCCTTCCAGTCTTAAACGCCGGGCTGGCAATGCTCCTGATCGATCGATTACTCGAGGGCCATTTTTTCCTGCCCGCGCGCGGTGGCTCAGCGGTTCTGTGGCAACACATCTTTTGGGCGTTCGGTCATCCCGAAGTCTACATCCTGGCTCTTCCGGCCTTCGGAATGGTTTCGGAAATGATCCCAGTTTTTTCCAGGAAACCGATTTTTGGTTTCCAATTCGTTGCCGCTTCAAGCATGGCGATTGCGGTGCTCAGCCTGGGTGTTTGGGGGCACCACATGTTTACGGTCGGGATGGGTCGGCCACTTGATCTGTTTTTCGCCATTGCCTCAATGCTGATCGCTATTCCAACCGGCGTAAAGGTACTCAATTGGACAGCGACGATGCTCGGTGGCCGGATTCGCCTTCAAGTGCCGATGTTATTTTGCATCGCGTTTCTTATTCAGTTCCTCTGCGCCGGAATCACCGGAATTAGCCACGCGGTCGTGCCCCTCGATTGGCAGACAAAGAACAGCTATTATCTTGTCGCCCATTTTCATTTCGTCGCGGTGGGCGCGATCGTCTTCGCGGTCCTGGCAGCCACTCAATATTGGTTTCCGAAGATGAGCGGGCGTTTTCTTTCGGAGCGGCTCGGAAGATGGACCTTCTGGCTCATGGTCATCGGCTTCAACATGACGTTCATCATTCAACATTTTCTCGGTCTTCTCGGAATGCCCCGGCGCGTATTCACGTATCCGGATCTGCCGCACTTTACCTGGATGAATATGCTTTCGACGATTGGCGTTTTCTTCATGGCTGCTGCCGCGCTCATTCTGGTTTGGAATCTGGTCGCCTCGTTTTTCGGAGGAAAACTGGCAGGCGATAATCCTTGGAACGCATGGACGCTGGAGTGGGCCACCACTTCACCTCCGCCACATGAGAATTTTGACGCGCTGCCGCCGATCCGCAGCCGGCGGCCGTTATGGGATATCGCCAATCCGGACCGCCCCGATCCGATTGTGGGCGAGAACAGTTCGGCCATCATCCTCCCAGACAAAAACAAAACTGGCATTCTTACATTCATTCTTTCGGAGGCCGGCTTCTTTGCGACTTTGCTGCTGGCTTATTTGTATTTTTACGCCCACCCGCAACCTGGCCCCACCCCACGAGAACTCGACGTGCCGCGAACGCTGATTTTCAGCGTTTGTCTTTTCGTAAGCAGCTTCACTTTTTGGCGATCCGAGATTGCCATGAGCAAACGGCAGCGCGGCTCGATGCTGGGGTGGCTCGCGCTCACTGTCGTCCTCGGGGGTGTCTTCCTTGTCGGGCAAGGAACCGAGTATTGGAAACTGTTTAAGACCGGAGTGGATGTCAGCACAAATCTCTTCGCCACCACATTCTTCACTCTCACCGGCTTTCACGGCTTGCACGTTTTACTCGGGCTCATAGCTCTTCTGATTTTTCTCTGGCTTGCCTGGCGCGGTGATTTTGCTTCCGGTCGCGAATCTGCGTTCGAATCCGCGGGTTATTACTGGCATTTCGTCGATGTCGTTTGGGTTTTTGTTCTGCTCACCGTTTACATCCTTCCGCTGCTTCGATGACTACTTATCAGTTCTTCATTACCACCTGGGAATGGAATCCCACGCCCCTGCTTCTGTGCGCACTGGTTCTGATGGGATATTTTCTCGCCTTCGGATTACGGGGTCGCCCCCTCTATCTCGCTGTCGCGCTCATTGTATTTCTCGTCGCTCTGATGTCGCCGCTGAGCGCGTTGGCCGACGGTTACCTTTTCAGCGCACATATGGTCCAGCACATCCTGCTTGTGCTGATCATTCCTGCCCTCTTCTTGTTAAGTTTACCCCCTTCGTTTTTTCTTCCACGCCCAATTAAGACCCTTGCTCATCCCTTCATCGGTTGGATTGCGGGTGTTGGTGCGATGTGGCTCTGGCACGCGCCGACGCTCTGCAACGCGGCAACGACCTTGAAAGCCGTCTCCGTCATCCAAACAATCTCACTGCTTCTGATGGGGAGCGTGTTCTGGTGGCAGGTCCTTGCACCCCGCGATTCCGAAAGACTTTCCCCGCCCGCAGGGATTGTTTATCTGTTCACCGCCTGCACCGCTTGCAGTGTCCTCGGCATTATTCTGACATTTGCGCCGGTTTCGATTTGTCCCGCCTATCAGCAACCGGTTGATCGGCTGGGTATACTTAAGGTTATCCGCGGACCGTGGGGTCTCACGAGCGAGAGGGATCAGCAAATCGGCGGTCTGCTAATGTGGGTTCCGATGTGTTTGATTTATCTCACGGCAATCCTGGCCCAGCTCGCTCGCTGGCAATCGGATTCCGCCGCAAACCCAGAAAAATCTCATGCCTGACGAAATACCACATCCGAATTGGGAGCCCTTGCCGCCCGAACCTCTGCCGCATCCCACTTATTTCCCTGCTGGGTTGGCTATGGGGACTGCGTTTCTCTTTTGGAGCCTGATTACTTCGTGGGTTGTTTTCGTTGTTGGTCTTGTCCTTTTCGGCGCATCGCTCGCTGGATGGATCACAGAAATTCGTCATGAACGAAAACATCGCTGACCACTCTTCGCTCGCCGTCGAAGCACCTGCGGAAATTAGCCGCCGCCGCTTTTTCGAGAAGCTGTCAATCGCCCTCGCTAGCTTTTGCGCCGCCGTCGTCGGAATGCCACTCGTTGGTTTCATCATCGCGCCATTCTTTCGCAAACCGCCCGAGGAATGGGTGACTCTTGGCAAAGTAAACGATTTTCAAATCGGCAAGACCGTCAACGTTACCGTTATAGATCCATCGTCATTGCCATGGGCTGGCGTTACGGCAAAGAGCGCGGTCTGGTTGCGACGCGCAAGCGAGAACAGTTTTATCGCATTCTCGGCTAACTGTACTCACCTCGGCTGTCCGGTGCGTTGGATGGAGGACGCCGACTTATTTATGTGTCCCTGCCACGGCGGCGTCTACTACAACGATGGACAAGTGGCTGCCGGTCCACCGCCGCGTCCGCTTTTTCGCTACGACGTGCGCGTTGAGAAGGGCGAAGTAAAAATGAAATCGGTCGTGGTTCCTATCGTCACGACGCTATGAAGCGGCTCTTCAAGACGGTCTGGCTTTGGCTCGACGATCGGATCGGGATCAGCGTGCTACTTAAGCCGATGAAGCATATTGCCCCGCAGGATGCAAAATGGTGGTACGTTTTCGGAACCGCAACCTTGATTGCATTCATCGTACAGGTGGCGAGCGGCGTGGCGTTGGCATTCTCCTTTATTCCTTCCTCTTCGCAGGCCTACGAGACGCTTGTCTTCATCACCAACAGCGCGCCGTTTGGTCGTTTTCTGCGTGGGCTCCACTACTACGGCGCTTCGGCCATGGTGCTGATGATCGGGGCGCATATGGCCCAAACTTTCTTGTTCGGCTCCTACAAATTCCCGCGCGAGATGACCTGGACGACTGGTGTGCTCCTGCTTGGTTTCACGCTGGCCATGGGATTTACCGGCCAGCTGTTGCGCTGGGATCAAACGGCGGCCTGGTCGGTAGTAGTGGCAGCCGAACAAGCCGGTCGCATTCCCTTGATCGGCGATTGGCTGGCGCGCTTCATTTTGGGAGGCAACACCATCGGTGGCGCGACCTTAAGCCGCTTCTTTGCCATCCATGTCTTTGTTCTTCCCGGAATTATGTTCGGCTTTATCGGACTGCACCTGTGGCTCGTCTTGCGCCACGGTATTTCGGAGCCACCGACTGCGGGTAAACCGGTTAACCCGGTAACTTATCGTAAGGAATATGAAGAATTACTCGGAAAAAGCGGCCGTCCATTTTGGCCCGATCTGGCATGGCGTGATGTTATTTTTGGCACTGCGCTGATTCTCACAATCGCGCTGCTGGCGTTCATCATCGGCCCGCCCGCGCTCGACAAACCTCCTGATCCGAGCGTGCTTGACGCCGATCCACGTCCCGACTGGTATCTTCTCTGGTACTTCGCGCTCCTCGCCTTGATCCCGGTCAGAATTGAAGGCTACGTCATGATTCTAGCGCCAGTCCTTATCGGTCTAACGATTCTAATGATTCCTGTCCTAAATCATAAGGGAGAACGCGCCGCATCCCGGCGCCCATGGGCTATTGCGGTCGTGTGTTTGTCGGTGATTATGATTGGCTCGCTCTGGATAGAAGGACAGCAATCACCGTGGTCGCCAAATTTTCAAGCGTTACCCCTCAGCGAAAGAGTTGTTGGCGCAATGAGCGGACCGGTCTTCCAAGGCGCACAACTTTTCCACGACAAAGCCTGCCTCAATTGTCACCTGATCCAAGGCCATGGTGGTCGCCGCGGTCCTGATCTCACCTATATCGCAGACAAATTGACGCACGACAACATGGTCATCCGCATTGTCAATGGTGGGAACAATATGCCGGCGTTCGGCAGCTCGCTCAAACCGCAAGAGGTTGACGCGTTGGTAGCTTTCTTGGAATCGCGAAAACGCCCAATTCGACCGCAAGATCAATCGTGAAAACGCTGCCAGGATCCTGGATTCCAATAGCTTCTCGCCGGCAAAGAACAATCGGGCCTAACAAGTAAAGGAACTCTCTGACGGCGCGTTGAAACCGCCACCGGCGTGCGCTTAGGTTTGGTGCTTTGAAGCGGCGGTTGCCTTTCGTCATTTTCCTTCTTGTTTTGCTCATTGCCGCGCTGACCGTGTACATCGACTGGAACTGGAAACGAAAACTCTCGCCGCGCGGCGGGCGTTATTTTATCCATCGCGTCGAGTTAGCGGTGCCGTCCTTCCGCCAGTCCGATGAAAAATGGCGACGATCCGTTAGGCGGGATCGCAGTCAACGGCACCCTCGGCGACGAAGGCTGCGCCGTGGCCACCGTCGCGATGGTGCTCAAGTTTTACGGCGTCAAGACCGATCCGCAGCAGTTAAACTGGTTTTTAACATCCGTTGGTGGATACACCGAGCGCGGCTGGATATATTGGGAGCGCGCGGCATGGTTGGCGCCCGACCACATCCGGCACACCTACGAAGACTTGGCCTCGTATCAGCTCATCGATTCGAACCTCGCCGGCCGAAACCCCGTCATCGTGCGGGTGCGGCTGCCAAGTGACCCGCTCCGCGAGCTTGGCAGCGACATCGAGGCGCTGCGATTTTACGAGCCGATCGCGAATGGGGATTTCTAATTTCTGTGCAATGGCGATCGTCTCAGCGATATTGTAGGGGTCGTCGAGCATCACTTCCAGCCGGCCTGCAGGCGGAGGATGCAGATAAAACTTCCGCGTTGTAGAGCGAACAGATATAAGTAATTTCCGGATCCTTCCTGAGAAAATGTCACCAGACGTGTCATTTTATGCTACCAATTCTGCTACTGATCTTGGCCGCATGAATGTACACGTTCGAACAGCATTTGTCTGGGAAAAAAGCAGTTTGCACCGTTAGCTCAATTGGCAGAGCAGCTGACTCTTAATCAGCGGGTTGCAGGTTCGATTCCTGCACGGTGCATTTGACGCCTAGGTCCAAATTACCGAGTCGCAAAAGAAACTTTGCACCTGCTGGAGGCTCTTGGAAATTGGTGCCAAAGGCAGACTGGCCCGTATCAACAAAGCAATGGACAAGCTCAAAGGAGTTGAACCGACAATAAGCTTCGAGTTCCCTCCACACTGCGCGATCTCTGCATTGCCGAGATTGTGAAATTGGATATGAAGGTCGAGGATGGGAATATGCGGGCGTATCGCTCGCGCGTGCTAGCGTCTTTCAAATACGAAAGCTAGCTAGGCACGATTCGCTCTCAGCAACTCTCTCTTACGCAGCCATTCGAGCGCTTCTGGGATCATACGGTAGCCGAAGTGACCCTGCGACACTGTGATCAGCTCCGAGCCGGGCCAGGCATTGCGCAGTGCGACGAGATCAGCCAGCCTAACGATCCGATCAAAGCTCCCGCCTACAATCACAGTTCGTTCCGCGACATTGCCCGCAGGTGGGGCGCGAAGCGGGGAGGAAAGATGGGCGTGGCGATCGACCAGGGTTCGTTCCAATCCTGCACGCACGAGTTGGTCGCGAATTATCCAGCTCGTGGGACCCTCATACAACGCGTGCGTGGGATTCACCATCGGAGCGAGCAGCGCGACAAATCGCAGATCGGGCTCGAGCGAGGCCAGCAGGGCCGCAATCCAGCCACCGTAACTTGTACCTAGCAATCCAAATTCGCCGCCTCCTTGCGTGCGCAGCCAGGCGAGGAGCTGCCGAATCTCAACCACTGCCTGCCGCAGGGTGTCGCCGGTAAGAACGAGATCGGCGGTATAGCACAGCTCGCCGTTCAAGTAACCACGCGGCCGTCGCGAATAATGAAAAGGCAGGTGAACGAATGCTGTGTTCCAACCGAGCGCATTAAAGCGCCGCGCCCACAAACGGTAGCCAGTATCCGACGCCGACATGAGAGAATGCAGCATGATGACGGTCGGCGCGCGTAGAAGCGGGCGACGAAGACTGGCGCGCGCGCGCCCGTTCACTGGAAATCTATCCACTGACGCCGCCGCGCTCGACCAGCTGATGACGTCCGGCTTCTCGTGGCAAAAATTCTCCAACGTTGCCGGCGGCGCGAAGTATTGCGCACGGGTCAGGCCTTCGCAGGTAGCGATATACTTTTCGACAGCGACGCGTGTGGACAGCCGCCGGGCGTGACGCCTATGGAGCACGGCCATTGTGCCGCAGAGTATCTGGTCAACCACCAACCCAAAACCACGATGGACGAGCGATTTCATTTTCGCGAATCGCTAGGCTGTTGGTTGCGCGTCTCGGCCCTTGCGTCGTTGAGGAGTGGCCGGCAAATCGTCCGGGCTTAGAGCAAAATGCGTGATCGCCGCCGCGCCAATTTCGCGCAAGGCTTCGACAAGACGCGCATTAGCCTGACGGCCGCTCGCGTCCGACACCGAGAGGGGTGGGCCGATCGCGATCCAGACCTTGGCACGTGGAGGCCCGGGCAGCCAACTGCGCGGAGCATACAGCCTATCCGCACCGAAGATGACAGACGGAATGATCGGAACGCCAGCGATGCGCGCGAGGGCGGCTGCGCCACTCTTCGGTGCAGCGCCCCCGAGAATGGAGGTAGCGCCAGCGCGTATGCCGCCTTCGGGAAAGACTCCCACAATTCGTCCGGCACGCAGGCGCTCGACTCCGACACGAAGAGCACGGTGGTCTGGTCGCGAACGGTTCACTGGAACGGTGTTCAGTGCACGGAGCCACGTCCCCATGAGAGGGTTCGAGTAAAATTCCTCAGTCGTCATCCAATCGATTGGCCGCGGGAAGGCGTAAGACAAAAGAAACGGATCAAAATGCGAGATGTGATTGGCCACAACCACTGCGGTGGCGGGAGATCCCAGTACGCCGGGAGCGCGCCAGATATGCAGCCGGGTAAACGGCCACAACAGAACGTAGCTCAGCATCTGGGTTGAGCGATAGCACCAATTCCTCACGCACGGGAACTGCACCGCGATCCGGTAGGCGGAACGTATGCATAGAGTCGTTGATAACCGCGGCGTACGCTCCTACTAGCATGGGCGTCACAAGGAACCACGAATTTTGAATCAGCGGGTTGCAGGTCCGATTTCTGCACGGTGCATCTCTCTTGCTCGTGCTCTCAATCTTAATCGGCGTGTAGCCTTGTCGCCACAATCAGAACGCCGTGCCCTTAGCGTCCCCAACGCGGAACGCGTCCGTTCCAGTCCTCGTAGGAGGCCCCAGCGCTGATATGAATTCTGTCGTTTCCCACTTCACCAAAAATGTATCCTTCCAAATAATCGCCACCGAACTTGCCGCTGGAGTGGCCATACAAGAAACCCACTTCCCCGGTTACATAATCAAAGTTCGGCCGCAGGTCGAACAGCCGATTGGACGAATCCTTGGCCGATCTTGGCGGAAGGGTCACTCTCGGTGATTCTATCGCGGTTGAAAGAGGGAGGAAACTCCGCGGCGTTGTTCCCATCAGATCAAATGTGGTCGACAACGAAAAAACGTCTCGATTTGAAAAGGGAAACCCGAATACAGGATTGTCCAAGCTGTTGAAAAGGCTCGGTTGAAGAAGGACCGAACCGTTATTCGGCGCAGCCATGCGCCGTAACTGAGCGAGTGTGAAAGTGCCGCCATGCCCGGGAGGCGAAGCGGACGCCTCCTGGGCCGCCAGCGAGAAACAAAAGCCAAGAAAAACGACGACCGGAAGAAGTCCGCGCTTGTTCATGGGAGAATTCACAGCCAAAAGAGCACTAGCGCCAGCGAAATCTTGATGTGGGACGAGGTGCTCCATTTAAAGTAAAACAACAATGGGTGGATAAAGTTGCGGCCACTGCTTCAAGAACAGTTGCTCAAAAGGCTTCCGCTGAATCATCCACTCCAAAACGACCCTAGAAAACGCGAAGGTTAAACTCGAGCGAGTGATTTGTTAGCCGCTTTACAATTCCCTACCCCACATATCGCTGCGCAATCGGCATGCGGCGACCGACGCCGAAGGCACGACTCGTTACTTTCAGACCGGGGGCGGCTTGAGCGCGTTTGTATTCATTGAGATCGACGCGACGCTGTACCCAGCGCACCGTTTTTTCCTCGAACCCCTGGGCGACGATTTCTGGCACGCTCAAATTGTCTTCAACATACAATCGCAGAATCGCGTCCAGCACATCGTATGGCGGAAGGGTGTCCTGGTCCTTCTGGTTCGGACGCAATTCAGCGCTCGGCGGTTTTTCAATGGTGGACGCAGGAATAATCTCGCGTTTGCCCGCCCGCGATGCCTCTGAGTTAATGAACCGGGCCA
>WNFY01005921.1_pt2 | contig 11523 bp, 10 predicted proteins | sample 5400091 | NCBI WGS metagenome assembly WNFY01 (sample SAMN13153364, study PRJNA577476) | soil metagenome | isolation source: 60 cm soil or saprolite under grassland replicate 1 | place: USA:California | collected 2016-06-15
ATCGTTGAAGCAGCAGCTTCAGGCGCAAGTCAGACTACGGGAGTGGAAACTCGACTGATTCTCTGTACGCTGCGGCATTTCTCTGCGGAGCAAAGCATGCAAACTGCAAAGCTAGTAGAACGATTTAAAGGAGCGCTCGTTACAGCGCTCGACATAGCCGGAGACGAAGCGGGTTTTCCTCTTGATGCCCATATTCCCGCCTTCCAGTTTGCTGCTCAACATGGGATTTTGCGCACAGCACACGCCGGTGAGTCTCGTGGTGCTGAGAGCGTATGGGAAACGTTACGCGTACTCAGGCCTTCGCGCATTGGTCATGGCGTACATAGTAGCGAAGATTCTACCTTGATTGAATACCTGAAAGGGGAACACATCCATCTCGAAGTATGCCCGACATCGAACTTTCGAACCAACGCTGTTGATACCTATGCTGAGCATCCAATAGCAAAGTTTTATGAAGCAGGCCTTTCAGTAAGCGTGAGCACCGATGGTCGCACACTCTGCAACATCAACCTGACTCAAGAATATGAAAAGTTGCACAACGTTTTTGGATGGGAGAAGCACCATTTTCTCCAATGCAACCTGAACGCTGTGCGTGCTGCATTTCTTCCAGAAGCCGTGAAACAGCGTTTAGAGAGCCAGTTGCGAGAGGGATATGCAAGGGTGTAAAACATGGATGAACTCATTGATTTGGAGCTTTTATGAGGAAATTGAGTATTCCTTGAAATTAGAGAAACTGGCCTCACCACTGCTTTCTGAAGCGAGAGTTCCGACGCCAAAACCAACCTGTCCACCTATGTAGTTGCTATCCCGTTGTTCTCCAACGAAGATACCATTAATAAACAGTTTAAAATCGCTGCCATTGGCAATTACGAGTAAGGTATTTTTCTTTTTGCCAGGAGCAATGGCTGGACTTTTGGTGCCTGGTAGAAGATCAGTGATGGTTCCTCTGCCTGAACCGTCGGGGTCATGGCGGCGGAAGAAAAACTCTCCTTGATTATCAATGCCGAAGTCATAATACTGCTGGTTGTTGGCACGGAAAATCAAGCCAGCATTGCTGCCTGAGAGCAGAGAGACATCCACTTGTAAGGCCACATTGTCAAAGGAGAAGGTGCTTGATTCACATGTCTGAAGAAAATTGGCTTGTTTGACAATGACGTGGTAAGTACCTCCGACAAATTTACAGGAAGTGTTATCTACATACCAGCCATCAATAAAGTCGGTGCTCAGGTCGTCTAGAAGCGCAGGTGCGGCGCTGGTGATCGCATTGGCGGTTGCAAGTGGCACCTGTTGAGGTGAGAGTCTGGTTACGCCAGTCTTTGTCGCAGGTGTCCCTTTGGGTTGTTTTCCACCAATCCTGTTAGCCTGATTAGTGCTTATAGCCTGCGCCGTCAGCGCTCTAATTTTCTCTGCCTCTCTATTGCTGCTGTAGGCGAAGACAGCAAAAAGGATTACTGACATGATGATGAGCAGGAAACTAATACCCATGAGGCCAGTAAGCATAAATGAGTTTCGGTTATAACGTGCGTCGTGAAGATTTGCTGGCCTTGGAAATCCAGACATAGGAGAGTTGGAAGGTATACGGGAAGGTTGCTGTATGATTGTCTGGTCTGCTGAGATAGCAGACGCTGCATTGGTATGAAACGAATACGCTGGAAGCACAAGCTTTTCTTCTTGAGCGGCAGTGGAGGAAGCTGAATCAAAACCAGGATCTACTTGAAGTACCCCTAAGTCACTATTATATGGCTCTGCCAGAGCATATCTTGCGCCACTAGCTTGTGCTAATTCGTCCTCTACGGCGCTTATTCTATTATAAAGTGCTGGCATCTCACCACTATCGCTCAGGATGACTCCCACGCGCGGGGTTGGAGTTCTGGTAGGAACAGTTTCCTGTAGTGGCGCTTTAGCATTCAACGCCTCCTGATAGGCTTGCGCAAGATCATTTGGCGTTTGGAAACGGCGGCGTGGGTCTTTGTCCAGTGCTCGGAGTATGACTTGCTCAACATCTTGAGAGATAGTAGGCTTGAGACGCGAAGGAGGTACCGGTTGCTCGTGCATCTGTCTCAAATATACAGCCAGGGGCGTATCGCCTGTGAATGGCAGTCGTCCTGTGACCATCTGGTAGAGCAATATGCCAAGCGCATAGAGATCACTGCTTGTAGAGGCTAGACCATCAGCCAGTTCAGGTGCCATATATTCGGGTGTACCCATCAATACCCCGGTATGAGTAACGCTGCCGCTTCCATCCACCGCTTTCGCCAGTCCAAAATCCGCCAGGTAGGTGTAGTGATCGTCGCGCAAGAGAATATTTGAGGACTTGATATCGCGATGTAGAATACCGTGTTCGTGAGCATGCTGTAGGGCGCTGGCAATTTGCGAAAGCAACTCACCGGCGTGCTCCAGCGGCAAAGGGCCTCTATCCAGTAGCTCACTTAAAGATTCATGATCGATATAAGGCATGACCAGGTAGTGCCAGGATTCCTGCTGGCCATAATCGAAGGCAGGCAAAATGTGGTTGTGGTGCAAATTGCCGATGGCTTCTGCTTCGCGCTGGAAACGCTCGATATAATCCGTGTGGGTACTACTCATGACCTTGATGGCTATATCGCGATGCATGAGTTCGTCATAGGCCAGATAGACTTCCGACATGCCGCCATGATCCAGGCGTTGTTGAAGGCGATAGCGACCTAATCTGGTCCCTTCTAATCCAGGCATAGGCTTTTAACAATCCCTGACGATGAATGGTAACTCGTTCATAAAAGTGATGTTATGCAAGCAATATAGGCAGTATATTCATCCTCATCATTATATGTCAACTTTTACAGCCATACACAGCCGCACTCATCGCTACGCCTGATAATCTTCATTTCCTTTTCTATGCTTATGGTGAGGATGTTTATGTGGAGGAGAAGAAGGCGTAAACTGCTGTGGAATGGTGTTCCCTCTTAAAGGATGGACTGTCGGAATTGTCGGGGGTGTAGCTGTAGATACCAGGGGTGGTTGCTGAAGAGCCCCAACAACTTGTGCCCTATAGGCTAGGGGGAGTGGAGCATTTGCTCTACCGAGTAAGAAGCCCAGTGATAGGGGAGTAATGAGCAGTGCCACCAGTGCAAGGCTAACAGTAGCCTTTTGAATCTTGTAGTTGGGATTTTGCCACCAGGGTGCCCTTTTCAGTGCAACGGTCGGCAATGTAAAGCGCTCTCTCAACTTGAGTGCTCTATGCGCCAGGGTGGGTTTAAAGGTTCTGTCCGCAAGACGAGCTACTGCATACTTATTTGTTGATTGAAGAGCATTTATATATGCTTGGGCCATGGCCTGGGCACTTGGAAAACGCCGGCGCGGGTCTTTATTCAGTGCTTGCATAATAACCTGCTCAACAGGAGCAGTAATTGCAGGATTAAGATGAGATGGAGATACAGGCAACTCATGTACATGTTTCCAATACACTTCTAGAGGGGAACTGCCTGAAAATGGTACACGTCCAGCAAGCATGTGGTAGAGCAAAACACCAAGAGCGTAGATATCGCTGCTTACACTCTCAGGCTTATCTATAAGTTCTGGAGCCATATACGCAGGAGTACCCATCAAGCATCCTGTTTGCGTGAGATCGCTTCCTTTATCCATTACTTTAGCCAGGCCAAAATCTGCGAGATAGACGTGCTGATTATTAACACCGTCAAGTAAAATATTTGAGGGTTTAATATCGCGGTGCACGATGCCCTGATTATGCGCAAACTGTAATGCGCTTGTCACCTGCGCGAGTATATTACCGGCTTCTTCCTCTGTCAGTCTTCCTCTTGCAATGCGCTCGCGTAACGTCCCTTGCTTCAGATAGGGCATGACCAGGTAGTGATAAGCCCCGTATTCTCCATGATCCAGGATTGTTAAAATATGGTCGTGCGAGAGTTTACTCAAGGTTTGTATTTCACTCAGCAGACGTTGCTTTGATTCAGGTTGATCGTTGCTGACCAGTTTGATGGCTACTTCATGCTGTAAGAGTTCATCATAAGCAAGGTAGACTTCTGACATGACACTATGATGCAAACGTTGTTGAAGGTGATAACGCTCTGAAATAGATTCTTGAAATTCGAGCATGGTAATCCCCCAAATATCTTGTGCATTTTTGGTATCCCTAATAGGGTAATACGTTTGTGAGATTAGATTCGTGTCAACCCGCTGTTTTCTTTGTATGGTACAATTCCTTGAATTGGGATCATGGTGCGATGTGATGAGAAGAAAGGAACCTTGTATGCCAGACCGCCTGGTATATTCCACCGATGGTGGTAGAGTGAATGCCTGTCCTGTATGCGGACAGCCATATAAGAATTGTCGCTGCGATCAATTATCAGCACAGCAAGCTGCGACAAAAAAGAGTGATGGCATTGTGCGTATCATGCGTGATCGCAAGCATCGTGGAGGAAAGACTGTGACCCTGATTATCGGTGTGCCTGCCACCAATGAGGCGATAATTGCGCTCGCACAGCAACTGAAGAAACTGTGCGGCTCCGGCGGTACCGTCAAAGATGGCGTGATCGAAATTCAAGGCGACCATTGCGAGAAAGTGCAGGCTAGGCTGAGTGAAATGGGGTATAAGGTGAAGAGGGCGGGAGGATAAATCTCTACTTCAACCATGGTAATCTTTTTCTCAACTCTGGAAGTGATTGCTCTACCGCCTCTCTTCCGGCTGCTACAAACTTGCGCCCCTCAGAAAATTGCCGTAACGAAACCCGGTGCAGTTTGGGACGTATAACAACATCTGCCTCGCGAATGCTGTGCATGCCGATAGTTGCCATTGCCAGGTCATAGGTTCGCAGTAGTAAGTCGATGATGTGCGGTGATCTGACCGATTTGAGCTCTTTGTATGACGACTCTTCAAACCAGGGTGCTGCATTTTCTAAAGCAGGTGGCTCTTGCCCACCCAGTTCTGAGGCGATCAGGATATCGGCTCCCATCTTTCTTACGAGACGTATAGGTACTGGATCATGCATGCCCGCATCCATCAGAATATGCTCGCCTACCAATACAGGTGGAAAGATGCCCGGCAGTGATACACTGGCTAATGCAGCTTGCCAGAGTAATCCACGATCCAGCACGATCCCGGCACGCATTGAAAGGTCAACAGCTACCGTCGCGAAAGGTGTGACCAGATCCTCAAAGCGTAAATCTCCACAGTATTCGCGCAACATACGTTTCAAGCCCTTGTTGGAGAAGATAGAAGTCCGAGGGAAACTCCACTGTACGATGTGACGTTGGATTTCCAGAAAAATCTCCTCGCTTTCAGCAGTAGACTTGCCTATGAGATACATCCCAGGCGCTATAATGCCACTGCTGCATGCTGCCATATAATCGAGAGGAATACCATACTGTAGCAGGCGCTCCAGGACTCCCAGATGCGCGAATCCCCTTGCACCACCACCACCAAAGGCAATACCCACAGTCTGGTGTGCGATGTGCCGTGCTACAAAATCTACAGCTTTCGTCAACTCAGCCTCTGCTGCCTTTTGGCGAAGCGTTGTTTGTTGTTCCCAACATTGTTCGAGTAAGGAAAAGTCAGCAGGCAGGAGACGTGTAATGGTTTGCCCGAGGCGAGTGGCATAATGATCCTGCACTCCGATTGTGGGATATTCAGGTACATGCGCTACGAAAAAACTAGACCTGGCAGGGGCAAACTCCTCCTCTACATTTTGAATGGAATTGGCCGAAGTAATCATAATTGCCCTTGTGCACTGTTCCGCTATGACTTGTAGCAGGTTTGGAGGGGTTGCCTGTGTCGTTACCAGTACAAGGTAATCGTATAGTCCTGCGAGGTCGATTAAAGTTGTTGTAAGCAAGCTCTTATCAAGAGTCGTGAGTTCCTCAGAGGTAGCTGCGAAGGCTGCAAGGGCAGGATAGTATTGATCTTGGGGTGTCACAGTAGGAGCGCGATGCCCCTGGAGCAGGCTATGGTCACGCGCGCATTCAAGAAGAACAGGGCGAAGCTGGTTGGGCTGTACAGCAAAACGGGGGCCAATTGCGTGCTGCTGTCCACAAGCCTCCAGCATTAGTACGCGCTTGTGGCTGCAAACTGCCAGAGCATCCACGATGTGTAGAGCAAGAGACTGCTCTAAGGACGCGCCTGGATTAACCACCAGTGAGAGCCAGACTCGCTCGGCAGTGGAATGTGAGAGAATTTGCTGGTTCGTGCGTGCAAGGCGCAGGGAAAGAATAGCATTGATATTTTGCAGCAGTGTAGGACAAGTCCCTATCAGGGACAGAAAATCTGCCTGGGGTAGTGCCCAGAGAGTTATGTCCTCATCTGCGCGAACGGTCGCTGAGGGAGGTTCGCCTGTGATGAGCGACATCTCGCCAAAGCACTCTCCTGGCCCCAGTTGTGCAATTCTTGCGCCACTTCCTGTTTCTTCTTGTAGTAAGATGCTTACCAGTCCGGAGGCTATGATGTATAACTGACCGTGCCATACTCCACGTTCGAGAATACGTGTGCCGCGTTCATAGTTGACAGGTTGGAGACGGGCAAGAATATTCGCTGTTTCGCCGGGCTGCAAGTTGCGAAACAGTGCGCTGGACTCAATGAGTTTATGTGGTTCCAGATTCTGCATGGGTTGATTGTATCGGTAATTCAGTTTGCTGTCCAGAGGCAAATGGGGACGTGGTTTGACTAGTGCACAAGCAATCTTGCACACAAGGAGGCTTTTACCGTTTCCGCTTTCTTGTCATCAAGTTGGAATAGCGTGGTGAAGAGAAGAACAGATGATCGATATTGGATTATCAACGAGATTACTGGAAAGGATACCCATGAATATCAATGAGCAACTTGAAACAATATTAGCAAATTTAGGAGTTGAGATGGAATACGCAGAACATGAGCAGCATGATGAAAACTCCGTTCCTGAGGTTTCCATTTTTCAGTCCTCACGCGATCATTATGGGGTCTTCTATCGCCTGGATATCGTCGACCAGATGCCACAATTGCGTATAATTATGCCGGTTGAAGATGGAGCTTTAAAGGTAGAGATGTACCTGGTGCGTCTGAATATGAACACGCCCTTTCACACCTGGTTTACGGGTATTGCTTCCTATCATGGAAGTCTGGCATTTGAACGAGGGCGTGAGGGAACTTTACAACATCTCCTCTACGCAGTGGCTGAAATGATGAAACAACTTTTCTGGTCAGGCGATCTGTATAGCCTGGCTTTCCCACCAGAAATCGATGTTCGGCGTTTGATTTAGACCGGGATGTCACTTTGCTTTTACGGTACTGTTACCTCTTTGAATTGGATGTGACCTGTGGTACACTTTGTGAAGATAAAAAGGAGGAAAGAAGAGGAAGTGCTATGACCGAAAATCTAGAGATCGCCGGACAGGAAGCGCTAAAACACTTAGGATTCAAGCACGCCGCGCGCGAACGTGCATTGCCGAAATCACGTACCGCCATTCGCTATTGTGCGAACTGCATTCGTGCGACTCACCGCCAGGAATATGAGGTTGCCGCAGAACTTCTTGGGCAGGCGTCAGCACTCCTTACCGAAATGGTGGAGGATTTGCGCGATCACCAGGATATTTTCTATGCCGGGTTTGTACAGGATGCCCAGAAAGAATATGCTGAAGCTGCCACGTTTATGGCTCTTACTCAAAATCGTCCCCTACCACTTGCGCCTGACCTCTCAATCAGTTGGGCACCTTACCTCAACGGCCTGGGAGAAGCCATAGGCGAGTTGAGACGTTATGTGTTGGATCAATTGCGGCAGAGCAATTTCGACAACTGCGAGATTTTCTTACGCTACATGGATGATATTTACGCACTTTTGATTACCATCGATTTTCCCGACGCTATAACTGGAGGACTGCGACGCACAACAGACACAGCTCGGGGTATTTTGGAAAAGACTCGTGGTGATCTGACAATTGCCGTCAGGCAGGCTCAATTGGAAAGAACCATGCTTGCCTTGCAGCAAGATTTGCTAAACATGTGAGTAGCTCTATGCAAAGCAAAGATACGTCGAATAGAGAATCGGATTCTACCCCTTCCTCACAAAATGTCACTACAGGATCTGTCCAGGCAAAGGAAGCGCCTACCATATCCTTAGAGACACAGCAAACGGTTAGTGGGCTTCAGCCGGAAATCTCTGTTCACCCTGTCGATTCGACACACTCTATCATGCAGCCTGTACCGCTTGTTGCCCAACCTCTCGAAAATGAGCGCAGTATGAGTGAATGGTTTTCGATCTGGTGGAATGGTATACGCCCTGGCTATTTACCTCTATCATTTCTGCCTGTAATACTCGGGAGCGTAGTGGCCTGGACACAAAGTATTTCATCGCAGATGCCGCGAGGAGACTTTCATCCCATCAGGTTTGTTATTACCCTTGCAGCGGTACTACTCCTTCAAATTGGCGCTCAGCTTGTCAATGACTATTATGATTATCTCAGAGGTATTGATATCAGCAACTCCCTGGGGCCTGGCGGACTGATACAACAAGGCTTAATCAAACCTGAACGGGTGCTTTTTATCGGACTGATTGCGTTAGGATTGGGTGCTCTTTCAGGCGCTTTCGTTGCTCTTTCAGGCGGCTGGCTCGTCTTTATCTTTGGTCTAATTGGAATACTTGCCGCATATTTCTACAGCGGAGTACCTAAGGCACTCTCTTCGTTGGCTTTAGGCGATCTGGTAGGTTTTTTCATCTTTGGTCCCTTGCTTACGCTGGGTTCTTATATGACGCAAACGGGTCACCTGGATCGTATAGCTTATACGTATAGTATCTCGCTCGGATTATTGTCAGCGGCTTTCATTCACTTAAATGATATGCGCGATATTGCGAGTGACACTCAGGCTGGGAAACTAACACTGGCGTCCTTGTTGGGATTGCGCATGAACCGTACGCTTTATATACTATTGGTGCTGGGAGCCTATGTGCCTACAGTGGCATTGGGATTACCGAGCCATGCACCACATCTGCTGCTCCTCGTGCTGTGGACACTCCCTGTTCTGGTTATCACCATCACAACTGTCTTGCGAACCGATAGCCCTGCGAGTCTACATGTAGCAATGTTTCAGACCCTCAGGCTTGAAACGTTCTTTACAATCTTGCTTATCATTGCTCTGATTGTGACAGCGGTTCTTCCTATTTTGCCTCCCTTTCCATCGATGGCTTTACCTTTTTAAGTAATAAAGCGAAACTTTTATGGGAAAAGCAGTAAGCTGGTACTTCACCCCCGTAAGGTCGCAATCAGTCGTTTGGGTTTGAGCACCAGGTCAATCGCCTCAACCGGGCCAGGCGCCAGCACGTCGGCAGCCTGAAGTGCCTCAATTGCTACTCCCTCTCCCGCTAGAATTGCTGCGCAACTTTTCCTCTCCAGTAGCAATCATATGGAGGGGAAAACCTAACGTGCGTTCAAGCTCCGCGATGTTGCCATGTGTACCGGCTGTCAGTGCATGTAGGGAAAGATGCTCTGCTAACACTTGCAAACGATCTCCTACCCCTGGGATTGGTATTCCGTCTACGGCAAGTGTGCCATTGACATCAAAAACAGCATGGTGCAGTTCAATGATCCCACGCTGGGGAATGTCTATGCGAATCATCTCTGTTACTCCAGTCAATCAACAACGTACAACTGCATACACCTATAATCCTTGTCTGGTTGTGCCATTACACTCATACTTATAAGCGTCTTTCATACTGTGCTATGCGGTCCCGCAAAGTGCTCATCTTGCTTCACATATGCAAACAATGGAGGTATCTCAGGCAGTTAACCTCGTCCTGGTGTAACACTCTACTCGTTGCAGACAAAGCTGATAGCACAGAGAGCCTGTGCTTCTCTTGACGCTCACGCCTCTCCTTTCATATGCTATAGATAGCTTGAAGCAATCAACCGCGCAATGAGTTTGTGAGGTGAAAAATTAATAACTCTTGAGTTTAATTTTACCACAGTGGATGTTTGGGAATATGTCGGGAAAGTTCTCATTAGTGAAACTCTTCTATTCTCTTGAACGTGCTAGAGTAAAAATGGGGTTTGACAGACCATGTTTCTCTTCTTTCAAATACCGGCACTCACCAGAACGGTGCTCATCTCACTCATCACCCTACTCACTCTGCTTGGGATCATGCTTCGTCCATGGAAGGTGAGCGAAGCCATCACAGCGCTCACTGGAGCAGGGGCCCTGCTCCTCCTGGGTCTTCTTAGCCCTAAAGATGCCCTTGCCACCTTGCTGCGCGACTGGAATACCTTTTTCTTCTTTCTCGGTATAATGAGCCTCGCGGCACTTGCTGAAGCCGCGGGACTTTTCGATTGGCTGGCAGTCCAGGCAGCACGGCTCTCTGGCAGCAGTTCGCGGCGTCTCTTCTTCAACACCTTCCTACTTGGAAGTCTCATCTCCATGCTGCTTTCCAATGATGCCACCGCTCTCATTTTGACACCAATCGTGTATAGCCTCGTCACACGGCTCCGACTCCCTGTGCTTCCGTATCTGTTCGCGTGTACCTTCATCGCTGATAGCGCTTCTTTCTTGTTACCGGTAAGCAATCCCATCAACATTCTTGTGACCTCCCAATTTCCCCTTGGTTTGCTGACCTTTCTGCGTTTGCTCTTCTTGCCGTCACTGCTTGTGATTGGCATCAATGCCGGAGTCTTCTACTTTCTGTATCGCAGGCAGCTACACGGTCGCTTTGACATCAAGCGTTTGCCTGCTCTCCAGGAAACAGTGAAACACCAGGCGTACTTTCGCTACACCTGTGTCATTCTCATAGTGGTAGCAGCAGCCTATATCATCGCAGCGGCGATCCAATTCCCGCTCTCCCTGGTCGCCCTTTGCGGATCACTCTTGCTCTTGTTTGGGGCGCTCTACTGGAAGCAGACAACTCTCTTGAGTACAGCCAGGCAGATTTCCTGGCCTATTTTTGGGTTCATCGCCGGGATGTTTCTGGTGGTTCAGGCACTCGAAACGACCGGCTTGATGGCGCAATTTGGTCAATTGCTGCTCCGACTCTCTGGAGGAACTAGCTTTGGCGCGGTCATGGTCGGGACCTTGGGATCGGCCTTGGGGACCAATCTTGTCAACAATGTTCCAATGGCACTTGTGATGACCTCCTCGTTGCATGGTATCCAGCATACGCCGCTTACTCTCCAACAGGGTTTTGTTGCCGCGACTATTTTTGGTTGTGATCTTGGGCCAAATCTAACAACTGTGGGTTCTCTTGCGACAGTTCTCTGGCTGCTTATCCTTCGCCAGCGCAATATCCAGGTGTCAGGCCTGGACTATTTCAAAGTGGGCATCCTTGTCACCCCACTGATGCTTATTGCAGGGGCCATAGCGATCTGGCTTCTGCTTATCTAGGAGGAAGCATATGCGCGTTCTTTGCTGCCTGGATGGCACAAATATCGAACTCATAAGCAGAGCGCTCGCTACGCTGGTCACTGCTGATGAGCGCACCATTGGACTCCTCTATGTCACAGATCTTGGCCCTCATCACGAAATTGAGCGCAAACGCGAGGGATTGTTATACCCGCGCCATCCGAGCGGACCATTACAGG
>WNFY01006341.1_pt1 | contig 11519 bp, 8 predicted proteins | sample 5400091 | NCBI WGS metagenome assembly WNFY01 (sample SAMN13153364, study PRJNA577476) | soil metagenome | isolation source: 60 cm soil or saprolite under grassland replicate 1 | place: USA:California | collected 2016-06-15
GGGGGGATGCAATTGCCTGTTATACCGCTGCGCTCAGCCTCGAATACGCTCCGATCGAAGGTGCCAGAGTGGAGAACAACCTCGGCGTAGCTCTGGAGCGGCTTGGAAATTTTGACGAAGCGCTCGAGCACTTCAGCCATGCGCTGCAGCTCAACGCAAATTATCCAGAGGCCCATTGCAATCTGGGACGGATGCTCGTACAGCAGGGTCGGCGCGATGAAGCGGTTGCTCACCTGAAGGAGGCATTGCGACTCAGACCCGCATACGAACAAGCAAAAAAGCAGTTGCGCGAACTGGGCGTCACAATGGTGGAGTGAGCTGCCACGTTTAGGGCGGCTTTAGCCATTGCAATCAGAGCAGCGCACGCATCCAAGGAGCGACGGCTTGGGCAGCCTTCGACTTCGAACGTAACGGCTGGGAAGCCGTCATTTCTTGAGCGCGTGCGGTACCCGAAAATTTCGCTACCCTCAAGCCCATGGCGCGACTGCACGAATATCAAGGCAAACAGATTCTCGCTGCGAATGGATTCAAAATCCCGCGCGGTCAGGTCGCCTTGGGTGCCGATAAAGCAGTCGCGACGGCGAAGGAACTTGGCGGCGAAGCCGTGGTCAAAATTCAAGCGTGGACTACGGGGCGCGCCGGCATCGGCGGAGTGGCCTTCGCTAAAAAGCCGGATGATGTGCGCGCGCACGTCCAGCGGATGTTGTCAATTAAAGTGGGACAGTTTCCTGTCGAATCCGTGCTTGTGGAGGAGAAGATCGATATCGATCGCGAGTTTTTTCTTTCGTTCGCGATTGATGGCACCGCTCGCGCACCCGTCATTATTTTCGCCACCGGCGGCGGCACCGGCATTGAAGAGCGCGCTGCTTCGACACGACGAATCCCTTGCGATGTGATTAGCGGCCCTCTGGATAGAGCGGTGAGCGAAGCCGTTGCTTCGTGCGGGCTTTCGCCTGCGCAGTCCAAGCAACTCGCTGATTCGATTCGAAAATTATTTGCCGCTGCGCGCAGCGTTGAAGCGCGATCACTTGAAATCAATCCGCTGGTGCTGACGCAAAGCGGCGAGTTCGTCGCGGCTGATTGCCGGATTACGATTGACGATTATGCCGTTGGACGGCACCCGGACCTTGGAATTGAAATTGCGCGTGAGTTTGATCATCCGCCGACGCCGCTTGAACGAATAGCCTACGCGGTGGTTTCCATGGAGCAGGCGGTGGCGGCTCGATGATGTCAATGGACGCGATCGTGAACGCCGGATTCACCATCGCCAACTTCACCGACACGAGCGGCAATCCATCTGCATCGAAAGTGTATCGCGCTGCGCGAATCATTCTGGCTCAGCCAGATTTGGTGGGCTATTTCGGTTCTGGCTCGGGCGTTGCAAGCCAGGAACAATATTGGTCTGCGTACGGGCTTGCCAAAGCATTTTGGGAACTCGATCTTGATATCCCCGCGGTGATACGCCTGGGTGGGAACACGGAAGATCGCGCGGTGGACATTTTGCATCGAATGTCGAAGCTGCTTCGCGCGCCCGTCGAGGGTTATCGCAAAACTGACACGCCGGCATTCATCGCTGCGCGCTTCGCGGAACTTGTTGCGAACGCGGGCGGTGCCAAATGGAAACCGCGCGCTCCGCGTGTGCCGAAGTTTGTCAAGGATCCATCGGCCACCATGCTCCCCGTGAAAAGTGGTCGCGTCTGGATTGACACGGCGAAGTGGTCCCGCGACGGCGGGATTCGCCGAGCCGTGGAAAACCACTCTGGCGGATTGATCGTGGATCGCGCGGGCGCACCGGTGGCGGCGCTGGCGAGCGAAGAGTTTGCCACCAAAGATTCCGAGTTGCTCGCCTGCGATGTGGAATGCCGGCTCGCCGGAATCGAAGGCTTCTACTTACAGCTCGATATTACCGGACTGGACGAGTTACTAGCACGTAGCAGCTAGCGAAGTCCCCACAATAATTCGTGCCGTGACGAATCCATCATGTTTCTCATCCGGACCATGATTGACTTCCGCTCATTTGAGAACATTCCATTGAGAGGTGGCTTTATCGTCCTTCGCATCGAACCTGCCGCTGGCCCGCTGCGTGATGCGTTGGGGCGCGAGGCGATCGCGCGGACGCGAATCGTAGGAAGAACGTTCGAGATCACGATGAAATCGGACCTAGCTGAGGAGGAGCAGTCCGTTACGCTCTATCACGAAATTCTCGAAGCTGCGGCAGTCGCCTCTCCAAATCCACCAACGGCCGTGATTGACTTCAATGAGGGCGATTTTGAGCGCGCTGCACATTCAGCGCATAAAGAGTTTGGTGTTGCATCTGTTGAGAACTTGAACCGCATGTTGAAATCCTACGGTTTCAACCAACATTGAAGCGATGATCGAGCGCGAGAAGATCCAAATGGAGCTGGTCAAACTTAAAGGTGGCCAGCGATTGCTTCGCCTGACGGAGCCAAAATCTGGATTATCGCTGGAGAGAAAATTGAATCCCGAGCAGCCCGTTGCCGATCAGAAAAAACAGCTCCTCTCGGTTTTCGAAGCTGCGCTCGCGCAGGCGGAGTTGACTCCCGTCTAAATTTGCGTTCTCCGCGGCATGGCTATCGCAATCGTAGGTCCATCCTCGCTCCACAAGACTCCGAGCCTGCTTCCAGAACAACCTGGTTTCTTTAACATCAAACGGCGATGGCAATTCTAATTGACGATAAAAAGCGCGTGCTGGTGCAAGGGATCACCGGACGCGAAGGCAGGGCCCGTACGCGCCTCATGCGCGAGTACGGAACGAACGTGGTCGCCGGCGTAACACCCGGTAAAGGCGGACAGAGCGTGCTCGGCATTCCAGTGTTTAACACACCTCGGGAAGCGGTGAATTCGTTGGGAGAAATCGAGATCTCCGTCGTTTTTGTCCCAGCGGCCGGCGTAAAGGATGCGGCTATTTCCGCCATCGATGCGGGGATCAAGCTCGCGGTGTTGGTGCCTGATCGCGTGCCGGTGTGGGACGCAATGGAAATCGCGGCGGCAGCGAGAGCAAATGGAGCGACGTTTCTAGGACCGAATACTCTCGGAGTGTTGAGCCCCGGTAAGGGGGTAGTCGGCATGATCGGTGGTCGCGCGGAGAGCGCGCGGCAATGGTTTAAGCCCGGTGTGCCGAAGGGAGTCGGCGTGGTCAGTCGGTCCGGCGGCATGGCATCGAGCACTGGATATTATCTCGGGCAAGCCGGCGTGCGAATTTCAACGATCGTGCACGTCGGCGGCGACGCTGTTATTGGAATTCGTCTGCCTGATACGGCACTAATGTTTGAAGCCGATTCGCTCACGGAAGCGATCGTGATCTTCGGTGAGATTGGTTCGTCACAGGAAGAAGAACTCGCGCAACTCATTCTCGATCGGAAAATCATCAAGCCTGTGATCGCTTATATCGGCGGCAAGGCTGCGCGCGAAGGCACGAGGTTCAGCCATGCGGGCGCGATCATTGAAGGCGGTCGCGGCACGCATGCTGGCAAAGTGAAAGCGTTGCGCGAAGCCGGCGCTACCATCGTCGATGCGTTCGGTGAACTGCCGAATGCCGTCGTGGAAATTCTCAAGAGAATGAAAGGAGAAAGTCTGATGAGTGAAGCCGACAGGAACGCCGTGTGGAATACCGCTATCACGCGCGTCGAGTCTAACAAAGTGGCGGTGCGCGGATACAATATTGCCGAGCTTATGGGGCAGGTCTCCTTCGGCTCGGCAGTATATCTGATGTTGACCGGGGAATTGCCTTCGCCGGCTGTCGCGCGTTTAATGGACGCGATTTTGGTGTCATCGATCGATCATGGCGCAACACCTCCCAGCGCGCTGGCTGCACGCACCGTCGCATCTACTGGCGCGACGTTAAGCGCCTCCGTCGCCGCCGGAATCATGTCGATCAACCGACACCACGGCGGTGCGATTGAAGATTGTGCCCGCCAACTCAAAGCAATCGCCGACCGCACCGCGCGTGAATCGATTTCAATGGATGAATCCGCTACGCGCACGCTCGCGGCGATGAGGGAAGCGGGCGAGCGCATGTCGGGCTTCGGCCATCGCGTGCACACGAAAGACCCACGCACGGCACGCTTGTTCGAACTGGCGAACGAAGCCGGCGTCAACGGTGTACATATGCAGGCGGCGCGAGCTGTTGAGAAAGCGTTCGCCGACGCAAAAAAATCGCTGCCGATTAATGTGGACGGTGCCATCGGCGCAATCCTCGCCGATCTGGGAATGAATCCCGCCGCATTCAACGGCATCTTCATGATCGCGCGTACGCCGGGCCTCATCGCGCATGTTCTCGAGGAGAAAAGCCGAGAGAAACCGATGCGCCGCATTGATCCGGTGAATCACGGCTACGACGGGCCGCCGCCGAGAACTCCATAAGAAATTTGTTTCTGCTGTGCGCTTTTCTCACCCGTAGCAGACGAAAATGGTGTCACGAATCACTAAGCGGTTGGGGCAGTCGGGTTCGTTCCACGCGAACTGCAGTGCGGTAATTTGAGCGATCAACGATTACTTTGAGTGATACCGGTCGTCGTGCAGCCATTGGCGACCGAGGCGATGTTGCGCCAGCGATAAGATTGGGCGTCTTGTCGCCTAGTCCACGGGAACAAGGTTCCGAAAAATACGCAGAAATGGAAGATAAGCGTTGACACATTTATCGCACTTGACCTAGCATCTTTACTACGCCTGCGGTTTTACCGCGGCGAAAAGAACTCCAACTCCATCAATGAAAAGCTCCATCCATGAAAAAGAACTCCACTTCGCAGCAGTCCGCCTTTTTTAACCTTCGCGTTTTAATTGCAGCCGTCTTCTGCCTGGGCGGCATCTTCGTCGCGCTGCTTGGCATCGGCGCGTTCTCGAATCTGTTCGCCCAAACAAAGGGCACAAAACAACCCGGCGTCGCTGCAAGACAAGACGCCCCCGGCACGCAGACGCCCGACGTCGTGCGTCTTGTTGGTCCAGTCGCCCTGAACATGAATCTGCGAGACCTCCCTTACATTCCTAACGAAGGGGAAAATGAGGGGCAACGGCTGACGCGATACCCGTTTCCATTATCAGGTCGGCCAGCAAGGTCGGGTACCTCTGCCTTCCCGCGGGTCCAGTCGGTGTTGGAGAAGATCCTTAACCCGATCCCAAACATGCCGCCACCCCTGCTCACATTTGACGGAACCGATCGGAACACGAGCGGCTGTAATTGTCGGCCTCCTGATACAAATGGCGACGTGGGCCCGAACCATTACGTGCAAACGGTTAATACAGGGTTCAGAGTGTTTGACAAGTCTGGCAATCCGCTCATTCCTTTCACCACATACAATTCATTCTTTGCTCCCTTGGGTACCAGCAATCCCTGTGGCAATAACCAAAACGATGGTGACCCCATCGCTTTCTACGATCAGATCGCTGATCGCTGGGTGCTGAGTGACTTCGCCTTCCCCTCATTTCCCGGCAACTCGTTCTGGCAATGTATTGGGGTGTCCCAATCCCCCGATCCGGTAGCAGGGCCGTGGAACCTCTACGCGCTGCAAGTGGACCCGGCGAATCCAACGTTCCTGGGCGACTACCCCAAGTTCGCGCTGTGGAATAATCCTCAGCCTGGCGGCGCCTATCAGCTGACGGTCAACCTGTTTAATCCTAACTTCCAAGGCGTACGCGTTTTCGCCCTCGATCGTGGGTCGATGCTCGCTGGCGGTCCGGCCAATGCAATCGCCTTTACTCTCTCCGCGGTAGATGTGGGCGCTTCCTATAGCTTTGTCGCTGCGACCTTTCGCACTGGCAACCCGCCGCCTGCGGGGAGGGATGAATTCGTCCTTGCGATCGACAGCCCGGCCACAGGCGGCGTGACCTTAACTCAGGTCCATGGCCGGTTGTTTCATGTCGATTTCGCCGTGCCGGCAAATTCCACGTTCGGCGTTGGCCCAAACCACCTGCCGAACGCCGAGATCACTGTCAATGGGTTTGTTGACGCATTCACGGATACGACGACTCTCCTTGTGCCACAGCAGGGAGTACCGCAATTGCTGGACACATTGGGCGATAAAATCATGACCCCGGTCGTATACCAGAATCGCAACGGCACCGAATCGTTGTGGGCTGATCAGACGATCATCCTGAATTACCCGAATGGACCGACTGCTGTTCGTTGGTATCAATTCGATGTTACCGGCGGCAATTTTCCTGCTACGCCGGTGCAACAACAAGACTGGGCAAACGGCAATGACGGTTTGTGGCGTTGGATGCCGGCGATAGCTGCCGACGCGAACGGAAACGTGGCTATCGGGTATTCGACATCCAGCAGCACCATATTCCCAAGTATTCGTTATGCCGGACGTTTTGCCACCGATCCGCTAAATAACCTGGGACAAGGTGAAGCTGTAATGACAGCCGGCACCGGCTCCCAGACTTCCGCCAGTGGGCGCTGGGGCGATTACAGCATGACCACACTTGATACCGATGGAACGACCTTCTGGCACACGAACGAGTATTACGCAGTAATTGGCTCAATTTGGTCTACGCGCGTCGGCAAATTCCATTTCCCACGCAGTGCTCCGACACCGCGACCTCGCCCGACGCCGAGGCCACGCCCGTAACAAGCTTACAACTCTCTGTGCAGCGATTCACGAGCTAGCGTCTGAGGTGGGCTGGTGATTTGTAGCGGCAGGCGTGCTGGCTGCAAAGTTCCTCATGTTGCAGGCAATACGGTCGCCTGCACAACGATAAGGTGAGCCACACGATTGTGGATGGTGATTGCCCGGCTAATCGCCCGCACGTCGGCGCACCACTGAACATAGAACGCGTTAGCAGGAGTAGTTTCGTGTCGCCTGCGTAACCACGGGGAAAAGTTTCAAAAAATACGCAGAAATAAAAATAATTATTTGACACACTGCTTGTACATCGCCTAGCGTCGCGATTACTGTCTCGGGTTCACCCCAGAGGCGATTGACTCCACAATTATCCATGAAAAAAAAATCCACTTCACAATCAGCCTTCTTTAATGTTCGCGTTTTAATTGCTGCTCTCTTTTGCCTCGCCGGCATCGCCGTGGCGGTGTTCGGCACGGGCGCGTTCTCGAGCGCGTTCGCTCAGAGGAACAACAACAACTCAGCTAAAAATCAGGCGGCCCCCGGCACACAGTCGCCGGACGTCATACGGATGGTTGGTCCGGTTCGTGTGGACAAGCCTCTGCGAGATTTGCCGTACGTAGCGCCCAAGCCAGAGTTCGAAGAGCAAGTCCTGACGCCTCACCCGCGCGGGACGGCGCAGCCACCGGCGTCAGCAGGGTATGGCACTTCTGGATTGAAATATGTCCAGGGGCTGCTTAAAAATCTCTGGCGCCCGACGCCTACCATGCCGCCCCCACTGCTGACTTTCGAGGGGGGAGCTGCAGCCCAGTTCTGCGCTTGCGCGCCGCCTGATACAGATGGAGATGTGGGTCCGAATCATTACGTCGAAGCGATCAACGTCGCATTCGCGGTTTATAACAAAACCGGCACCATGCTGGCTGGCCCGACCACATACAACTCACTCTTCGCCCCCTTGACGGGCACGCCTTGTTCGGGTCAAAACGACGGAGACCCTTTTGTTCTCTATGATCACGTCGCTGACCGCTGGCTGATAAGCGATTTCGCCTTTCCATCATTTCCAGGCAGCTCCTTCTGGCAGTGTGTCGCTGTTTCCCAGACACCTGACCCGACCGGGGGCTACTTCCTCTACGCGCTGCAAATCGACCCGGCAAATCCGACGCAACTGGGCGATTATCCGAAGTTCGCGATGTGGAACAATCCACTGCCTACTGGCGCCTATCACTTCACGGTGAACTTGTTTATTAATAATACGACCTTCGTTGGCGTGCGTGCGTTTGCGCTCGATCGCGGGAGGATGCTCATGGGCTTGTCCGCTAACGCCATCGCCTTTACCATCCCTCTTGCCGGTTTGACACCCGACCTCGCCTATAGCTTGGTTGCGGCTAATTTTCGCACTGGCACTCCGCCGCCTGCTGGCAGGGATGAAATGCTCCTCGCTGTTAGAAGTGGTGTAAGCGCCCCCGCGACGTTTACGGATGTACTGGGATGGCTGTTTCATGTCGATTTTGTGACCCCGGCCAATTCGACGCTCGGCATTGGCGCCAATCACACTGCCAACGCCTTCGTCACGGTCAATCAGTTCACTGAGGCGTGGACAAATAGCGCTGGGTTTTCACTCGTGCCTCAGCTGGGAACGACCCAGCTAATACAGACCCTGGGCGACAAAATCATGACGCCGGTTGTTTACCAAAATTTCGCTGGCGTAGAATCATTATGGGCAGACCAGACCAATATCCTGAATTTCCCGAGCGGGCCGACTATTATTCGCTGGTACCAATTCAACGTGACCGGTGGCACCTTCCCCGCTGTGGCAGCTCAGCAACAAGACTGGAGCAATGCCAACGATGGCCTATGGCGGTTTATGCCCAGCGTAGCCGTGGACACCAATGGAAACACGGCTATCGGCTATTCTGTGTCCAGTCCGTCAATGTTCCCTGGCATCCGTTATGCCGGGCGTCTAGCCATGGATCCAGTGAATAACCTCGGACAGGGAGAAAACACCATGTTCAGCGGCACTGGGAGCGAGACCGATACCAACGGCCGCTGGGGCGATTATAGCATGACGACCATCGATCCGGCCGACGGCACGAGCTTCTGGCACGTGAACGAATACGAGGCGACAACCGGCAGTTTCAACTGGCACACACGCATCGGTAAGTTCAACTTTGTCGGCGGCGGCATAAGCCCGACTCCAACCCCTACACCGGCCTGCAACTGGTCAGCCGGTCCTAACATGCCTAGCGTCGGCGTTCGTTTGGTTGGTGTCTTCTTCCCAGCTAACGGGAAGTTCTACGAAATGGGCGGACGCAGCTCCGACTCAGCTGGCAGCGAGTTCACTCACCCGTTCGAATATGATCCGGTCGCCAATACTTGGACTACCAAGGGGGCCACTTACCCCGACACGCATACAAACAACATGGCCTGTGGCGTGCTAACTGATGCCGGAACGCCTTACATCTATTGCGTGGGTGGTTCGCAAGTTACCATCGTCGGCACTTTCGATCGCGTATTCCGTTACAACCCTGTCACTGACGTGATCAGCCCGGTTGCTGCTCCCTGGCCCGGTGGCCTGGCAATGGTTCTGCCCGGTGGCTTCACGGTCTTCAACAACAAGCTCTATATCCTGGGCGGGTTCGACACCATCACGAACGGAGGGCAAGGGACCAACCAGATCTGGGAGTTTACTCCTCCTACCACCTGGGTACAGAAGGCCGCTGTTCTGCCTGTTCCGCTCGGCTACATACCCACGACGACCATCGGCAGCCTCATTTACACAGGTGGGGGCAGCGATATCACCGCTGGCCTTCTTACCGATACGACCAACTCCTTTGTTTATAACCCGGTGGCCGATACTATCGGCACAATAGCACCTATACCGAGGGCCACAGGCGAGACGCGAGCGCTGAACTTCAATGGCAATATGTGGGTGTTGGGCGGTGGCAGAACCGCGCCCAACCCATCCAACGAAGTGGACATCTATAATCCGGGCACTAACAGTTGGTCAACGGGGATTGCGTTCAACCTTGCCCGGCGCAACTTCCCCACCGACACCAATGGCACAGATCACATCTGGTTGTCAGGCGGCTATGCCCCTACTAGCCCGACGGACTCCATGGAAATCTTCAACTGCCCGCAGGGGTCGCCAACTCCAACTCCAACTGCTACTGCGACGGCAACGCCAACAGCAACCGCGACGGCCACCGCGACGCCTACGCCTACCGCAACGCCGGCGCCAAGGCCTACTCCGACGCCGAGACCTGCGCCGACCCCGCGGCCGCGCCCGACTCCCTAGATATCTGAAAAGCGTTAAAGCAGGAACTCGCGAAGCAATTCGCGAGTTCCTGCGACGCTGATCTGGAAAGCAAACTGTAGCCGCGCGTCGTTAACCGCGGTAGTCTGCGTGTATCCGTAGCCGGAGGTCAGCGACCTGCCGCTGCTCGGAACAGATTGCCAAAGCCCTAAGCACAGCGCAGCAGGGCAAAGAAGATTGGAAGTCAGGGACTTATCCATTAGGGTTCGCCTAAGGACGAACAGATTGCCCATGCCCGAAAATCCGGGCCCTTGGACGGGGAACAGATTACCAATTTGCCTAGCGGGCCTCCTACAAACTTGTCGGCTATCCGAGGCGGCAAGGTGGCAAGTTTCTTGGCGACAATTTTCTTCTTGATACCACTTTTCTTGCGCGATGGCTTAAACGCCGCAATGATCTAGCCGGAGCTGAGCGCCTACCGCTTGAACCCTGTCCGCGCCGAATTGGCAATCTGTTCGCGACTCGAGTAGACCGGGGCTACAACGAATCACCGACCAATGATCGCTTCTCACTGATCAGCTGGGGAATTAGGGGGGCTACGGCCGAGGCGCCGGCGTCGGCCGCGGCCGCGGTAATGCGGTGCGTCTTACAGCCGCCAGAATGTCCACCCGGCCCCAGCCATACACGTTGTTCGGCGGGCCTGCGTCGCCGCATTGAGCGGACGCAATAAAATGTGCGGTGTGATTCAAGGTATCGCGGCTCGCGGTAATCTGATTTTGTAAACTCGGAAGACCTGACCAGAGCAACGCCACGGCGCCGGCGACATGCGGAGTAGCCATCGATGTGCCGCTGAAATTTGCATATGAACTATCGCTGGCGTTGGTCGACGAGCGCGTGCCTGTGCCCGGAGCACTGATATCAGGCTTGATCCGGTTGCTGCCATCGGTTGTGACCGGTCCGCGGCTGCTGAAGCTCGCGATGGTATCGGTGCCGGTGATCAAGGCGCCTGCGGTGTAAGTTGCGGCATAAATCCCAGGAGGATTTTCCACGGTTGAACAATTCGGCCCCGAATTTTGTGCGGCAGATACCATCATGATGCCAGCCGCAGCTTGAGCTTCGACAGCAGCCTGTAACGTGTCGAAGGAGCAACCTTCTGAAGCCGGGCAATGCCAGGAGTTGTTGGTAATATCGGGGGCTTTGGTCGGGTCGGGGTCGCCGCCACCAATCCGAGTGGGGGCCAGGAACCACTGCATGCACTCGATGTAGCGGGCCGGCGTGCCGTCGCCTTGGTTCATGTTGCGGCAACCAATCCACTTCGCGCCGGGCGCCATCCCAATCTGGTTACCCATGCCGTCGTCACCGACCATCGTGCCGGTGGTGTGAGAGCCGTGAGCGCTGTCGTCGCAGGGGAAAGGCGAATCGAAGCCGCAAGGGTTCGTCGCCCCGTCATGAATCGAGTCATGCCAATTGTAATCGTGATCGGCGGTTGTTCCGTCCCAGCCGCGATAGTGAGGTTTGAGCGCGTTATGCGTCCAGCGCACCCCTGTGTCTGCGCTGGCAACGACAATATTCTGTCCGGTGTCGCCGAGCGCCCACACCTTGGGTGCGCGCGTGTAGTTAATCCCCGGCTCGATCGAATCCGGCCGCTGGATCTGCGATGGCGTCTCTGCATCAGCGCTCGGTCT
>WNFY01013686.1_pt1 | contig 11513 bp, 10 predicted proteins | sample 5400091 | NCBI WGS metagenome assembly WNFY01 (sample SAMN13153364, study PRJNA577476) | soil metagenome | isolation source: 60 cm soil or saprolite under grassland replicate 1 | place: USA:California | collected 2016-06-15
TTGCTTTGATTTCTTCGTTGGAGCGAACAACCTTCCGTTCAAACGAGTCCGCTTCAGGAAAAACCGCCTTGGGAGCTTCCTCATCCTTGAGAAAGACTCCCTCCTGGCCGAGCGCAAACTGAGAGCTTCCCAACGAGAGGGCCAGACAAACAAGCCAAATCCCAATCTGACCGAGGGAGATTTTAGAATCCAAACGCTAACCCCATGAGAACCGCATGTTGGAAATATTCTCTATCCTTGGATGAGGTAAGAAAATTGGTCACGCTGGACAGACTCTTGCCTCGGTTGGTGCGTGTATATTCGTAAGCGAGTTGCAGTGCTACGAGAGGAACCGGTCGGTAGGTCAAACCCATCGTCACGCGATTAAGCAGCCGGTCTGCGGATTTTGTTTCAGTTAAAGCTCCGTTCGCGAACGCGATTGATTCCATGAGCTCGCTAAACCACACTTGTTCCGCGCGGAATGTGGCGATGAGCTGGGGATTGGTGAAATGCTTTCCAAGTATCGTGTTGCTTAAGAAATCGGGCCAAAAGCGGTATCTAAAATCCACCCAATAGCCTTGCTTACGATTGGCTAGATTGGCTAATTCGAACTCGACCTCCGTTTCGACATCGTCGATCTCAGCTTCGCTCGAGCTGCTTATAGCCCGTCGCGCAAGGCCTTGGGCAACTTTGCGCACGCCGCTCCATTGAGTATTCACATACTGTCCCTCGATTTCAAAGGGGCCCCAAGTTTTTTTGCCGTCAATAGCGAAAGAGAAGACCGCTTTGTTCGGGAGAAAGTCCGGAGTGTAGCGTCCCCAGTAGAGCGATGCGCCAATTTCACTGCCGAGACTCGGGCTGTAGGCCCAGCGCGTCCCAATGGACTTTCCTGTTTTAATGTCATCGGAAAATGTTCCGCGCGAAGGTTGAAGCTTGACCTCATAGGCCAATTTCGTCGTATCGCCTGCGCGCGTCTGGCCGATCTGTTCGATTTCGGAATCGAGTGCGACGCCGTTCATGACATACCACTGATAGCTGAGCTTTCCCGCATTGCCGATGGGAATATCGCCCAAGAACCCGGCGCCAAGCTCAGGCCATGCGGCGGTTGTCGGCAGTACCGGCGTCCCTTTGTCGACCAAGCTGCGCCGCGGCAGATCCCAACGGTTATCGTCGTGATTGATATTAAAACGTCCCAAAGGAACCAAAACGGCGCCGCCACGGAATTTAAGCCAATCGGTAATGTCATACTGCAACCAGGCCTGCTCGACGGAAATTTCCGACTTGTTATTGCCTTCGATAGCTTGTTCGCTTGTGAGTCCGCCGCCGGATGTGCGCGTGAGTTTTTTGAGCTCCATATTGGCTTTCAGGCGCTCGGCGATCGGCGAGTCGACGGTTAAGACGAACCGCCTCAAGGTAAAGCTATTATGCATATCGTCCAAACTCGAGGTTCCGTAACGCATGGACCCATAGGCGCCGACCTTGGTTTGGTCAATCAATTTACTGAAATAGCTCTGTCCCTTAGATGAAACCTCGGAAATCACGTCGTTTTTGACTTTTTCGGCAATCGCGTCGCGCTCCTCGACGGATTTTTTCTCGCGCAGCGCCTCGTCGCTTGCCAATTTCTGCTCCAGCCGCTCGAGTTTCTCCCGCAATTCACGGATCTCGCTACGTGTGTCGATTTCCTGCGCCATTACGGGCGTAGAAACCAGGACCAACAAAAAGATCAAGAAAATAAACATGACATCTCCTCCCTTTCCAAAATGCGACAATAAAAAAGCCCGGCTCCCGCCGTTTTAACGACGGAACACCGGGCTCTGGATTCTCGACCTCTGGCCGCTCTTTTTGTTTCTGAAATATTTAAACTGGTCTTACAAGTTCATGCGCACGACTCCTTTTAGGTGGACTGGTAAAATTACTTGGCGTTTGCAGCGCCGGCATTTAATTTCGACGCCTTCGGCGACCATCCGCGCCAGCAAACTGCCGCAGCAGCATCGCAGCGGCGTTTCTGATTTTGCCGCATCGACGGTCTTTTTTTGTTGAAGCTCGGAACGAGACTGCATTTACGCTTTCTTTCGTTCTTTCGCCATTCGCAGCGAGGTCACGACGAAGGCGCAGAGCATGATTGCTTGGGCCGTTAATGTTTGCACCGTGGGATAGATGCCGAGTATCGGCACTTGCAGCGGAAGATCTATGGGTGTTGTTGGGACCCAACCGGCCGCTTGTAACTCTTTGATGCCGACGCCGGCGAAGATAAACGCGACGATGTAGAGCAATGTTCCGGTGACGCCGAAAAAATATTTCAACGGAACCCTAAGGCCGAGCTTCAAAATGACAAGCGTTAAAACTATCAGGGCCGCCAATCCGGCGAAAAATCCCCACAGAACCGCGTGATGGCTATTCTCGTTCTGCAGCCAGAGCGCTTGGTAAAACAGGACGACCTCAAAAGCCTCGCGGTAGACCGCAAAAAAAGAAATCCCCATCAGTCCGAAGATGCTTTTGCTGGAGAGACTGCTCTTGACCTTGTTTTGTATGAACGCCTGCCACTTTTTGGTCTCGGAGCGGGTATGGAGCCAATAGCCGACGTAGAACAACGCGAGTGCGGCGAAGATTGAAATGAATCCTTCCATGCTCTCGCGATGCTGACCGCTCAATGTCAGAACGGTTTGCGTAATGAGCCAGGTAAGCCCTCCCATGACCAGAGCCATAATCCAACCCAGATGGACGTAGCGGACGGCGTCTTTTGCGCCCATCACTTTGAGCATCGCTAAAATTGCCGCAAGGATAAGCGAGGCCTCGAGTCCTTCTCGAAGAATGATGAGCGCCGAGTTGATGAAAGTGTAGTAATCGGAGATGTTGTCTTGGCGCGTCAGGATTTGCTCGGCTTGTTCGAGCTTGGCCTCCATATCGACATGGCGCTTTTGAATTTCGTCTATGGAAACTCCCTGTTTTATCGCGTTACGAAATTCCGTGAATTGCGTTTCGAGATTTCGGCCGAACGTCATGTCTTTAGCGAATATCGCCGGCTCCGCTAGATCATAGCCATCGATATAAGCGTCCACGGCTTTTTGGTACGCCTTTTCTTTGTTTCCCTGTTCGTAGAACTCGACGGACTCGCGTAAATATTCGCGCGCGATCGCTAACGGGTCTGAGGTTTTGGTCTCGACCACGCCGCGGCGCAGATAGGCGAGCATGTCCATAGCTTCGGATCCGTTCCCGAATGCTTTGAGCTTTTCCAACAGTTGTTCGTCCGAGTTGGTTGCCAGCGTAGCGACGGTTTGAAGCTCGGGCGGTAGCTTCTTGGTCTTAACCAACTGCGTGCCTGACTTCGCCGCGTCTTCCGAGAAGCGCAGCGAAAGGATATAAAATGCGACCTGCCAGCGTTGCTCTTCGCTCAGCGCCGCGAACGATGCCATCGCCGTACCTTCGATACCGAAGCTTGCGGCATTAAAAGCTTTGAAGGGTGAGAGACCACCGATCCGTTCCGGATCGGTAAAGTTAGCCGGCGGCGGGGTTTTCGGATTCATCGACTCGCGTCCCGGCCCGTCGCCTTTGCCGCTGACGCCGTGGCATTGCGCGCAGTTCTCGTCGTAGATCTTTTTGCCGCTGGCGAAAGACGGCAGCCGGCGCGGATAGGGGACGATGTTGTAGGCGGCGATCAGCTTATCTTTCGCCGTCTTGGCCAGCTCGGCGATCACCTTCGGGTCGGCTTTGCTGTCGACTTGGCTCGCCAGCGATTTTAAGCTCGACTCGACTCCGGCCTTGTCGGCCTTGTCGACTTCTTTGAGTTGAGTGAAAAGGTCTAGGCTACGCTTGGCGAATTCTTGCATTTCGCCGTATTCGTCTGGGCTGAGGATCTTGCCGCCTTGCACCGCGTTCTTGTAATCACTGCCGAGATAATCCAGCAACGCGACCAGCCGTTTGGCGTTATCCTGCGCGATAGCAGGGTAGGTAGTCAGTAAAAGAACAACCAGAGCGAGCCAAGGCACGATGTTAAGCTTGGTAATAGGCACATGGCCGATCGGCCAACGACGGAGGATTGGGAATCGCTTGAAGCTGCGGATCGGCGTGTTGACCGGGTCGCTCATTTCTTTTATCCAGCGTTGGCCGATAAGAGAAAACGTTTTCTCAGCCAGGCGCTAATTCCATCCATGAGCAGGACAATGACCAGGACGAGCAACAGCACGGTTGCCAGGCGGCGATAATCGAGGCTCTGGAGGTAAATTTGGATGACGAATCCGAGACCGCCGGCGCCGACAAAACCGAGAATCGATGAGGCCCGGATGTTGTACTCAAGCATGAAGAGAACTTGGGCGAGCACGGCGTTGGCGGCCTCGGGGATGACGACAAACCGAACCAGCTGCAGCTTGGAGGCCCCGGTGCTTTGCACGGCCTCCATGATTTCTGGGTCCGTGCCTTCGAAGAGATCCGCGTAAATCTTCGCGAGATATCCGACTGTGTAAGCGGCGATGCCGAGCGTGCCGGCGAGCGGTCCTAGGCCGACGAGGATGACGAAAACAATGGCCCAGAGAAGCACGGGAATCGTGCGAATTCCCGCCGCGATGAAACGGGCCAGACTGGAAACCCAAGTCGAAAAGAGACGTCGGGTGCCGAGGATGCTCAACGGCAGCGAGGCGAGGAAACCAAGCAGGGTACCCGCAAAAGACATCTCGACGGTTTCCCACAGAGCCGCACTGGCGACCGGCAGTATACCCAGATCCGGCGGCACCATGTCGGCGCCGAGAATACTCAAGTTGCGAAAGCCGCGGGACAGCCGGGCCCAATCGAAGAAGCCAAGGTGGGCAAGAACCGCCAGTAGGAAAAACGTGGTGACAACCGGCACAACGAAGGGTGATCTCACAGGGATGCCTCAATGGAGGGCGTCTCGAGGATTTCGTTGCCGATGAAACCCGGAACCAATTCGCCGTTCTTAAGCGCGAGCACCGCGTCGCCGAACTGTCGCGCCAGGCCCATTCGATGCATGCTCATGATGAAAGTAATCTGCTCTTGTTCAGCGGCGCGCCGGATGCGCGTGAGGATCTCGGAGGCCAAAGCGAGATCGAGGTCCGACGCGAATTCGTCGGCGACGACAATGCGTGGATGTTGGAGCAGGGTACGTGCGATGGCGACGCGCTGGCGCTCACCGCCGCTCAGGCGAAAGACCTGTTCGGAACTTTTGTGGCCGATGCCCATCATTTCGAGCGCTGCCCGGGCTTTCTCTATTTCATCCCGCGGGAAAAGACCGAGAAGCGCTCTGCTGTCCGCGAGCCTCCCCAGCGCGCCCATCAAGACGTTTTCGAGCGCGGACAGGTTTCGCACCAGCCCCAGTTGTTGGGGAATATAGCCGACCAGCGTGCTTAGTTCGCGGGACTTGAGTTCCTCGGTGGGCTGACCAAAGACCCGCACTTGGCCTTGATTCGGCTTCAACAGGCCGGCAAGCACCCGCAATAGCGTGGTCTTGCCTATCCCCGAAGGTCCCATGATCACGGTATGCTTGCCGGCCGGAATCGCCAGCGAAACATCTTTGAGCACCCAGTCGTGGTTGCGAAATGAAAACCAGACTCGCTCTGCGTGCAGGGCGGCCGGCGCGCTGCCGTTGTCGGTCACAGGCGCTCCGTGTATTTGAGTCCGACCAGCTTCAGGTAGCGATCGAGCGGTCCCAGATGTTCCTCGGCCGTCGTCGGTTTAAAACCGACGAAGATGCTCGAGATAAACGAGCGCATCAGATCACGGTGCTCCGGCGCGCCAAGTTTGCTGATCGCTTGAACGGTTCGCGCGCGTAGAGGATCCTTGAGTTCTTTGCTCAAAACCACGGCATGGGATGGAATCGGCCCTTGCTGTTCGATGATCCGGGTCGAGTCCAACACTTCCTTATAGAGCTTTTCCGGCACGTCGCCGGCGATGATCGTCGTGTCCACCTGACCCTGCTTGAGTGCCTGCCAGCATTGCCCGTAACCGCCGCCGAACAGCACTTCTTTGAAGAAGCTTTTCGGGTCGGCTTCTTTACCTGCTGAAGTTTGAATGAGGTTGAGCTCCGCGAGCCGTCCCATCGGCGCCACGTATCCCGACGTCGAGATCGGGCTGGAAAAACAAACGCTCTTGCCTTTCATCGATTGCAGATCTTTGTGCGGCGAATCAGGCAGCACAACCCAATAGGAGTAATAATGCGGCGCATCGACTTTTTCCTTCCCATGGATTACCTGTCGCACCTCGGCCAGAGCGACTTGGGCGCCACCTAGACGCACTGCCAGTTGCGCCGGCCAAGCAGACATCAGAGCAACGTGCGCATGGCCAAAACGCAGCGATTCCACCACTGCGGCATAACTACTCGGCACATAGATTTCTACCTTTGGCCGGGGCGAGATGTTCTTCTCCAAGAAGTCCTGGAGCGGTTTTGCTTTGGCTAAGATCTCGTCGCTCGCCACCGTCGGTTGGATGGCAACGACGAGCTTTGCCTGGGCCCAGCCCGATTGGACGAAGATCAAGCTCGCGAGCGCGATCAGCGTTATCAGAAGCGACACTTGGCCGACTATTCTTCGCATAATTAAATCCCTCGGTGCTTGAAGTTTCTCTCCGCCATGACTATATGCAGAGAAGGTCACCTTTCTTGATTGCACCTACATCAAAAAGTTAGTAACATCTAACTTTCAAAGTTCCTATATTGAAATAAAAGAACTTTGTCAACTATGACTCCCGCCAAGATCACTCCCGCGACCGAGGACTATCTCAGGACCATCTATGCTCTTGAAGAAGAGGTCCAGCCGGTAATCGCGGCTCGTGTGGCGGAGGAGGTTGGAGTCACGCCTTCGACCATGGTGAGTACGCTGCGCCGTCTGGAAGGAGAGGGCTATCTCAAGGTTCTGCGGCGCAAAGAAATTCACCTGACGACCGAGGGAAAACAGGTCGCCGAGAGAATTCTTCGGCGCCATTTTCTCCTGGAACGTTTCCTAACGGATTTACTGGGATTGGACTGGGGCAAAGCCCACCAAGAAGCGCATCGACTCGAGCATGCGCTATCGCAAGACGTCGAGGACCGGCTCGCAAAGCTGCTCGGCCACCCGACGACTTGCCCTCATGGAAATCCCATTCCCAGTAAGGAATCAGTGCGGACGAAGAAGGGGCCAAAGACTCCGCTGCATAGCATCACGGCGGGAAAAGAAGTGGAACTCGATTACATTACCGAAGGAGGCGAGCGCGATGCTCGGCTATTGGGTTTCCTTCAGGAACACCAGTTGGTCCCTGGCGCTAAAGTTCAGGTGCTCGACGTGGCGCCCTCGCTCGGCATTATGACGCTAAAGGTGGGCGCCGACCAGTTCTCGTTGGGTATTGAGGCGGCGAAAAAAATCCGTGTCCACTGACAAGTCGCACAGGTGCGGACAAGTGTCAGTCTTTGTTTAGTTCGGCAGGCGTTTCGGTCGATGGAGCGTTTTGCTGCTGCAAGCCGGCCAACTCTGCCGCGAGAAATTCAATCTGCTCGGCGATCGAAACCTCACGATCGATAAGGATAAGCTCCTGGCCGTTGACGCGGCACCGGCCGCTACGGGCGCGGTAACCCGCATCACGCAACAGCTTTTCCGTGCGCACATCGAGATTCATTGCCTTTGCGGCGGCAATGAGCTCTTGCAGCCGGGCCTCTTGTTTGCTTTTCGCTTGCGTCATTGCGGTGAGAACTTAATTATCTCTCAAAGCCGAAGTCTTGTAAATCCCTCAACGAATTTTCTATTTGCAAAAAAACTCCGCCTTGTTATCGTACCTCCAGCAAATTGGCCAGGACCGCGGTCCGTTAGGCATTCTCGCGGCTTTTGTGTTTTGAGCGATCTCTCGTGACCCAGGAGGGATGCATGATCAAAAACATCCTTGTTCCTCTCGATGGTTCGGAACATTCGAAGGCGGCGCTCGACTATGCTATCTGGATAACCGAAAAATTCGACGGCACGCTCTTCGGCCAACACATCATCGATACCATCTCGATCGAGGGGACTTTCTTTCACGACATCTCCGGTTCCCTGGGTTTCGAACCGTATTTGGATTTTTCCAGCAAGATGCGGGAAATTCGAAATCTGCGAACGCTCCAAGATCGCCGACCTCGTGGTGATCGGCCATCGTGGCGTCAATGAAGAATTTTCAACCGGACTTTTGGGCACTACGGCCGAATCGATCACACGCAAATGCCCCCGCCCGGTCTTTGTCTCGACGAAACAATTCAAGCCGGTCGAGAAACCCTTGTTGGCTTACGACGGCAGCCAGCGCGCCAGCTCCGCGATGGAGACGGCCGCGGAATTCTGCACGGTGCTGCATTTGCCCTTGACTGTGCTGACGATCGCGAAGGAAGAATCCCTGGCACAGACCAATTTACAGCAGGCAAAGTCTTACCTTAGCTCCTACGCGATCGACGTCAAATATGAACTTACGCGCGGCTACCCCGAGCAAAAGATCGTCGAATACCTGGTGAATATGAATCACGATTTACTCTTCATCGGGGCGCACGGCCATCGGCGCATCATCAAAATGGTGCTCGGCAGTACGACCGAATATGTGCTGCGCAACGCCCCCTGCCCGGTATTTTTGAAGCGTTAGTTTCGAAGGATTTTATCCCTTCGAAGATTTTGAGGATCCGCGCCTATGAAATTCCTCGCAGCCGCAGTTCAAATGCTCGCCTCCGATGACAAGGCGGCAAATCTCAAGGAAGCGAAACACTGGGTGCGCCATGCGGCGGCAGAAGGGGCGCGCGTGGTCGCGCTCCCGGAAGTTTTCATCTGGCGTGGCAGCAAGAAACTAGAAAGAAAATTCGCCGAACCGATCCCCGGACCTTCATCGACGGCGATGGCCGAGTTGGCGAGCGAGTGCGGCATCTATCTTTTGGCTGGATCGATTCTCGAAGAGATTCCCGGCAGCGAGAAAGCTTACAACACAAGCTTGCTTTTCGATCCGGCAGGGAAAGTTCTCGCGTCCTACCGAAAGATTCATCTCTTCGACGTCGATCTTGCCAATGGCGTTTCGCTGCGCGAATCAGAGACGCGCGCTCACGGCGAAGCCATGGCGGTGATCAAGACCGATCTATGTTCGATGGGATTGAGCGTTTGCTACGATCTTCGTTTCCCGGAGCTCTACCGCGGACTGGCTAGCCAAGGCGCCGAATTGATTTTTGTTCCCTCGGCCTTCACGGCGTACACCGGCGAGGCGCACTGGGAAACTTTGCTGCGCTCGCGCGCCATCGAAAATCAAGTCTACATTATCGCGCCGGACCAGTTCGGTAAGAGCGCCAGGAGTTTCGAGACGCACGGTCACTCAATAATCGTTGATCCTTGGGGGCAAGTGATCGCCGAGCTCCCAGACGGTCCCGGCGTAATCACGGCCGAAATCGACTTGGATTATCTCGCCAAAGTGCGCGCCGAGTTGCCGGCGCTGAAGCACCGCCGGCTGTAGTCGAGTATCATCGTTCGGAGTAGAAGCCGGTTGCTCCCAAGCAGGTTCTATAACGACGACACAAGCCCGGCACGCGAGATCCGCGCAAAGAAGGGTGCCGGTTTGTTACGAGCGAAACGCAATATTTTCGGTAGCGCTTTATTCTCCTGGCCCGGCTGGTAGGACGGTCAGATTCGCCACAAAATCGGTTCTCTCAGGCAGGTAAACGTACCCTGTAACCTTTGGCACCTCAGCGACTACTACATTCCTTTCAACCGGCGCTCGTGGTCGCGGAAAGTCAGACCCATCAAGGTCAAGTACGTCGAACAGGATGTAACAGAAGACAACTACCATGCAGACGATATAAATCGCGCGACCGAAAGGCGAGGAACGATTGGGGCGTAAATCAGGTAACATCTGGACACACGTTATACTGCTAATTGTGCGATCGTACTCGAGAAGAGGTAAATCCTATCTTTCGGGCAGCGCGGCTATCTTACGGCGACGAGAGGCTATCTAATTAGCTTAGCCAGTTGCTGACAATCCATCTGCCCTTCAATAACAGCGCCCTCTCATCCACTAGCGGGACAACGATCGCATGTGAAGAAATACAGAACGCGGCGTCTCGCGAGACTGATCTTCTCCCTCACTATGCCCGGTTTGAGAAATTGTATGTTCATCTGACCATATGAGTCCCTCAGGTCCTTTTACGGTAACGAACGACAGATACAATTCCCAAGAAGATCAGAAGAAGCGACGGCTCCCCGATCGCGACCGGCATAATTCGCTTCGATTCCAGCAAACGCTTGGGCTGAATATCAAAAGAGACTAAAGAACTCACGATGAGTTTTTGTTCTTTGGGATCGACCACTGTTAAGGCCACTCCGAACTTTCCAGCCTGGATCAATCTCATGCTCCACGGATGCTTCCAAGCCGCGTCCTGATTGCGACCGCATCTTTCCTATTTTCATTTTCAAGCCCGATCAAAATAATAGAACTGGCTGCATAGGCGACATTCAACGTCATCGATAAAAGGCCATCGCCCGTTTCGCCGAGTGTGGTTGCGCAATGGTGATTTCTGCCAGTTTATTCTTTGTGCCTTGTACCCGTAATTGAGACGGGCTTTTCTTGGGTGTCGACATCGAGAATTGTATTTAACTTAACCGAGTCTCCTAGAGATAAAAATCGCCACTGTGACTGTAGCTATTCAGCTGAATTACAGTTTTGAACGAATAGCATCGAAGCGACGCTATTTATTTTTTGTTCGAAACACGCAAGAGACCCTGAGAAATGCTTCCTTAATCAGTTCTAACCCTTTTCCGCCTCACTCTGAGACGAAACCGGACAGCTAGCAGTTCCCCTGATCGGGCCTGCTAAGGTCTTTCACCTCCTAGGTCTGCGCCCTGCCGGGCGCACCCAAAAAAGGGGAGCCAAACGGCTCCCCTTTTTAGAGATACTGCTGCAGCTTTCAGATTAGAACGTATATCTCCAGTTGAGGAACACATCTACCCAGTCACCGCCGATGCCGGGTCGGCAGTTGCTTGAATTGATGCTCTTTGTGCTTGCCGTACATATCCCAAGGTTTTGTGCCGCTTGGTTTGCGCCATTGCGCAGGTTAGCCGCGTCGTACCACAACACGTTCAGACCCACGTTCATGCGCGGCGCGATCACGTACCACAGATCCCATTCACGAAGCAGAATGGTATTTCGATGGAATTGAGTGATATGGCCGCCGATTCCCGTATTAGCGCAAAGAATTCCACTTGAGCCACCGCCAGGCCTGTTGCTACAATCCACCGACATGTCGTTGCGCTCAAAGTGCGTACCAACAAGGATCGAATTCGGGGTAGTGGCAGAACCGGTCAGGAACCCCTTTGGGCTCCACAGATACAGATCATGACCGATCAAGAAGTTATGGGCTCTCTTCTTACCTCTCGTGCCACCCTCATCCGCACTTTGTTCGAAGCTCCCCATCGCGCGCAAGGTGTAAGGCCCAACGCTCCAAACGACGCCAGGACCCATTGCCGTAGTGAGACCGTTGCCGATGCTGCCAGCGCCGGTGTCAAACAAAGTTTGCCGCCCGCCGTCACCATGATCCTGGATACGGTAGCGATCGCAACCGTTCATCCCAC
>WNFY01008385.1_pt1 | contig 11512 bp, 14 predicted proteins | sample 5400091 | NCBI WGS metagenome assembly WNFY01 (sample SAMN13153364, study PRJNA577476) | soil metagenome | isolation source: 60 cm soil or saprolite under grassland replicate 1 | place: USA:California | collected 2016-06-15
CGCCTGATCGCGCGTAACTCCAGGATGCCGGAGCTGCTCGCGGGCGGCCGGCGGATCTCGAAGGTCTTCGGGATCTCCGATTACTCGGCCGCCTCGGCGAAGCTCCGGGGCGACGGCTACATTCTCGTCGGCGACGCCGCCATGTTCCTCGACCCGGTCTTCTCGACTGGAGTGTTCCTCGCCATGGCGACCGGCATGCGGGCCGCGGCCGCGATCGACCGCGCGCTGACAAGGCACAGCCGTGTGGACGCGGAGGATTTGAAGACCTACGAGAGAGAAGCCAACCGGCTCTTCGCGCGCTTCCGGCGCTTCGTCTACGCCTTCTACGACCCGGTCTTCTTCGAGGCCTTCTGCACTGAGGCTCCCAACCAGTCCATGCGCGCCGCCGTCACGAGCGTCCTAGCCGGCGGTGTCGAGAAAATCCCGCTGCGCGCGCAGATCTGGATGAACCTGATGTTCCTCGGGATCGGCTTCGACCGATGGCGCCGGCGCCTCCTCCGCCTGCCGCCGAACAGATTGAGAGCCGGGAGCCGAGAGCCGACCTGAGAAGGAGAGGATGTTCGTGGGGTGGATTGAAGGCAGGAGATTTCTTCCTGATCTCGCACCTCTGGATCGTGCGGAAATGGGTGTAGCGTCGCCGCAGGGGCCTAAATTTCACCTGGGACCGACAGAAGGCCTCCTCGAATCTGGCGAAGCATGGAGTTTCGTTCGAGGACGCGGCAATCGTATTTGCGGATCCTCTCGCTCGAATCTTCGATGATCCTAATCACTCGGACCAGGAGCAGCGCGAGATCATCATCGGACATTCTGCGGAGCAAAAACTCTTGATGATCACGATGAGTGCGACCTCGATTCGAATCCTCAGCGCGAGGAAGGCCACAAAACGAGAGCGCCGAGACTATGAAGAGAATGTCGGCTCGTAGAACCGCGAAAGTCGAACGCGACCCTCTTCGGCGAGAATACCGCTTTGACTACCGACGCTCGCGGCCGAATCGCTTTTCCCGGGTTGCGCGGGAAGGCGCGATTGCCGTGGTGCTGGAACCCGATGTGGCGTCGGTCTTCCGATCTTCCGAAGCTGTAAACGCTTTACTGCGCTCGGTCATCTCTGCGCTACCTCCGGAGAAGAGGTCCAGATCCCGGCTCAAGAAAAAGGCGGTCTGACCAGGAGCTTTGCGTTCCTTCGCCTTCGGCGAAGCTCTCTAGCCTCCCAGAAGCGCGTTCTTCAGGTCCTCTTGGACCGGGCTGCCGCCGAGCCAGACGGAAAACAGCGCGTCGGCGAAGTCCTTCCCCTCGACGACTCCTTTTTCCGCGCCCTTGATGGAAACCGAGGTGTCTCTGCCGCGCACGTAGGTCATCAGGATTTGGTCCCCTTCCTTCACATCGGAGAACAACGCGCTAGGATAGGTCCATGACTGCGAAGGCAGAAAGGTTGCTCGAGGAGGCGTTGAAACTCACCGATGAAACGAAGACTCGAGCATCGCCCACTTAGCCGTCCGAGCTAACCGTCTCGTGCGATGAAGCCTTCAGTCCGCTGAAGGTCCGCGCTTTGGAGCGGAAGGCGGATGGGTGGACTGACCAGGATCGGACTGGCCGCCGGTTTTCGGAGTGGATGACTTTCCCCTTCGGGTCGCCGAGGGCCTCTCGGTGCCGGCGCGCAGCCCGAGAAACGCCTCGAGGCCGGCCGGGGCGGCAAGCGTATAGGCAGGCTCGACCGCTTCGAGGAGGGCTCGGGAGCCCCGCCAGAATGGGAAGGCGCCGAGCCGCCGGGGAAGCGCCGCCGCCGCGGTGGGGACCTGAACTTCGCCGAAGAGATCCTCGGGGTGGGGGTCACCTGTCCAGAAGAGGCCTGTGTCCACCTTGAGAGGCTCGCGCGCCACGGGAGGAGTTTTCTCCTCGGGAGAGCCGATCTCGCTCCTTCGGCGTCCCGACGCGCCAGGCGCCCCGAGCGAGCGGACCAGCTCTTCGCGCGCCGCGCCCCGGAGTTTGAAGATCAGAAACGGGTCGCGATCGAATTCCTCGCCCAGCAGATAGAAGACGGCGGCGATGTGCTTGCAGGGGTTGGACCGGTCGGGACAAGACATTCCGTCCGGAGATCGTTGCGCCTCTCGGGAAAAAGGGAAAGAGAGGCGCCGCGCCCGGGTCGGGTGGCTCTCCGATCAAGGCGCTCGAGGCAGAAGGCGCGCCGCCCACACTGGGCAGCCACGCCACCCAATCCTCCGGCCGGCGAGAATCTCCGTCCACGCCCGCCTCGGCCAGGGCGGCAACGAGCCCCCCGGCTCCGGCCTCGAAAGGATGTCTCGCCGGCCGTGGAAACTTCGGCCTTCGTCCCCGCGGCCTGGCCGCTTGGCCTCCACCGGCCGGAACCGACGCTTCTCCCCAAAGGAGCAACGAATCTGTTTCGAGACTCGCATGAAGGACAAGCACCGCCCGGCGATTCTCTCAGCCTCGAGGCCCTCTTACCAGACACGGAGAACAAGTCGAAAGAACTTCCTGCAGCTTGCGGCCAGTCTACCGGTGAGCGATCGGAGGTCTTCGGGTTGAGGCCGGTTTCCTTTCCGATACGGGAGAGGATCTTGGGGCCGAGTTCCTCGCGGTCGTGGTAGGCGAAGATGACGTTGGGCCAGCCTTCGCGCGAGAGGCAATCACGATCAAATCCGCTGCTTCCTGAAGAAAGTCTGACGCGGGAAGGCGCGATTGCCGAGGTGCTGGAACCCGATGTCGCGTCGGCCTTCGGATCTTCGGAGGTTGTAAACGCTTTGCTGCGCTCGGTCAACGCGCTGCGCCGGCCGGTCGCGCCGCCAAGGAATGCGATCGCATCAATTTCTTTGGTCTTCGGGAACGAGGCCCCGCCCGCCATCGGGCTGGCGCTAAGGCGGACTCCCAGTCAGAGGAGAAGCCAGTCGCTCCGTTCCACCGTCCCCTTCTCCGCTCTCTTGACGGAAACGGAAGTGCCCTTGCCGGGTACGTAAGTCATGAGGATCTGGTCGCCCTCGACGACGTCGGCGAACATCCCGCTGAACTTCTTCAGCCGGTCTTTCAGCGTTCCCATCTGAGCCTTCGAGTTCTTCTCGAAGCCCTCCTCGATCGCCTCCGTCACCTGCGAGGCCTTCAGGTTCGCAGAACGTGGGGATCCATCCGCCGGACCTGGTCCGAGGAGATGACGGGTGCCGTATTTTCAGTTGGTTACGTCGCTTCTGGTAGCTGTGATACAGTGTAGATGGTAAGCGATACGTGATAATGGCTCTCAACATTCGCAATCCTGAAGCCGAGCGGCTTGCCGAGGAGCTGGCGCGAGCTACCGGAGAAACAAAGACAGAGGCGGTCACGCGTGCTCTGCGCGACCGGCTGAAACGGCTGCGCCGGGAACGCGCTCGGCGGCGCCTGGCTGACGAGCTGGACGAGATCGCGCTCCATTGCGCCGCTCTCCCCGTGCGCGACGCGCGGCCCGCCGACGAGATCCTCGGCTATGACCGGCATGGCGTGCCGACCTGATGGTTCTCGACACCTCAGCGCTACTCGCGATCCTCCAGGACGAGCCCGAGCGGCGAGCCTTCAACGAAGCGATCGAAGCGGCCGACGCTCGCCGCATGTCGCTGGCGAATCTTGTGGAGGTCGCCATCGTGATCGAGGCGCGCTCAGGCGCCGACGGCCAGCGAGACCTCGACCAATACGTTGAGCGGGCGGAGATTGAGCTGATGCCGGTTGACCTCGACCAGGCGCATGTCGCCCGACGTGCCTACAGCCGTTACGGCAAGGGGCGCCACGCTGCGGCGCTCAACTTCGGCGACTGTTTCGCCTACGCTCTCGCCACCGTGCTCGGCGAGCCGCTTCTCTTCAAGGGCGGTGACTTCGCGCGGACTGACGTCGTCCCGTACCTTCGCGCGGGCGACTGAGAGCTGCTCGGCCTTTGGAATCGCCTCGCGCTGACTTCCTAGTTTTTCTCCATTCACGGGAGGCCCCGTATGCGCGGGCGGTGTGGACCTGTGCCTCGCCAGGCCTGAATGGGCTGAATGCCCCGGAACTCGAGATTGGAAACCCCGCGCCTCGGGCTACCCTCCCAGAAGGGCTTTCTTCAGGTCCTCCTGGACCGGGTTGGCGCCGAGCCAGACGGAGAAGAGGGCGTCGGCGAAGTCCTTGCCCTCGATCACGCCCCTGGCCTGGCCCTTCGCCGAGACACTCGTACCCTTGCCCGGAACGTAGGTCAGCACGATCTGGTCCCCCTCGACGACCGTGGGGAACATTCCGGTGAGCTTCTGCAGGCGGTCGGTCAACGCCCCCATCTGCGCCTTCGAGTTGTGCCAGAAGCCGCCGGAGATGGCCTCGCCGATCTGGCTGCCTGAGAGGCTTCGCAGGATGTTCAGCGTGATGCTCTTGACCTCGTCGGAGGAGATGACCTTTGCGGCGTCCTTCGACGGGCTCTCAACATAGAGCCCCGCGACGTAGACCTTGAAGAGCATTTTCTTGCGCAGGCCGATGCCGTTCAACCTAAGAGTCTTTCCCTCGACGGTGATGGTGTCGGGCATCTTGACGCCCGCCGCCTCCCCTGCCGGAACGGGGAAAGCGATCGCTGTGCAGAAAAACATGAGCAGGGCGATCCGAATCTTCATTTGAGTCTTCTTAGGTTCGCGGAGATTCTATCTTCCCGCCAGCTGCCACGGCCGGCGTTGGAGTAAAGGGAGGGCGCGCGCCCCTCACCCTTGCCCCTCACCCCGCGCCCTCTCCCGCCGGGAGAGGGAGAAGAGATCTCATCTCAGGTGGCGTAGCGGGCTCGGGCGAGGTCCACGATCTCGGCGATCAACTGCGTGTAGGAGCGGCCGGTCTTGCGGGCGGCCATTACGAACTCGGCGCTCGTCGAGAGCCAGGGGTTGGGGTTGGCCTCGATGACGAAGACCTCGCCCTTCTCGGAGAGGCGCATGTCGATGCGCCCGTAGTCGCGCAGCTTCAGAGCCTGATATGCGGCGAGTGCGGTGTCGGAGAGGCGCTTGACGGTCGCCTCGGGCAGGTCTTCGACCGGCGCGGCCTTCGTCACCTTGTAGGCCTCGGTCTCTTTTTCCCACTTGACCTCCGTGCCCGCGATCCGCGGAGTCCCCTCGGGGAGCTTCGAGAGGTCCAGCTCGACCAACGGCAGCACCTCGGCGTTCTCGTTTCCCAGGACAGACGCGTAGATCTCGCGCCCTTCGATGTACTCCTCGATGAGCGCGGGCGAGTCGAACTCCTCCTGGATGTAGTGGATCTTCTCCATCAGCTCCTTGACGCTGTTCACGACGGAGGAGGCGTCGATGCCGATCGACCCATCTTCGGAAGTCGGCTTGACGATAAGCGGAAACGAGATGTCGTGCGAGTGATCGAGCTTGCCGCGATAGGAGGTGGCGAAGTAGGGGGTCTTGATCCCGTGAAAGGCGAAGATCTTCTTCGCGAGGGCCTTGTCCTGTGCCAGATACAGGGCATGCGGCCCGGCGCCCGTGTAGGCGCGACCCAGCAGGTCGAGATAGGCCGCGATGTTCATGTCCTTGGTGTCGTCGCCGGCATAGGACTCCGTCAGGTTGAAGGTCAGGTCCGCCTCGGGGCGAGCCACCGCCGCCAGCGACTGATTGTTCCCGTCGAGCACCTGGTAAAAAGGCTCGTAACCGAGCTTGCCGAGAGCCTCGAAGATCTCCTCCCGGTCGTGCTTCTCCTTCTTCTTCTTCTTCTTCTTCGGCTTGCGCGCAGGCTCGGGCGCAGGCTCCGGCGCCTCGTCCTCCCAGGCATCGTAGAGGACCGCGACCTTGTAGTTGGCCTTGCTCATGCCGTCGCCCTCGCTTGCGAGGGATCTGCGCCTTTGGCGCACCGGCCCGCGGCTCGGCCAAAGGGCCTCGACCGCGCTCCTGGTCCCTCGCTGCGCTCTCGCTCCCGCGGCGCGCGTCTTCTCCCTCGGTTACTTCGGGAGACAACGCGCGCCGCGAAGGCACGAAGGTCAATCTTGAGGGCTCTGGTCGCAGCGCGAGGACTCTCCCAGAGGGGAGGAGCCTCGCGCTGCGGGAGCGAGAGCGCCGCGAGGGTCCAGGCGAGCGATCGTGCTTCCGTCAGGTCGCAGCGCGAGGAGTCTCCCAGAGGGGAGGAGCCTCGCGCTGCGGGAGCGAGAGCGAGCGAGGGGCCAGGCGAGCGGCCGAGTGCGCATCCGCGCGAGCCGCTCGCCGTTGCGCCGGCAGGTCCCGAGCGAGCGGAAGCGACGGATCGAGGCCGCATCCGGCCGAGTCGCTCGCCGGTGGCGAAGCCAGGACCCGAGCAAAGCGGAAGCGACGGAATCATGGCTGGACGAACTTACCGCGCGTCAGGTAGTTCATGGCAAGCGCCGTCGCGTACACGGCGACCTCGGTCAGGTGCTCCTTCTCCAGCCGAACGTCCGCGCGCAAGCCCATCTCTTCGAGGCGAGACGCGATGGACTCGACCAGCTTCTTGACGACCGGCCGCTGAACTCCCGTCCAGTAGGCGACCTTGTCCACGATCGCCTTCCGGTTTTCTTTGACGAGCTCTCCCGCCGGACGCACTCCCTTCTTGCGGCGCCGGGAGACCTTGAAGATGTCGGCGAGATCCGTGTCGAGCGCGAGGTCTCCGGACGCCTGCTGCTCCTCGAGGGCCTTCTGGTAGAAGTCGGCGACCGTCGTCTCCATCTCTTCGACCGTGACGTCGGTGGCGCCCTGCGGGCGGACGGGCTCCACATCGCGGAATTTCCGCGCCATCTGATCCACGTAGCGCAGCTTCGCCATCGCCCCCCAGCCCTTGTACTTCTTGCGCCAGCTCGAGCGCGGCGTCAGCCACACGGCGAAGGTCTCCGCGAAGTCCTCGTCCGGATGCTTCTGGGCGTACCAGCCGGCGATGTTGCGCACGAACTGGCGGGAGAAGGGGATGGGCCGGTAATTGTCCCGGTAGGGGCGGCGGAAGGGGCCGAAGAGCTCGCGCCACTCGTTGGTCTTGTAGAGCTCGTACGCGTAATTGAAGGCGTGTCCCGCTTCGTGGCGCAGGTAGAGCATGATCTCGCGCGAGTCCTCCAGGTCGTTCATCTCTTTCTCGAGGCGGGCGAGCTTGGGGTTGGCGAGGTAGAACGGGATGCCGATGACGGGCTCCCCCGACGGGCATCCCCACTCGTCCGTCAGGTAGCAGAGAGGGCGGAACTTCTTCAGACCCTTGCGCTCCAGCTCCCGGTAGAGCTTCTGTACGAACCGCTCGAGCGGAGAACCCTCGAGCTTCAGGCCGAGCTCTTTGATGGGCTTGGCGAGGATTTCCTGGACGTCCGGAGGAGCTTTTTCGAAAGCCTGCAAGCGACGACGACTCCTATGAAGGGTAGCACGACTCGAATGGAAATCGAGAGTCGGGAGTTCAGAGTCGCGGTTTCCAGCGCCGCGAACCGGGCTCGGATCTTCGCTCGCGCTCAATCCTGCTAAGCTCTTGAGAGCGGATGGAACTGTCAACACTCGGGCTCGTCGTTCAGATGGCCGGCGTGGGCCTTCTCGCGCTGATCTTCCTCTACGTCTCCCGGAAGAACCGCGACCGCGTGCTCCAGGCCATGGGCTACGCCTGGCTCTTCCTCTTCCTTTCCCTCGCCTCCCTCGCGACGTTGACGGAGGACAGCATTCCTTTCGGGAACTTCCCTTACCAGTACTTGAAGCTCCTCTACTTCGTCGCCCTGGTCGTCGCCGCGGACCGCATGTCGCACGACTCCTCCCTGCGCCGCCCCCTGGGCGTCGCGGCCCTCGTGTCCATCGCGGTGTCCTTCGCCATCGTCTTCTTCGCACACTCGGGTTCGCTCTTCTTCGCGATCCATACGGGAATCGGGGCCGTCGCGTGGCTCCTCGTCACGGTTCTGGTTCTTCGCAGCCGCGTCACAGGCCTCGGCAGGCCGCTGACGGGTCTGCTGGCCTTTCTGACCGCCATCCTTCACGTGGTCTACGTGGTCCTTTTTGCATCCTCGGCCGCCCAGAACGGCCGTACCTATCCTTTCCTTGCTTACGCCGGCTTCTACGACCTGTTCCTGGAGATGCTCTTCGGCATCGGACTCATCATCTGGGCGATGGAGGACACCGAACGCAAGCTCTCGACCGTGCACGCCCGCGCCCGCGACGACACGCTGCGTTCCCGCAAACGAGCGCAGCTCGACTCCTTGACGGAAACCAACAACCGTCTGTTTCTTGAAGAGAACAGGGCGGCGCTCTCGCAGGATCCGGCCGGCGGCTCGATCGTTGTGATCGACGTGGACGAGCTGAAATCCATCAACGACAACGAGGGACACGAAGAGGGTGACAAAGCCATCTGGACCGTGGCCGCGGCGATCAAGAGGCTGATTCGCGGTGACGATTACGTGATTCGCTGGGGGGGAGACGAGTTCCTGGTCATCCTCCCCGGAACGGAGGAGGAAGTCGCCAAGAGACGCTTTTACATGCTGCCGCGCAAGATCGAAGAAGTCCGGGAGTCGCCCCGGAATCCGGGCCGCGCCTACGAGAGGTTCATCTCGGCCTCGGTGGGCGTCACTCCCTACTCGAAGCGGATTCCCTTCGACGCGGCCATCGAGATGGCGGACAAGATGATGTACGAGCGCAAGAAGGCGCGCAAGGAGACTCGTGAAGAAGCCGTGGAGCGTCCGCGGCTCAGGGAAATACCGGTCCGGGAGTTGGACAAACCGAACTAGGGGAAAAAGATTATTGGATTGACGATTGTACGATTGGAGACGGTGTCCCAATCCGACAATAGTCATTCTTTCTGTCAATCGGGGAGCCCCATGAAGTACCGCTGGACCCGATGCCCAAAATGCGACTGCGAAGTCGCAATCAATTTCACGGACTCGCCGCAAGGAATCTCCGGGTCGCTGCGCCGATGGTCCGCCGACCGCTCGATCAACGACGGCCGTCCGATCCGCCTCGCGCGCTCGGAGATGGCCGCGGACGGCGGCTTCGTCACTGCCTGCGTCTGCGGCCAGGAGCTGACGGTCCCGGCGAAGCCGGACGCGGTCAGCGCCGAACGCGAAGGGGACTTGAGAGTGGATCTGGGGAAATTGTGAATTGCGAATTGTAAATTGTGAGTTTCCGGAGCTACGACTTTAGCAGAACCACCGTCGCTCCGAAGCCGCCGCGATCGAGCGGGGCATCAGAAAACCGGACGACAAGAGGATTGACGGAAAGAAGCCGTTGAACTTCGGCTCGGCGGACCCCCTTCCCCTTTCCGTGAATAATCCTGACTTCTCGCCAGCCGCCCTTGCGCGCTTCCTCGAGATAATCGGCCAGAACGTCAGGAACGTCTCGGGGAAGGAAGGAATGGAGATCGAAAGAATCCTCGATTGGAACCCGTCTCACGGCTCAATTCACAATTCACAATTCACAATTCAAAACTCTCCGAGCTAGACTTCCTCGATCACCACGGACACGGGCATTGCGGCCTTCGCGACTTTCGAGATGATGCAGTACTTCTCTGCCAGAGAGAGGGTCTTTTCGACCTGAGTCTTGTGGCTGGCCATGAGGGGGGCCGGGATTCGCGCGTGGATCGTCGCGTCCCGCAGTTTGAATCCGCCCGCGGGATCCGGCCCGAGGCTTCCTGAAACGCGCAGGGCGGGCTCGGCGTAGCCGACGTTCAGCTTCTTCAGGAAGATCGCCCAGGTGTTGATGAAACACGCCGCGATGGCTCCGAGCATCAGTTCCTCCGGGTTGGCCCCGATGCCGCAGCCACCCAGGGCCTTCGACCCGCCGATGGCAAGAGAGATGTCGCCCTGCGGCAGTTTGAGCGTGCCGCACCCCATTCCGTCTCCCGACCAGACAGCGTTCGCCGTGAAGAGATGCACATCCTGATGCACGGCCATGGAATGATCCTCCTCGGTGATCTTCCCACAGGTGGACTTTCGACCGCGGCGTTCGCTACGCGTGGCCCCTCACCCCGCCCCTCTCCCGGAGGGAGAGGGAGTTCTTGCGGCTCCTCCTCCGGAGTCGCAACAGACAGTCCCTCACCCCAACCCTCTCCCGCCGGGAGAGGGAGAAGAGCGGCGGTCGAGAGAGTTCAAACGACGGATTCCCGCCCGGCTCGGGCACAGTCTCCTCGCGATTTTCTTCGCCGCCTGCGCCACGCCTCCGCGGCCGACAAAGGCGTCCCTCGCACTCTCGGCCAACGCGCGCGCTGTCGTCGAGGGACGAGTGATCGACCGGCAGGGCCGCGCTGTCGCCTCGATACGGGTCCAGGGCTTGCCGCGGGGAAAGGACGTCGGCTGGTCGCCGGCCGCCGTCACCGACTCGGAAGGCCGTTTCCGCCTTTCTCTGATCGCCCCCGCGGAATACGGCTTCCTTCTCTCCTGGAATGGCCGCACTGTCGTCACGCCGGAAGAAGACGACCCGGCACGTCTGCGCATCGCGGTCGAGCCGGGACAGCGGCGGGATGGAATCGAAATCCTCTTCCTCCGCGACGCCTGGGACTCCCTTGAGAGCTCGGGCACCGGCTCTGACCTTCGACCCCTGGCGCTCGACTTCTGACTCTTTCCTCCTGACTCACGACTCCTGACTTACGACCCTGGACTCGCGACGGGAGTTTCTCCTGTACTTCGACTGTCCCGGAGGACAGTTGTTTGGCTCTGCGCGCGGTGTTATCGAAGAGTCACGATCCCTCGACCCGATGAGCAGGAAGGAGAAACCAAGATGAAGACGAGAAAGGCATCCGTCCACTCCCGGTGGCCGGCAGCGCCGGCGTTCGTGATCGCCCTCCTCGTGGCGGGCGATCTCGTGCTCGGACGGCGCTCGGCCCCGCCCTGCTCTGGATCGGATTGAAGGACAGCGACGACACCGTGGCGGCGTTCGACCTGCGCGTCGAGCTCGCCAGGAACGGCGAACCGGTGACCTCCGGCCTGGCCCGCTGCGTGGCCGGGCTCGCCCGCAGTCCCGTCAGTGTCCCTGTCGTTTTCGATCCCTTCCAGGGGGGGTTTCCGTAAAGCCCGGGGACGTCTTCTCCTTGAAGGTCTCGGACCGGATGGGAACCAACGCGGACGACACGAAATGCAACGTGCCGGGCGCCACGCACGAGCGCCGTCGGGCTGCGCCTCTACTATGACTCGGCCGGCCACGAGTCGCATTTCGACGACAGGATCACCCCGAGTCCCGCCGAGAGCTTCTTCCTCCATTCCAATGGGGGCGTCTGTTCGACACTGGGCCCGGCGAGCGCCGGAGTCACGACACGATTCCTCGATGTCTCGGCTCCGACGGCGACGAGCGACAGGTGCAGGGATTCGGTGAGCGGCAATGCCGGGGGCGCTAACGCGTGGAAGGAGATCGGAACCTGGATCCTCACGAAATCCTGACGCTGTTGCGCTGGGCCGGTCACCGAACGGGCGTCGGAGCGAACCTCTTCGTGCCGTTGAGTTCCTGTTCGGTCTGCTCGATGTTCTTCTCGGCGAACTGGTCGAACCAGGTCCAGGAGGCCCAGCGCTTGCGAAGCAGAGGCAGGACCGCTTCGGTCAGCGCCCGCCCGGACTTGCCCTCCGCGATGGCGCGCTCGACCGTGGAGCGCA
>WNFY01023649.1_pt1 | contig 11512 bp, 8 predicted proteins | sample 5400091 | NCBI WGS metagenome assembly WNFY01 (sample SAMN13153364, study PRJNA577476) | soil metagenome | isolation source: 60 cm soil or saprolite under grassland replicate 1 | place: USA:California | collected 2016-06-15
CTGATCGACCGGTGGCAATTCACCGATGGACAGGGACAGCGTCTCGATTTCGAATTGGTCACGTATCCCCATCGTCTCGATTTTCATACCTCGGTTGGCACTTTTAGCCTGACATTTGTCGATACGGAAACACTCCTGTTTGTATTGCCTGCTGGTTCCTGTGGAATTGCTTTTACAGCAGCAATGGATCAAGCGCAGACCGATCGACGCGGCGGCATGCTGAGGTTGACCGGCAACATCCGCCGTAACATCGCCTACACTACAAACGCTCATGTGTTGCTCAATACCATGGAGCCGTTGGATGGAGGGCAAATTCAGCAGACCCGGCTTCAGATGGAATCGACCGGCGAATCGGTTTTGATGCTGAACATCACGCCGCGTCTGGGATTCAATCGTTACCTGCCGACACCAGAGGAAGCATTGGAAAAAGCCGCCCGTCGCTGGCATGATTGGTTTGCTGCTGCGCCTGAGGTCGCGGAACAACATCAGGCGCAATATTATTATGCCTGGTGGGTGATGCGCGCCGGATTGATCTCCACACGTTTCTTTACCACGCGCGAAGCAATGACTCCCTCGATGATTCATTATGTTGGTATTTGGCAGTGGGATGCTTACTTCCATGCACTGGCATATCGGCATCTGGAGCCGCATCTCGCCCACGACCAATTGCGCATCCTGCTCGATCACCAACGCCCCGACGGGATGATCCCGGATGCCATTCATGATGAAGGTACAGTGACTCGTCTGGATTTCCCCATCGAGGCAGATGTCACCAAGCCGCCATTGATTGCCTGGGCGGCCTGGAAGTTGTATGAGGTAGATCATGATCGCGAGTTCCTCGACGAAGTCTATGAGCCAATCGTACGTTGGAACGATTGGTGGTTCGAAAAGAACGATACCGACGGAAATGGTTTGTGCGAATATCTCCACCCGTATTCTTCCGGCTTGGATGATAGTCCACTCTGGGATGATGGCATGCCGGTCGAATCGCCTGACCTGAATACATACTTATGTCTACAACAGGAGTCTCTTTCCAGGATTGCCAACGAACTTGGGCTCACCGCAGATGCAGAACTCTGGATGCGGCGTGCAGACGAACAGGCACAGCGCATGATCGAATTCCGCTGGGATGATCACGCTGGCTTATTCTGGGCTACTCAGAACGGAAGATCCGTTAATGTGCGTACGCCATTCAGCCTTTTTCCGTTAATCACTGGACGGATGCCAGCGAACATTGCCGACCGTCTCGTCGCTCACATGACGAATGAGCGCGAGTTTTGGACAAAGTACCCACTACCGACAGTTGCAATTGACGATCCCAAATACAACCCTCTGGTCATGTGGCGCGGTCCAACATGGGTAAACGTGAACTACTTAATGATTGAAGGCTTACAGCGAAGTGGTTATACGGAATTAGCGCATGAACTGCGTAAACGTACACTGGACATGATTGAAAGTGCCGACGATATTTACGAATACTATCAACCGGAGACGGGTGAAATTCCACCGAAAGCTGCCTCTACGTTTGGGTGGTCATCGGCTATTTTCATTGACCTCGCGATTCAGGCGCGGAAAGAAGAAACGATCTAAATGAAAATTGTTTTATTGCATTATTCCGCGCCACCGGTAGTGGGTGGCGTGGAAAGCGTTATCGGGCATCACGCGCGCCTGATGGCGGATGCGGGACATAAGGTCCAGATCATAGCGGGACGCGGCGAACAGACCGATCAGGGCGTCGACTTTGTACAAATCCCTTTAGTCGATTCGCGCCATCTCACTGTTTTATCCGTCAAAGAAAAACTAGATCAGGGAATTATTCCCAATGAATTTCATGATTTTGTTGAAAAGCTGGCAAAGGAATTGAGTTCCGTTATTACGGATGTCGACTGTTTGATCGCCCACAATGTTTGCTCCCTGAACAAAAATTTGATTTTGACCGCCGCGTTGAAGAAAATCTCGGAAGAATCAAAAAAGAACCGTTTTATTCTCTGGCACCATGACCTGGCATGGACAACGCCGCGTTATCGCAGTGAATTACATGCTGGCTATCCCTGGGATCTGCTTTGCAAAGCTTGGGATGGCGTTCAACAGGTGACAATTTCTGAGTTTCGTCGCAATGAACTCGCCAATTTAATGGAGCTTCCCAAAGATAATATTAGGGTCATTTCCAACGGCTTGGATCTGCCGCGTTTTCTAAAGCTAGAAGAACAGACTTCAAAGTTTGTTGATCAATTGAATTTGTTAAATGCGAATCCAATCCTGCTGTTGCCCGTACGAATTACAGTACGAAAGAATATTGAGCTGGCTTTACAGGTTATGGCGGAGCTTATCAAAGATGTTCCGCGAGCCAAGTTGATCATTACCGGCCCTCTCGGTCCGCATAACCCCGCCAATACACAGTACTTTGAAACGTTGATATCATTGCGAAATTCTCTTCAATTGGAGAATGTTGTGTATTTTCTTGCAGAACTTCGCAGTGAATTTTTACCCGATGAAGTGATCAGTGATTTTTACCGGCTTGCCGACGCGTTGTTTCTTCCCAGCCGCGAAGAGGGGTTTGGGATTCCTATTTTGGAAGCAGGACTCACGGGCATTCCTATTTTCTGCGCCGATATTCCTCCGCTGCGAGACCTAGGAATGTCATTCGTCAGTTATTTCTCTTTAGAGGATGAGCCTGCTCACATCGCCTCCTTGATTTCGCGCAGTCTTTCAACTAATATAGCATTAGAGTTTCGTGCGCATGTCCGCCAGCAATACGAATGGCGACAGATTTACCAACAACAGATCGAGCCGCTGTTGGAGAGGGTGAGTGAAAATGAGCAGGCATAGCCAAAGAAATATGTTCCGTAAGATTCTGGTCCCCGTCATTCACGGGTATGACTTCAAAGACTCCCTGCGGGTGGCAAATAGTATTGCCTCGCCCGAATCGATTCTACTGGTCGGTATTGTCGGCGTTGCAGATGAAAGCAGCCTGAGCGGGGGAGCACTCCCCGCTCAGGAATTACGAAAATCCTTGCGTCAGATCAAACGAGAGGGTGAGGTTAATTCCATCGAACCCATCCGAGTGACGGCAAACCCCTGGAATGAATTAACTAAGATTGTGCGCCAAGAAAAACCTGATTTATTGATTTTGGAATCCGAGCATTGTGAGGCGTTTGGTCGGTCCATTGGTGACGTGCTCAAGAATGCATCCTGCAATGTTGCGCTTGCCTGCGGTGTGATACCAAAAAAGATTCAGAAGGTATTTGTTCCGATACGTGGCGGACCCAATGCTGAGCTTGCCTTGCGGTTGGGTCTATCGCTTTCTCACCATGGCCAGGCTAGTCTTGATACGTTACACATCACGCCCGAAACTGCGAAGACCTCTCGGGATGTCGCTTTTCGTGGACTGGAGCGCGTGTTAAACAACCTGCCCGAGGTTCATCGTCAGAATTTGCAAACAAATAATCCAACGGCAGCGATCCTGCTTGCTTATAAAGCCTTTGATGTAATGATTCTTGGCGCGACCGCTTTTTCCGATCATCAAGCCGTTGGATTAGGCGAAGTGGCCGAAACGGTGTTGCGTGAACGATCAAAGGGTTTATTGATCGTTAAGGTTTATCATCCCGTTTCGACCAACATGGAAAGTGAATTGGTCGGTCAGACGGCGATCTCCGTTTTGGTGGATAAATGGTTCGCAGAGAACACTTACAACGCCAATGAGTTTGAAAACCTCAAGGAACTCCTCGCCCTGAAACAAAAACAAAATGTGACGGTAAGTCTGGCACTGCCGGCGCTCAACGAAGAAGAAACGGTCGGCAAGGTGATTACCACTGCCAGGCGTGAACTGATGGAGCGTGTTCCACTGTTGGATGAGATTGTGCTCATCGATTCCAATTCCACTGACAAAACTCGCGATATTGCCAAAAAGCAAGGAATTCCCGTTTACATTCATCAGGAAACCCTACCTCAATATGGGGCAAGAAAAGGAAAAGGCGAAGCGCTCTGGAAGAGTTTGTATGTGACCCATGGCGACATCATCCTTTGGATCGATACGGACATTGTGAATATACATCCACGCTTCCTGTACGGGATCCTGGGTCCGCTCCTGCTCCGACCGGATATCGTCTTTGTCAAAGGATATTATCGCCGCCCGATCACATTGAACGGTAAGACAGAATCGAGTGGTGGAGGTCGGGTCACGGAGTTAACCGCCCGTCCGCTCTTGAATTTGTTTTATCCCGAATTATCGGGCGTTATTCAGCCGCTCTCCGGAGAATACGGCGGACGGCGAGCCGCGTTGGAGCAAATGCCTTTCTCTTCTGGTTATGGCGTCGAAACAGGATTGCTGATCGATATTCTTGAGAAATATGGTCTGAACGCTATCGGTCAGGTAGATCTCCTGGAACGTGTCCATCACAACCAAAAATTAGAGGCATTAAGCAAAATGGCATTTGCCATCATCCAAACCGTGGTGCGAAGACTTGAGCGGCGCTACGAACTAAACGTCCTCGAAGACGTTAACAAGACGATGAAGTTAATCCGTTATGACCAGGACGTTCTTTATCTGGATGTAAATGAAATCGCCGAACTCGAGCGTTCGGCGATGGTTGATATTCCGGAGTATTGTGAGCGAACGTAAGAGTAGGGGCAGATCGCGACGCAGAGCGGCCCCTACGTCGACCGTCAATTTTGTGCAAAGGTATCGATCAATAATTTAAAATTTCCGCCCACGGGGTAAAGAATCGGGCAGGTGCAGCCGCGCTTTTTATATTCTTCTACTTTGGCTTTCGCCTCTTCTGGTGTACCAGATGCGGTAATGTGATCCACTAACTCATCCGGGACAAGATATTTTGCTTTTTCGATCTGCTCTTTCGTGGCGGGCCATCCTAAGATAGATTGAATCTCATGAATTACATCTTCTGAGACGCGCGACGCTTTGGCAATGTGCGGCTGTTGGGCGGGCAAGATATTGACAGAGTAGACCCTTGGTGGTTTCAATCGCCGTATCGTGATCTTCATCTACTGAACAGACGATCAATTGTGGACGATCGAAGTCCTCCATTTTGCGCCTGGACTTATCCAGTCCCTTTTGAAGAAGGTCTAAAGCGTTGTCATTGTAATCGGGTGGAACGCAATAATTCAATACGGCTCCATCCGCAATCTCACCTGTCAGCTCCATCATTTGATCGCCTGTCGCCCCGATCATGATCGGGATATTGCGCGGTTCGCGGCGTCCATGAACAACATCCAGTTCGATACCTTCCACGTGATGAAATTCGCCATGGAATGTCACGCGTTCCATATTGAGCAGACGGCGCATCACCTCAACCGTCTCGCGCATCGCCGTTAATTGTTTGCGACGTTTGATTCCCACGTTGCTTGCCAGTGGGTCCCACCACGCGCCGATTCCGCAGATGACGCGGTTGGGCGCCAAATCATCCAGAGTAAGGAATGTCGCGGCGAGTAGACCGATGTTACGGGTCCAGTTGTTGATCACACCTGACCCCACTTTGAGTCGTTCGGTGACCGCCGCATAAGCTGCCATCGGGACAATGGCATCCCGTACCAAACGCGACTCCGCCTGCCAGACCGCTTCAAATCCCCGCGCCTCGGCGTAACGGACGTATTCCAATCCATCTCTTAGGTCATGCGAGTCTTGCAAATAAAGGGCTACTCTTTCCACGGCGATTCTCCTCTGGTGATGAAATGATGGCGAACTTGCTAAACTCTTGAAACGAATTGTAGCTGATTTTAGCTTTGTGAGCTTAGGTCATCATGTGACACTTTGTAATGCAGTTTTCGTGATTTGAGAAGTCTTTTTGTCTACATGATAATGAGCAAAATTTGATGGAAAAGGTCTCTATATTCCTGAGTGAAACTCTAATTTTAGGGAGGAGTATTATCCACAGCTATTGTGAAGTTAATCACTATAAATTAGGGAAAAGTCGTCCTATACTGTTCTTAACTTGCTTTGAAATGTTTCTCTTGTATGAAATCAGAATATGGAGATATGTCATGACTAAACAACAGACCAAGGCACAAAATAAACCTTTGGGTAAACTTGCGAATTGCCGTGTCATTGAAACTGGCATCGGAGACTTTGCCGAGTGTGCGCAGTGGGGACCGATTCCTTGTGATCATGCCTTGCCTTTTGGGTATTGCTTCTTGTGTATGCACCCACGTGTAGATGAACTGATTGAGAATACCAAAAAGCAGCAACCGTACCCACAAGTCACTCATTAGCTTTTGTAAGAGAAATCGCTGAAAAACATGACTCACCCCGAATTTAATCTTTCAAACTTTTAGCCACGAATTTCACTGATTTACACGAGAAAAGCCGACCCACGAAACCGGGTCGGCTTTTGATTCGGTTCGGTGCAAGGTATTGAATTCAAAATCCGTGTAATCTGTGGCTGAATTCTTAAGTTTGCGTGTATCACGTTTGGTTTTAAGAATGAATTATGCAAAAGCCTTGCGAAGAGTTCACAACCTTCGCAAGGCTGCTACTTTATAGCGCTTGCAGTCTTTGCCACATTTGAGGCGCTAACTCACGCGAACGCGCTGCGATTTGTTCCTCGTCCATGGATAGGATCTTTTTGTTCTGCATGAGGATTTGCCCGCGGCAGACAGTTGTATCAACGGTTGCATCCACGAGACCGAAGATCAAGTGCCCGAGGAAGTTTGCTTCGCTCAGTTGTGTGGGCGGCTCATAATCCATGATCGCCATATCGGCAGGGCGACCTTCGGCAAGCTCTCCCACACGGATGCCAAACTGTCGTTCCACAATGTCGGCATTGTTTTGGAGCAACAGTTGGGGAGCCTCCATGAATGCCACACGCGGATCGTGATTCGCCAGACGGTGCAGCAAATACGCACAGCGCATCTGGGAAAGCATATCCGATGACATACCATCGCTGCCCAAGCCCACGAGAATATTTCTCTGCAGAAGCTTGAAGAGCGGAGTTACACCAACTGCGTTATTCATATTTGATTCGGGGTTGTGAACAACGGCAGTCTTTGTGGCAGCAATGATGTCCATCTCCGATTCATCGATATGAACACAATGGATGAACAGAGATTTCTCGCCGGATGCACCCATCTTGTCCAGGCGCTGAACCGTCGGCATTCCAAATTTCTTGAGCGAGTCTTCCCGATCGGCGAGGTCTTCCGCCACGTGGACATGGCATCCCACACCCGCATCTTTCGCGATGCCAACACATTGCTCTAACGTTTCATCGGAAATCGTGAAGGAAGCATGGAGACCCATCATCGCCGCAATCTGTCCGTCGCCTTTGCCGATTTTCTTGATGAAGCGTTCATTCTCTGCCACACCGCCGCCCATGATATTGCGGTCGGAAACCTCGTAGCATAGCGATGCGCGAAGTCCAGCCTGGCGGACGGCACTTTCGATCAAGTCCAGCGATCCATCGCGGAAACCTGGGGAAGCATGATGATCGATGATGGTTGTTGTACCATTGCGAATGCACTCAATCAGAGGGATTTGCGCAGAAAGAGTAATATCTTCTTCACACAAAGCGCGGTCAACCTTCCACCATAAACGTTCTAGGACTTCTACGAAATTGGCAGCAGGTTCACCGGGAATTGACATACCGCGCGCCATCGTGGAATAGAAGTGATGGTGAGTGCAGATAAAACCGGGTAGAACGATTTTGCCTGTGCAATCCACGGATTCAGCATTGGGAAAACCCTGTTTCATTTCTGGGGCGCTACCCACTGCCACAATCTTTTCGCCTTCTGTGACGACTGAACCGTTCCAAATCACGCGATTGTTCGGACCCAGGGTCGCGACAATTCCATTTTCAAATCTTGTTGTCATCGTTCAATCCTTTCAAGTCCCATGTCATTGCGAGGAGGGTGATTTCCCCGACGAAGCAATCTCATAATCGTGTAAGAACAAGAGGCTGCTTCCTCGGTCGCAACAACAAAAATATTAATTCTCAACAAGCATCGCAAGTTCTTCAGCGGTGCGCTGTCGCAATGTGATCGCGCCGGTGAAGCACTTCTTAGCACAGATCGAGCAGCCGATGCAGCGCGCCGGGTCGGAATGTGGTCGCCCCTGCTCATCCAGTTCGATGGCAAGATATGGGCAGCGCGCGCAGTTTCCGCAGGACGTACAGAGATTGTAGTTAAAATCTGAAATCTTCTTTATGGGTGACAGATCCATGAAATCTGTGATGGCATTTGGCTGAGCAATTCCAATCAATTGCTTCATATCCTTGATGCCACGTTCCTGCATCAGAAAAGCCGTGCCTGACTCAAGGTCACGGATGATGCCGTAGCCAAATTTTGTGGCAATCGTGCAGAACTGAACAGTCTTGACACCCAGCGCCAGGAAGTCCATGGCGGCTTTGTAGGTCATAGGTCCACCGTTGCCGGAGATTTCAATGCCCTGCGGAACGGCGTTTGCCAGCGTGAGATAGGAAATCGGCGTAACGCCATCACCGCTCATGCCTGTGACGACGCCTTCTTCCCAAACGCGTCCGATAGCGGGGCGGAACCCCAGGCTGGGGAAGGAGTTGGCGAGTGTAATGCCAGCTTTCTTCTCAGGATATTTGTCCAATACTTTGCGAATTGCGCGCAGGATCGGAACAATGGATGTGACCGCGGCAGTTAACTTGAAAAGTTTTGGAATATCAGGCGAGCCAACTTCCATGATCCAATCGATGATCTTTGCCGTCAATGCAGCATTTTGCGAGACGATATCGCCTTCGGTTCCATCGCCACCTTGCGGACAGGACAATGAATACTCGATGCCCATCGCACCAGCAGCTTCAAGTTTCCGTGTGTTGGATTGCCAACCTTTGCGATCACTCTCATCGTGACCGGAAACAGGTCCACCAGTGGAAGCCATCGTTAGGCGGTCGGGCCATTTCTTGATCAGCTGTTCCACTTCGCGAGGTCTTCATAATGCCGCCAGCCCAACCATGTTCATAAGCTTTCTCCATTTGCTCAAATCCATCGGTTAATGGAGAAGCCGAAAGCAAATACGGTGAGTTGATTTTTCGTCCAAAGAAATCTGTTTCGAGCGAAACCGGCACAGGGTTGTAACCCGGCATGGCATAATAGGATTTGGTCGCTTTTCGAAATTGCGGCTTTTCCTGGTTTTTCAAGGCGGCATGAATTTCAAGCGCGGTATTTTTACCGGATGCGACGGCTTCTACAACTGTGCTGGGACCATTCGAAATATCGCCAGCGTAGAAGAGTCCATCAATGTGTTCACGACCGATATACGAACGCATGCCGATTGCCATCACAACGGCGTTGAAATCTGTTCGAACGCCATCCGTCCCTTCTACATCGCGGACATTTATGGGCTTGAACGGCTGCCCTTCGAGCAATTGAACTTTCTTTGTTTCGATTCCAGTGACACCTTTGCCATCGGTCATGATTTTGCTGACACGAATGCGACCGTTGACTTCGATATCGTAATCAACAAGTTCCTGTCGCTCAACACCCGTTAATGGCATTTCAGCGAGTTTCTCAAGCATGAACATTTCGACATGAGTTGCGCCACCCTCTTTCGCTGTGATCGCACAATCTAAAGCAGTAGCACCACCGCCGATAATCGCTACGCGCGCGTCAAATTGATATGACTCTTTATTTGAAAGCAGATCCACCATCTTGACAGCAAGGTTTTCGTTGTCAATACCAAGTTCGATGGGCTTCCATAGACCGGTCGTGATACAAACTGCATCGTAGCCTTGTCCCAGCAATAACTTGGGATTTTCTACTTTCTTGCCTGTCTTCGCATGGATCACGCCGAGCGAAAGCAGGAACTCAATATCAGATTGCACGACAGCTTTGTCCAGCCGTTCATCGGGAATTAAATTCATCATGCCACCGAGGGTCTCGCGACTCTCAAAGATGTCCACAGCGTAGCCAAGCTGTCCTAAAACGGACGCAACTCCGAGCCCCGCGGGACCGCCACCGATGACTGCTATCTTTTTCCCATTTGGAGTGGGAGTCGAGAACTTCGGAATTCCCCCGAGTCGTTTTGCTGTTTCCACCAGCGTCGCCTGCACCTTTGGAATATTGATCGAGCCGTCAAATTTCTTTCGGGAACAAGCCGCCATACAGAACCGGTCCGGGCAGACGAGACCGCAAACGCCACCAAGCGGATTGCTGCGCATGATATCGGCGGCTGCCCGCTTGATATCCGATGGGTTGCCCATACGAGCCGCCATCATAAAATCAAACGGTGAACAGTTGACGGGACATGCCTCCTTGCAGGGTTTCTCCTCACAGTATTCGCATCTAAGCAATTCCGTTTGGAGTTGGTGATGGGTCATGATTCTAGAATCGACAGTGCCGTTCTTTTGCATGGAACACCTCAATTGGATATGGGAGTTAGATTTTTTGTCCACACTGCCGCTTTGCGGCGTGCTACGCTCGTGTCAAATATCACAGATTCATTATAGCATTTGTCAGACAAGTAAAAAATGAAATAAGTCGCTATCCTGAATGTAATATGTCATATTAAATTGTCTGCATCATTTGGCAAAACAAACAGCTCTCCGGGCATGGTTTTCCCATGTTGGAGAGCTGTTGTAAATCATTTGACGGAAAGATTACAACGGAGTTTTTGTCAATTCCATTTTTCGAACGAGTTCCAGGTCCTCCGGTAAATCCAGGTCCAGACCCAGGGAGGGGAGGTTGACGATTTCGAGCCTCGCGCCGGCTTTCTTGACTCGTGCACAATGTCTCTCAAAGGAGTTGATTCCAAAGTCGTACTCGATCAAGCCCGATGGCGAAATCAACAGGGCGTTGGTTCCTTTTTCATGGCGGTCGGGAGCGATCACAACGACCGGCGGATTCGATGCGCGCTCGATCAGTGTTTCCACGTCTTCGCGCGAGATCAATGGCAGATCAGCGGGCAGGACCAAAACGCCGCGTGTTGCATACACTTGCGCCACCACGGTAGCGCGCTTGAGCGCAGTATTCAATTCTGGTTGACCATCTTCGCGAACGGTGCGGGCACCATAATTGCGCGCGATAGTCAATGCCGCCGGGTCGCGGCTGATCACAAGAACCTCTTCCAGTTCGTTGATATCCGATAAAGTTTTGAGTGTGTTTTGTAGTAGAGTCCGGTTGAGTTCTGTCCGTTCGTCTTCCGATAAGGCTCCAGCCAGGCGGGATTTCCCACGCCGTAATGGCTTTACAGGGACAATTGCCCAAAGTGTCATAAGTTATTTATTCCTAATGAAACCTAAAACCTCATGAGCTAATCGCTTTCTATCATCATGACTCTTCATCAGCGTATTCGTTACAAGTGTTTGCATATATAAACCCATAATTTGTCCTTCCAGATGCGTATCAACTTGATCCAGCACAAAGTGTGTGACCAAATTGCGATAATGACTGGCAACCGCCCAGGCAGAGGGTTCAATACCCAACTCGCGATACATCTTTGCCGCGGGTCCTTTCACCGTTTCTCCTCCAATGATAGGTGAAATGGCGACGACTGGCTTCTCTATTTCGGGGATAACTTTGAGGATGGGATCAATGCTCA